>OMKS01003051.1_pt1 | contig 13571 bp, 10 predicted proteins | sample 1674721 | NCBI WGS metagenome assembly OMKS01 (sample SAMN06264996, study PRJEB25208) | sediment metagenome | isolation source: hot spring sediment | place: USA: California | collected 2014-09-02 | reverse complement strand
GAGACGGAAGGGGTCGGAGGAGTGAGACGGAAGAATATTGAGTAAATGAAAATCGTTAACCTTTAATGAGAATAATGAGATGGATGGTTTCTAACCAACTGCCCCTGCAGGCCGGTTTCGTTCGCCGCCAAGTGGCGAACGGTCAGGGTTGCTTGTCCCGGTGGCGGATCTTTCCAAAACTGAAAAAGAAAGAAAGCCAGAAGAGAAGGAACAGGCCGGTCCAGGCAAGTTCTAAATCAAGAAAAATTCCCGAGAAGCAGAGCAGGACATATTTATCGGGTTTTTCCGGATGGTAAAGCACACGGATCTGCCGGCCGGGCCGGTAATGCACGTTCTCCGGGGGGGCGGCCTCATACAAAGTGCCGTTTACTTCGTATTCCACCACCTGCATCACGGGGATGTCCGTTTGCTGTCTGATGATCCCGGGCAGGGAACGGTCGGGTACCACTGTCCCCGCGGTCACCTCTCCCTGCAGAATAAGCTTCCAGTTCATCGATATGGGAAAAAGCAGGATCAATGCCAGAATACCCCAGAACTGAAAGGGGGTAAGGACAATGAAAGCACGGGAAGTTTTCCCGCCCTTTCTCCGGAACCGTTCCGGCCCTCTTTGGAAGGAAGGTAATCTGTGTTGTGGCAGGTTTTTCATGGCCGGTTCACCCCAGGGCTCGTTCGCATTCTTTCAGCTTTTCGATAATGGAGATGGTTTGAGGACATACTTCTTCACAGTTTCCGCACTCTACGCAGTTTTCGGCTCCTTTTCCGTTATTTTTCAAAAAGGCGTAGTTAGCCCGTGCATTTTCGGGGTTCTCAAAAATCTTCATGTGGTTGTAGATGCTGAAAATGCCGGGGATATCCACTCCCTCAGGGCAGGGCATACAGTATCCGCAGTTGGTGCAGGGAATGACCGTACGCGACAGGTAGGTTTTTCTGACTTCTTCCAGGATGTTCCGGTGCGATGAATCCAGGTTTCCCGGAGGGGCTTCCCCGGCAATCCGCACATTTTCCAGCAATTCTTCCCGGCTTCCCATCCCGCTGAGCACCACCGATACCTCATGGTGATTCCACACCCAGCGCAGGGCCCATTCGGCAGGTGACCAGCCGGGGCGCTTTTTGTTCAGCAATTGCTGTATCTCTTCAGGCACGCAACGGGTGAGGTATCCACCCTTGAGGGGTTCCATCACGGCCACGCCCATCCCTTTGTGGTGGGCGTGCCGTACTCCTTTTTCCCCTGCCTGCTCCTCCATGTCCATGTAATTGTACTGAAGCAGGCAAAAATCCCATTCCGCTGCATCGGCAATTTCCCTGAACACATCGTATTCGTCGTGAAAAGAGAATCCGATATACCGGATCTTCCCTTCCTGCCGGGCTTTTTCCAGGAAACGCAGAATGTCGTTCCTTTGCAGATTATCCCACCAGCTTTTCCTCAGTGAATGCAGCAGGTAAAAATCGATGTAATCTGTATTCAACCGTTTGAGCTGTTCATTCAGCAGTTTTTCCGCATCTCCGGGTTTGTTCACTTTCCAGGAAGGGAGCTTGTCGGCTAACAGCAACCTGTGCCTTTTACTGCGGGGGATAGCCCTGGCCAGGAATGCCTCGCTCGTTTCTTCATGGTAGGTATAAGCTGTATCGAAATAGTTCACTCCCAGCCCGATAGCCTCGTGGATCAGGGCGGAAGCCTGGCGGAAATCGATTTTCCCGGGCCGGTTATCCACCACCGGCAGCCGCATGCATCCGAATCCCAGCGCTGATACCTTTTCGCCCGTCTTTCCGTACGTTCTGTACTGCATAAAGTCTTTCGTTTTCCATGATGAAGATAAGAACTTATGAAAAAGAATAAAAACGTTTCCGGCTTTGACCGCCTGCCGTATCCGGTTCCTCCTTTTTTTTTACCTTCACGGAAAAATACCTTATGATCCGCTACTTTCTTTTCCTCAGCCTGTTGGTTCTCATGGCGCCGGTTGCCCGGACACAGGATATTTCCGTTCCCCTTCCCGTGATCGTCGACACTGACGGAGCGCCCGACGACATGCGGGCCCTGTGTATGCTGTTGTCTTTGCAGGAGGTGGAGCTGCTGGGGGTGGTGGCTTCCGACGGGGCCGTGGATCCGCTTACCGGATACGAAAAAGCAAGGCAGTTGTTTGCTTCTGCCGGCACGCCTCACATTCCCCTGGCAACAGGCCGGAAACATATTGCCGATCCGCCGCCCTGGCGGGAATTCTGTACTTCTGTTCCCTGGGCGGATGGTTTGGCTGAAGGAAAAGAAAAACCGGAAGCGGCGGTTCCATTAATGAACCGGTGGCTGAACCGGGGCAAGGAACGGGTCATCCTGATCTGCCTGGGCAGCCTTACCTCGGTGTCGGACCTGCTGGCAGCGTATCCGGAAAGCAGGGATAAGATCAGAAAGATCGTGTGGTACAATGAAGGACTGGAGTACAGGCCCCTGACAAATTATGCACTGGACCGGGAGGCAGCTGAGCGGGTACTTTCTTCAGGGATCACCCTGGATGTGATCGGTGTCACTGACCGGCCCGAAATGAAGTGGACGGAAGAAATGATTGCCACCGTGGAAGATACGGAAACCCTTGCAGCTAAGCTTATTGCCGCCATGTTCCGGTCAAAGGCATTTACTGCCGGCCGCCACGGGAAAGAGGCCGGTGTGATGATATGGGATGAACTGATCCCGGTATACCTTATCTATCCTGAGTTGTTCGATATGGAACCCGACCTGGAACGGCCCAACCTGGCGGTCAGTAAGGATTACTTTCCGGCGGGGATCAGTGACCGTATTTTACAGATCCTGTCAGGCCAGTATTCCCTGGAAAATAACATTGTATTCGATGTGTTTCCTGTTGATCCCGGATTGTATGCTTATGATGTGAGAGAGCGTATGCAGGAGATCCTGGAAAAACATGGCCGGGAGGAATGGAAGCTGGGGGTGCTGACCAACGAGATACACGGCCATCTGGGTATTTATTCCATTGTGGGCGCCAAAATGGGACTGAAAGCCAGGGAATTGCTGGGAGCGGCCGTAGACGATGCTGAAGTGCTGAGTTATGCCGGCAGCCTGCCTCCCCTCAGTTGCCTGAACGACGGCCTGCAGGTAAGTACGGGCGCCACGGTGGGAATGGGCACCATCCGGGTAGTTGAAGGAGAAGGTCTTGCTGCCCGGGCGGTGGTTACCGCAGGAGGGAAAAGCGTGGATATGAGATTAAAGCCGGAATACGAACGGCAGGTGGAAGACGACATCAGCCGGGGCATATTGCTGTACGGCAACCTTACCGAAGGATACTGGAAGCTGATCAGGGAGCTGGCCCTGAAATACTGGGCCGACTGGGACCGGGATGAGATGTTCGAGGTGGTGGAAAAAGGGAAATGATTGATGGGTGATTTGATGTTGTCGGGTAATCGGGTAATGGAAATGAGGAGTGGATTGGAATTACCTCCTTGCCTTGTTTTTCACATAAAACCCTCAGAGGCCGGTCGTTTTGATGAAATTCGTGAAAATACCGGAACTTTGCTCCGCAGAAGATGCCTGTTTTAGAAGAGAAGAATCAACCGGTTTATCTGGCCGGTTAGTAGCGGATTGTTTGAAGAAACTGGATTTATCCATCCCGCCAGCCACTGTTTCGCTCCGTTCCCGAAACGGAGCGACATGCTTTTTTGTGGGGTAAAAAAGCATGCAAAAAACCCTTCGGCTGCTGATGCTTTTATGGAAAAACTACGACGGGGGAAAGCCTGCCGCGATCCAAACTCGTCCCTGACAGCGCTGTGCCTGTCAGGGACTCAGACAGGATCGCTGCACAGGCCTTCCCACTTTTTCCCCCGCCTTGTTTTTCACATAAAACCCTCAGAGGCCGGGACTTTTGATGAAATTCGTTGTATTTCTGAAAAAGAGCTTCCTATAAACGGTTTCCCAACAGGTATCCGGAATCTTCCCAGGCGCGTTTCGCGAACTGGTTACAAATTGAACTTCATTCCCAGAAAGAATGTTCTGGGCAGAGAAGGTCCGTAAATATACCCTGCATCCCGGTACTCACCCTGGTCAAAATCATCCTGGTAGCTGTTCAGGATATTCTTTATTCCTCCGTTTAGCTGCAGAACACAGGAACTGTTAAGGCGGACATTCCTGGCCACTTTTACCGTAGCATCGAAAAAGGAAGGGGTTTCTTCCACGGTATCTTCAGGAATATATCCGGCATAATGCTGAACCAGCATAGGACCTGTGTAATTTCCCGTAAAATTCAGGGATACATTGCCGGCTGGCTCCCATGAAGCAGTAAAGTACCCGTACCGGCCGGGCGACCGGAACATTTGTCTTCGGGGCTCGAGGTTTTGGTTATTGCTCCAGACCTGTGGTTCGTTGTAAAGGCTTTTCTGAAAAGTCATTCCGAATTGAAACTGTACTTCCGGAACGGGAACGATCTTTCCTTCCAGCAGGATACCCTGGATGACGGCTCCCGAGCCGTTTTTTCTTACCAGAATCAGGTTTCCCTCCGTGTCAGCACCTGCCTCTTCCAGGATAAAAATATGGTCCAGTGAAGTGTAAAAGCCTTCCAGCAAAAAATAGGCAGGCGCTGTTCCGGTATTGCTGTACAGGTTCAGGGAGGCAGAGTAGCTGTGTGATTTTTCCGTTTTCAGGTCCGGGTCCCGGGTGATTATCGCAACATGACCTCCAACGGCTGTGATATGCAGGTCTTCGTCGTAAGTCTGTGGAGCTCTGAATCCGCTGGAGTATCCAATCCGCAGGTTCAGATTATCCGTTGGATTGTACCGGATGTTCAAACGGGGGCTCAGAACGGGATGATCGACCATTGTGTGTTTATCAAGCCTGATACCCAACAAGATGGAGGTATTTTTGTTTTTCCATTCATTCTGGACAAACAGGCTGCCTGCATCAACCGCCTGTTTGATCTTCCGATCATATCCAGGCATTTCATCGTTCAGCCTGTTCAGGAGGTATTCCGCGCCCAGTGTCAGTTCGGAGGGCGTAATACGAAGGGTGCCGGACGTCAATGTGTACTGCATTCCTGTAACCCAGGTGAGGTCATGGGTTTTGCCATACGCATTGGGGTCCTGTCCGGCTCCATAATAACTTTTCCGGTGTATATGCTGAGCCGAGGTATACAGATTGATACGGTGTTTGCCGTTGTTTGACGAGGTGGTAAACTGAATACTGCCGGCATCGATCAGATGATCGGTCTGTTCGGTGATTGCAGTTTTATGCGGCGGAAGGTCCAGCCGGTTTCCTCCCCTCCGGAATTCATACAGGTTGTGGTATTCCAGGCTGATCTTGCTGTATGTACCGGTACGGTAATAAGAGCTGAATCCCAAGGTGGATGTATTGAGCTTTCCTGTTTCTGTAAATCCGTCTCCGTTGTGGTCGTATGGATTTCTTGTTCTGGTAGAACCGAAAACAGTGATGCCTGCCCGGTCATCATCGGAAACTACCGAAGCGTTCAGGCTGGTATTTAAGTCGGCCCGGGTGCCACCTATAAGTTGGGTGGTATTTGCCAGGCTGATTGCGTTTCCTTCCGGTTCTCTGGTGATGATATTGATGGTTCCGGCAATGGCATTGGAACCGAACAGGGCGGAACCGCCTCCGCGGATAATCTCTACGCGTTCAATCATCGTAACCGGTATTTGTTCGATGGCATAAACACTTGCCAGGGAACTGACCACCGGCCGACTGTTGATTAATATCTGGGAATAGTTCCCGTCCATGCCGTTGATACGTACTTGTTGGAACCCGCAGTTCTGGCAACGGGTTTCCATGCGAACCCCGGGCTGGAAATTCAGACCCTGTGCAAGGCATACCGCACCAGAGCTTTCAAACAGCCTGGGATAGATGATGTGTACTATAGCCGGCGCTTCCTTTTGCAGTGTTTCTTTCCGGTTTGCTGAAATCACCACATTGTCCAGCATGATTTCATCTTCTTCTATTTCAAAATTGACTTCCAGGCTTTGGCCAGCTGTCAGCTCCACCTCATGCTCAGCCGTTTTGTATCCTATACCGGAAGCCGTCAGGATATAGGTGCCCGTGGGCAGGTTTTTCAGAAAATAGTGGCCTGTTGCATCGGTGGCCGTTCCGTATGTGGTCCCTTTCAGGGTGATGTGTATGTATGGGATGTGTTGTCCTGTTCTCTTGTTGAGTACATGACCGTATACATGGGCATCTGTTTTTTTCTGGGGAAAAACATGCGTTCCTGCGATAAGGAAGATGCACAAAACCCAGCTGAAAATCTTCATCATATTAAAATCCCGTATTATGGTTAATTATCCGTTGATTTTCCGGAATCGTTCTGAATGAATGATCCCTGACGGATTTTAAAAAGTCATCCGGTTTGAGTCAGGATTAACGGGAAACGGGGGGTGCGCGCAGCAGAAAGGTACAATACCCTCCGGAAAGAGGGCATTTACTGGAAATATGAAGGGAAATAATCTGCTGGATATGCAGAATGGGGGAGGTAGTGATGAATATAATCGCGGTGGTAGAGAAAAAGAACGACAATTGTTCGATGACCTCATACTCCTGACGGGTATGTTGGTGATCGGCTTTGGATTTGCCGGAGAACGGAATAGATGGATGGGAATGGGTAACTGTTATCCCGTTTACCGTGTGGGTATGGATAAACAGAGTAATGCTGCCGTAGTATCCGAGAAAAAGGATCAGGAGCAGCCATGCGAATGTTTGGTTTCGATGCTGTTTCAATTCCCAGCTTATTGTACTTCCATATCTGGACAGCCAGTATTTTGTTTTTATGAGCCTTTACCGGCCATCCGGACAAATTTACGCAACATTCGGACTTCAGGCAATATTTTGATCCGGGTTTTATCCCCCGGATGATCCTGATGCATCAGTTTCCTGGTGGCAGGAAATAATACTTTTTTCATCCGGCAGCCTTTCAGGCTAATAAACCTTCGGGAAGTTGAAAATCTTGTCATACAGTGATTACAGAACACCAGATGTTTTGTAACACATTTCTTTCCTGAGAATAATCATTTCGCAGGTGCGGAAATATAGCCTTTTTTGGATAAATTTGGAGGCGAAAAATAAATACAGTAAATTATTGATATACAATGGAATTAATTTCAAGAATCAAGGAGCAGGCCAAAAAATATTCCATGCGCATTGTACTGCCTGAGGGATATGAAGAACGTACCCTGCAGGCAGCCGATATAGCTACCCAGGAAAAACTGGCAAAGATCATCCTGATTGGGGAGAAGGCACGGATAATGGAGCTGGCGGAAACACACCACCTGAAGCATATTCCGGAAACGGAGATCATCGATCCGGCCCATCCTCCCAAAAAAGAGGAATACATCCGCCTGATGGTGGAGCTGAGAAAGCACAAGGGATTGACGGAAGAAAAAGCCGCCAGGCTGGTCACCAACCCGCTCTATCTGGCTACCGTGATGATCAAGGCCGGCGATGCCGACGGGGAGGTGGCCGGCGCCGGTAATGCCACGGGCGATGTACTGCGGCCCGCTTTTCAGTTCGTAAAAACCGTTCCGGGCATTTCGGTGGTATCGGGCGCCTTTCTGATGATCCTTCCCGACAGGCAATACGGCCACAACGGCCTGATGGTTTTTGCCGATTGTGCCGTACATCCCGACCCCACAGCCCATGAGCTGGCCGAGATTGCCGTAGCCACGGGTCACACCACCCGCGTGCTGGCCGGATTCGAACCCCGCATTGCTATGCTGAGTTTTTCCACGAAAGGGAGTGCAAAACATCCTCTTGTGGATAAGGTGGAGGAAGCTACCCGGAAAGCCAGGGAAATGGATCCCACTCTGCAGATCGACGGGGAAATGCAGGCCGATGCGGCCATTATCGAATCGATCGGGAAGCAAAAAGCTCCCGGCAGCGCCATTGCAGGCCGTGCCAATGTGCTGATATTCCCCGACCTGCAATCGGGCAACATTGGCTACAAGCTGGTGCAGCGCCTGGCAGGGGCCGAAGCCATCGGACCGGTATTACAGGGAATGGCGGCTCCCATCAACGACCTGTCAAGGGGCTGCTCGGTAAGCGATATTGTGAACCTGATCGCCATTACGGCCTGTCAGGCTGCCGGAATCAAATGAAAGAAACCAGAAAAAAGAAATACATACCATGACAGAATCACTTGAAGATTATGCGCTGGGACGAAGTGTCGGGCGAAAGGGAACCCTGAAAAAGGTGGGCATCATCGGCTGCGGTACCATGGGGCAGGAAATTGCCCGTGTGGTAGCCCAGAACGGAATCGATGTGGTGTTTATCGATGTGTCGGAAGAACGGGTGAAAGAGATCTTCCACGAACTGGAAATCACCCTGGACGAGGTGATCAACCACTGGGGACTGACCCGTTCCGACAAGCGGGCCATTCTGAGCCGGATACATGGGTCCACTGACTACCATGATATCCAGGATTGCGATCTGATCGTGGAAACGATCAATTTCAACAAGCCCGGCACCAGCCTGGAGATCCGGAAGGATGTTTTCAGGCGGGTGGAAGAGGTGGTCTCGCCGGAAGCAGTCATCACCTCGAATACGGCAACTCTGATGATATCGGAACTGGCCGGTGTGCTGGAACATCCTGAGCGTGCGGTGGGCCTGCATTTTCTCACATCGGCTGCCGAGTCGAATGTGGTGGAGGTGGTACGGGGGGTGAAAACCAACGACGAATCATTCGAGTTTGTTACCCGGTTTGCCCGGATGATCGGTAAAAAAGTGATTGCATCCCATGAAAGCCCCGGTAACATCAGCACCCGCCTCATCGTCACCCTGATCAACGAAGCCTGCGAATTGCTGATGGAAGGCGTGGCCTCTGCCGGCTGTATTGACCAGACCATGAAGTACGGGTTCGGGCTTCAGTTCGGACCTCTCGAACTTGCCGACAAAATTGGCCTCGACAAACTGATCAAATGGATGGATAACCTGTACATGGAGTTCGGGGAAAGGAAGTTCAAGCCCAGCCCTATTATCAAACGCCTGTACCGGGCCGGTATGATCGGCCGGAAAACAGGGGTGGGTTTTTACAAATACAAGGACGGCAAAATTACGGGAGAAACCATTACCTGTCCGGAAATTAAATAAAAACGAAATAAAGCAACGTATTCATGAAAATCATCGTACTGAACTGCGGAAGTTCATCCATTAAATACCAATTGTTCGACATGGCCCGGAAGGAAGTGATGGCCCGGGGGATTGTCGAGAAAATCGGCCTGCACGGTTCTTTCATTAAAAACGAGCGGTTCGACGGCGATAAAGTCAGGCTGGAAGGGGAGATCCTCGACCATCAGCAGGGAATAGAGTATGTGCTGGGTATTCTGGTAAGTGAAAAACACGGATGCCTTAAAGGATTCGACGAAATTGACGCCGTGGGTCACCGGGTGGTGCACGGAGCCGAAACATTCAACTCCAGTGTGCTGATCACCCCGGAAGTAATACAGAAAATGAAAGAATGCATCGACCTGGCGCCCCTGCACAATCCACCCAACCTCAAAGGGATCGCTGCCATGCAGGAATTGCTGCCCAATGTGCCACAGGTAGGTGTTTTCGATACGGCTTTTCACCAGAGCATGCCGGCATATGCCTATATGTATGCCATTCCTTATTCCCTGTACAAGAAATACAGCATCCGGCGGTACGGCTTTCATGGGACCAGCCATCGCTATGTGTCGAAACGGGCCTGCGAGATCCTGGGAACAGACTACCATTCCAGCAAAATCATTACCTGCCACCTGGGTAACGGGGCCTCTGTGGCCGCGGTGAAAAACGGAAAAGTGGTGGATACTTCCATGGGACTGACCCCCGTGGAGGGACTGATCATGGGAACCCGCTGCGGGGACATGGACCTGGGGGCCTTTATTCACATTATGAAGAAGGAAGAACTGTCTATTTCCACGGCCAATGCCCTGATCAACAAGCACAGCGGGGTGCTGGGTGTTTCGGGCGTGTCGTCGGATATGCGCGAAGTGGAAAAGGCTGCCGAAGAAAAAGACGAAAGGGCTCTCCTGGCGCTGGAAATGTACCATTACCGCATCAGAAAATACATCGGAGCCTATGCCGCTTCGATGGGCGGGGTGGATATTATTGTGTTCACCGGTGGAGTGGGAGAGAATGGCGATATCACCCGGGCCGAAGTTTGCCGCGATTTTGAATACCTCGGACTGGTATTCGATGAAGACAAAAACCGGGGTGTGCGGGGGAAAGAACAATTGATCAGCGCTCCGGAAAGCAAGGTAAAGGTGCTGATCGTTCCTACCAATGAAGAACTGGTCATTGCTCAGGATACAGAAGAAATTGTTCAACAGCTAAAGATCATGAATAAATAATGGATATGATAACCAAACTCGATCAGATGTTCGATGTGCTGAGGGCGAGACCTTCCAAGCACCTGGTGGCTGCCTGTGCCAACGACCGCCATACGGTGGCGGCTGTGGAAATGGCCCGATCCATGGGCCTGGTGGAAGCCACCCTTGTAGGCGATCGCGATGCGATTCAAAAATCCTGTGAGGAAGAGAAGATCGATCTCTCGGTGTTCAACATAGTGGATGAAAAAGAGGATATACAGGCCGCGCGCACGGCGGTAGATCTGATCAACCAGGGCAGGGGCGACCTGCTGATGAAGGGCCTGGTGAGTTCCGACAAGTACATGCGGGCCATTCTCGACAAGGAAACCGGACTGATGGATCCGGGCGCCATACTCACCCATGTTACGGTGATGGAGATCCCTTCCTATCACAAGCTGCTGATCGTGGGCGATGTGGCCATCATTCCCCTGCCCGGCCTGAAGGAAAAGACGGCCATCCTGAAAGAGCTGATCAAAACCGCCCACCGTCTGGGCAATGAAAACCCCAAAGTGGCAATTCTGGCTGCCACCGAACAGGTGCTGCCCAAAATACCTGCGTGCGTGGATGCAGCAATCCTCTCAAAAATGGCTTCCCGGGGACAGATCAGGGGAGCCACCGTGGAAGGGCCCCTGGCACTGGATGTGATTGTTGACAGGGAAAGTGCGCGGATCAAGAAAGTGAACAGCGGGGTGGCCGGAGATGCCGACTGCATCCTTTTCCCGAACATTGAATCGGGCAATGCTTTTTATAAGTTCAACACCAAACTGGCAGGCGGGGAACTGGGCGCCATTGTTGTGGGAGGCAGGGTTCCTGCTGTACTGTCTTCACGCGGCGACAGTGCCAGAACCAAATTATATTCCATTGCCCTGGCTGCTATGATGGCTTAACTGAAACGGTATGGAACCGATACGGACCCTGGATCAGATGACCAGCCATCTTCTGAAAAAGAAGATCAGGAAAACTATCGCAGTGGCCGTAGCGGAAGACCCGAATACCATGGGAGCCTTATTCCGGGCTGTACAGGCGGGTTTTGCCCGTGCCGTATTCCTGGGAAAAGCGCCCCGGATCAGGGAACTGGCCCTGAAGGAAACCGGGCGGGACGACTGGTTTATCCTGGTGGATGTGCCCGCCGAAAAGGAAGCCGTATACAGCGCCCTGAAAATGGTGAGGGAAGGAGAGGCCGATGTGCTGATGAAAGGCCTGGTAGGTACCGATCTTTTCTTACGGGCGGTACTCGACAAGGAAAAAGGACTGCTTCCTCCTGATACCGTAATGAGTTATGTCTGTGCCATCCAGTTGCCCAAATACCCCAAGCTGCTGTTTGTAACCGATACGGCCGTGCTGCCTTATCCCGATCTGAAACAGAAAGCCGCCATGCTTCGCTATGCGGTGAATATGGCCCGGCGTTTCGGAATAGGGCAACCCAGGGTGGCCCTGATCGGCGCTTCGGAAAAGGTTAGCGAGCAGATTCCTGCCAGCACCGATGCCGCCCTGTTGTGCAAGATGGTGGAACGAGGGCAGTTGCCCGAATGCGTGATTGACGGGCCGCTGGATATTTTTCTGGCCTGCGATCCGGAAAGTGTTCGCATCAAAGGGGTTCCCACGCCCGTGAACGGGGAAGCCGACATTCTGCTTTTTCCCACCCTGGAAGCCTGCAATGCATTTTATAAAGGCCTGATGCTGTTCGGGGGAGGTGAACTGGCCGGACTAATCCAGGGAACCACCCGGCCGGTGGTGGTTATGTCGCGCAGCGAGAGCCCGGCTTCAAAATATTACTGTGTGGCCCTTTCCTGCCTGATGGCGGAAGAAAACACCTGAACAAACCCGATCACCTATGGAAGAAATATACCGTATTCTGGCGATCAATCCCGGTTCCACTTCCACCAAAGTGGCCGTTTACCGGAACACCAAATCGCGGTTTATTAAAACCATCCGGCACAGCGCGGAAGAACTGGCCGGGTTTAAAAACATCACCGGTCAGTTCCGGTACCGGAAAGAAATGATCCTGGCCGAGCTGGAAAATGCGGGCATCGATGTAAGGCAACTTTCGGCCGTGATCGGAAGGGGTGGGCTGGTAAAACCCATTGAATCGGGGGTGTACGAGGTGAACGAACAGATGAAGGAAGACCTGCGGAAAGGCGTGATGGGGCAGCATGCTTCCAATCTGGGCGGCCTGATTGCCGATGAGATTGCCCGTTCTGTTCCGGGCGCCCGGGCATTCATTGCCGATCCGGTGGTGGTGGATGAGCTGCAGGATATTGCCCGGTTATCGGGCCATCCACGGTTTGAAAGAAGGTCCGTTTTTCATGCCCTGAACCATAAGGCCATTGCCAAGGCCCATGCCCGGTCGCAGGACAGAAAATACGAAGACATGAACCTGGTGGTGGCCCACCTGGGAGGGGGCATTTCCGTGGGTGCCCACCGCCGGGGAAGGGTAGTGGATGTGAACCAGGCCCTTGACGGGGAAGGACCTTTCTCTCCCGAACGCAGCGGGACCCTGCCGGTGGGGGAGCTGGTCGATTTCTGCTTTTCGGGAGAAGCTACCCGGGAAGAGATCAGGAAAATGATTACCGGCAAAGGGGGGCTGGTGGCTTATCTGGGAACAAATGACGCCTATGAGGTGGAAATGAGGGCCCGTAAAGGGGATGAAAAAGCCCGGCTGGTGCAGGAATCTATGGCCTACCAGATAGGAAAGGCCATTGCCTCGATGGCTGCCGTCCTGCACGGAGAAGTGGACAGCATTATCATCACCGGGGGCATTGCCCACAACACCGATGTGGTGGAATACCTCAAAAAGATGGTCTCGTTTATTGCCCCCGTTGCCGTCTATCCCGGCGAGGACGAAATGAACGCCCTGGCCCTGAACGCGTACCTGGTGATGACCGGGGATGTGAAGGCGAAGGAGTATGTGTAAGAAATGGGTTTATGGTTTATGGTTTATGGTTTATGGGAAATGGGGGTATGATGGCAGGCAATCATTTGGGTTGAGCAGATATTCATCAGCCGGCCCGGCCTGATGTTTCCGGGAAATGGATTCGCCTTCTAAGGGCGTGCAGGAAACCAGGGGTACCGGGAGGGAACGGTCGCGACAGGCTGGCTTCGCATCCCAAAGCGCCATTTTTTGTAACAGAGAAGGAAGCCGGATAATCCAACTACGTAGACATCTGGCTTTGTTATGATATAATCAGCAATTATTTGTATATTTGAAAAAAATGCTGTTATGGAATTGTCAGAAATTA
>OMKS01003050.1_pt1 | contig 13577 bp, 11 predicted proteins | sample 1674721 | NCBI WGS metagenome assembly OMKS01 (sample SAMN06264996, study PRJEB25208) | sediment metagenome | isolation source: hot spring sediment | place: USA: California | collected 2014-09-02 | reverse complement strand
ATTACGCAGCCAGCGCGCGCGGAAATCGAGGATATCGCTGCGCATGTCGCTCAGCTCTTCCTGATATTGGGCGACACTGTCCAGATGGCGCTGCAGTGACAGGTCGGCTTCATCCACGGTGGTGGCGAAGGTATCTATGTTCTGCTGCATGCTGCTCAGGTTTTCTGAGGCAGTCAGCAGGTCCTGTTCAAAGGTCGCAAAAGAAGATGACAGGCCGCTGACCTGGTCTCCCATCTCCTCCACACCGTCGGTCATATTGGTGGAAGTATCAAAGACAAAACCGCCCAGGAGCGGCAGCCGGTAGAGGAAAGCCAAAGAATTCTGAACCGTGGTCATACCGCTTTCCAGGGTGGACAATGCGCCCTGCACCCCGCCCAACACCCCAACCACATCCTGTCCCACAAAGGTGGAGGTGCGATCAAGGACGGGCGTGATACGCAGCACAATATCGGCCAAACCATCCTTGAGTTCATTGATCGACTGGAGGCCTTCATTGATTACCTCCAGGGTCAGCGACACCTCCTCCAGCGCGCTGTCTGCCAGGTCAACGGCATCCACCGCGGCCTGGGTGGTATCAACGAGGAAAGCGTCCGCCTGCGGTTTCAGCCGCCAGACGCCCCAGATGCCGAATCCGCCCAATAACAACCCGATCACGGCGCTGATCACCAGAATGATGCCAGCCGCCCGGTAGAAAAATGTACGCATAGCACACCTCCATACAGTTACTCAATGCCTTGATTTGATTATATCAGTCTCACCAACTACCCCTGTGCTATAATTTTAGGTTCACATAGTTAGCAGGAGAACAGTCATGGAAATAGATTTAACCAAAACATACGCCAACGGGCAGCGGGTGTGTGCGCTTAACGACACCACCCTGACTTTTTTCTACAAAACCGGGCAGATGAAGGCGCAGGGGCCTTTTGTTGAGGGAATGATGGAAAGAACCTGGGAATTCTATCGATATGACGGCACACTATGGCAAACAGGGGAGTTCAAAAATGATCTGAAACACGGCCGGTGGACCCGCTATGACCGCGATGGCGTCGTTGAATATGATGAAGAGTTCCACGAAGGCAAGCAGGTCAAGAAATAAGACAGCCATGCAAGATGCTGTGAAAAATTACTTTGCCCGCTTTGATGGCATTGCCCTGGAACGATTGCACCAGATCAGAGAGCTTGTATTCGGTATGCTGCCTGAGGCGGAAGAAACCATCAAATACGGCATTCCGACTTTTCTGTATCACGGCAACCTGCTGCACTATGCCGCCTTCAAAGCCCACATCGGCCTCTATCCGCTGCCAGAAACCCTGACTGCCATGGAAGAAAAGCTGGCAGAATATCCGCGCGGTAAAGGATCGATCCAGTTTCCTAACGCCAAAGAATTGCCGCTGGAACTCATTCGGGAGATCGTCGCATACAGAATTGCCCAGGCACGGGCGGCTGAGTAAAAACTGCCCGCACAGCAAAGTCATAAACTCCCTCCCTTCGTGCGGCATCATTTCATTATGCTATAATTCCTGCCACAGTATTACCAACCGATACCCAGAGGTGCCGCCATGTATGAATTTGTCCAGATTGACCCCGCCAGCCATGCCGATGAGATCGCCCATGTGTGGTGGAAAGCCTACGACCCCCACAAACCGGAAGAAGACACCCGAAAATGGCTGGAAGAACCCCAGGTGGTGGGGACAGTTTTCGGCGCCAAAACCGACGGCAGACTGGCGGCCGTGGTGGGACTAACCAAGCAACTCGACAACGCCATTCGCGGCGCTAACCTGTCTTTCGGGGGCATCTCCGGCGTGGCAACCCTGCCCGAACACCGCCGCCAACGGCTGGTGCGCGGCGCTTTTGAGCAGTTGTTTGCCTACGCCAACCAGGAAAATATCATCTATTCAGCGCTGGCGCCGTTCGATTATCCCTTCTACGAGAAATTCGGTTACGCCCATGCCGAACTGCGCCACCGCTACACCTTCCACCGCCGTGCTATCAAACCGATCAAAGCGCCTGCCGGGATCACCTTCCGCGAATATGACCCTGTCCAGGATGCCGCCGGTGTGATGGAAGTACAGCGCTCCATGGCGCGCTTTGGCTCGCGTGTGTTCCAGCCGCTGTGGAAGCTGCAAAACACAGACACCCAGCATCGCTATGTGCTTGAACAGGCTGGAGAGATCGTGGGCTATGTGCATTTCGAGTTTTCTGAACCCGCCCAGTGGGAATTGAACATGAAGGTCAATCACACCTGGTTCAAGTATGACCACGTACTGCCGGCGCTGGTTGACCTGGTCGCCCGCTTTGCCGAACAGGCAGAAGAGGTGCAGTGGACTGTCGGCCCTGAGGTGCCGCTGGAATACTACATTAAGAACCCGGGGCATGAAAAGCGCACCCGCGAAGGCGAAATGATGGTGCGTGTGATCAAATGGCGCGAATTCTGCCAGCAGATCCGCGTGCCGCTGTTTGCCAGCGAGCCGGTGGTGATCGGGTTGCAAGACGAGAACTGTCCCTGGAACAACGGTGTCTTTCAACTGACGCCGGTTTCCGGCCGGCTGGAGGTTGAAACCACTGACAAACCCGCCGAAATTCAATTCAACGCCGTGCAGCTTTCGTCCGCCATCGGCGGACTGCTGACCGCCAACCGCTTGCTGCGCCTGGGTGCGCTGCAGTGCGGCCCCGATGCCGCTGAGCGTTTCACCCGCATATTCCCCCCGGACAGCTATATCTCTTACGTTGGGTTTTAGCCCGCGCACCCCATAGAATTAAATAGTCAGCCGGCAGAGTGAGGGGGGCACCCTGCCGGCTAACTAATGACAAGTTTACATTAACCTCGTAGAATTTGCAAGGGGAAAAACACAGTTTCTACATATTTTAAGGTTCGAGAAAGTATGCGCAAAAGGCGGGCATCATTCTTGCACAGATAGTGATGGCTGTGTGCCATTCTTGTGAAACAGTTGCGGTTCCTTAAAATTTTAATGTGGATTAAGTTTTATTAACTTAAAAAAAGAAAGTCCGTTCTACGGCTGCCAGTGAAAATTCACACACCCCCAAGGGTGCCGTTCCGTGACCGCTAACCCGTTATAACTGGGGGTTAAAGGCAGCAAAACCGGCGAACCAGTAATATGGGAGCTGCTCTTAACAAAACTGAAAGAGCAGAAGGGAAAACTCGTTGTAGAAATCGTGAATGTTTCGTGCTATAATGTTTCACAAGTGGCCTGGTTGTATCGTACAGGAGCAATTTAACAAATGCGTCAAAGTCGTTTTCCATTACGTATCAATGTTGGCTTTGTACTGTCGCTGCCTTTGGGAGATTCACGAGATGTGCCCTTCGAATTTTCGAAGATCATCCTCTCTCCCGAACTCGAGATGAGTGATTTCAAGGGTCAAACTCGTTTCGGGCGTGCGCGGCAAGGCATTTTGCTCCAGGGGGATTTTGAAGCCTGGATCAATCAGGAATGCACTCGGTGTCTGGAACCATTTCCTTATCGTATCTCAACACATGTGGAGGAGCTTTACGCCCTGGATGAACGCAACGTTACCGAATCCGGGCTGATCCTTCCGCAAGACGGCAATATTGATCTTGCGCCTATCGTACGAGAATACCTCACCATGGAAATCCCCATTCAACCGATTTGCAAACCAGATTGTAAGGGCCTCTGTCCCGAATGCGGTCAAAATCTCAACCAGGGAATCTGTAGTCATAGGCAAGCAGCATAGCCAAAATTGTAACCATCTGTACTTTTCCATTTGCCAAGGGAGGAACTTACTGTGATCAAGGGGAATCTTGATGAAAGCAGCTTAAGTGGTGACGGGCTGTCAAGGTCCGTTAAGAAGTATCGTTCGCGCGAGGAGCTCTTGTCCGTTGATACGGATTTTGATCGCGATGGCAACGATGCGCCGTTGTCGGCACTTCGCACCAATAAGCCGGTAGAAGAGGACTTGCTGGAAGACAGCGAGGACGATGAGGATACTGACCAGTCACTGGACTTCTTGTTCGATACTGATGAGATCGATCTGGAAGAAGCCAGTGCTGAAGAACCCAGCGAAGAGGAGCTCGCTGCGGTTGATGATGACATCCTGAATGGCAACGATACCATCGGTATCTACCTGAAGGAGATGTCATTGGTACCACTGCTCAACCCGAGAGAAGAACTGGAAATCGCCCAGAAAATCGAATTGGGCAAGCAGGCCAAAATTGAGCGGCAAGTTTTTGAGAAAAAGGGTTCGCTCAGCAAAAAGCACAGCGCCGACCTGGAAGCGCGCATCGCCGAGGGCGAAATAGCCCGCGAACACCTGATCAAAGCCAACACCCGCCTGGTGGTCAGCATTGCCAAACGCTACGTGGGAAGCGGGGTGCATTTCCTTGACCTGATCCAGGAGGGCAATCTGGGCTTGATGAAAGCGGTGGAGAAATATGAATATTGGCGCGGGTTCCGTTTTTCGACCTACGCCACCTGGTGGATCCGCCAGACGATCACGCGCGCCATCGCCGACCAGGGCCGCACCATTCGCGTGCCCGTGCACATGATCGACCGCATCCGCAACATGTACAAACAAATTCAGGTGTTGGAACAGACCCTTGACCGCAAACCAACCCCCGAAGAACTCGCCGAACACATGGAGATGCCGATCACGAAGGTGCACTGGATGTTAAAGGTGTCGTGGCTGCCGCTTTCCTTAGAAAGCCCGGTCAGTGACGGCAGCGGCGACGAAGAGACCGAACTGGGCATGTTCATCGAAGATGAATACTCGCCCAACCCGGTGGATTCGACCAACGACCAGATGCTGCACGAGAAGATTGACGATGTGCTGCGCTCCTTGCCGCCGCGCGAAGAACGCATCCTGCGTCTGCGCTTCGGCCTTGAAAACGGACGCGTTTACACGCTGGAAGAGGTCGGCAATAAGTTCGGCCTGACGCGTGAACGCATCCGCCAGATCGAAGGCAAAGCCCTGCAGCGCCTGCGCCACCCGCGGCGCGCGCGCAAATTGCGCGGGTTCGAATTCGAATAGAAAACAGTTAAATAGAAAAAGGCTGAGGGAATGATTTCCTCAGCCTTTTTGCTTGTGTTTAATACGCCTACTGGAAGCACAGGGTCACGATCTGTTTGGGGCGCAGCGCAAAGGAGTACACGCCGTCTTCCAGCGCCTGCGGTTCACCCAGCGGTTCGCTCAACAGGTCAACCGGCCAGCCCTGTTTGAAGGCGCTGGCGGAAGCAAAGCGCAGGGAAGCGGTCTGCTTCTTGCCGGTTGGGTTAAACAGGCGCACTTCCAGTGCACCGCCCAGCATGCCGGTGCTGGTGACCACCGCCTTGCCTTTCAACGCGAAGAAACTGCCTTGCGCGGGCAGCGCTGCTTCGGTGCTGATCTCTCTGTGCGCGCGCAGGTTGTTCACCAGTTTCTGCGTGATCTGCACGGTGTGCAGGCCTGCCGTTTGCTGCTGGCCCAACTCACACAACCGCACACGGTCCGGTTTGCCATCCAGTGGCATGAGGAACTGCTTCACGCGCACGGTGCCCAGCAGCAAGCCGTCCGGCTCGCCCTCGGTTTGCACGGTGCGGCGGGTGGAACGGAACAGGGTCACAGCGACAGGGCGCTGCGGTTGATCCAACACAGCGCTTTCCAGTTGTCCGGCGCTGACCACCGCCAGGCCGCCCTTCTTGTCATACACCGCCGTCCAACTTTGCTGGGGTTTGGCGTCCACTTCCATCTCGCGGTACAGGTGGTTGTCGGCACGCAAGGCAATCGCCCGTTCGACCACATCGAACTGTGAATCCGCCAGGTAAGTATCGGCTTTTTCGGCACCGCTGGGGAAAATCACCCGCAAGCGGTGGTCGGCGGCGGTATTCTCAACGATATGCTCAATCTCCAGGTAATCCTGCCCCTTACGCAGGGTCAGAATGCTATCAACCTGCACACTTACCCGCTGTGCGCTGCGTCTCATGGCGCTGAAATCAAAGTCAGCCGGCAGCGACAGCCAGCGGCGCACACGGAATCGTGTCAGCAGCGGATTGTCGGCCAGTTTCGCTACTTCCACCGTCGCGCCAGTTGAGGTGAAGACCTCGTCATTGACTGCCGCGCCATGATACCAGCCGTCGCCGATATCAGCCGTGTCTTCAAAGCTGAGCAGGTCATAGAAAATGCGTCCGTTGGCTTTGTCCTGCAGGCTGAGCGTACCATCATCTTCGATGAACACAGCCAGACGCTCGTTTTCCATACCGCGGCCGCTGGTCGCCAAACCCGGTGCCGCCGGGTAGCGCGTGTGTTCACCGGGGGCTTCTTTCACCAGCAGGCTTATATAACCCATCGCAGGCACCTTTACTTCAATCGCCAGCGTGACCGACTGCTGGCGCAGGCGCTGCTGCGCGCGCAGCGGGGTTTCCAGCCGGTGTGCCACGCGCTGGTAAGGCACTTCATTGCCATCCCCATCGCACAGGTAGAAAGCAGGCTTGGGCTCAAACCCGAAAAATTCCTGGAAGGTGGCCCAATCACCGGGGAAGGTGATGCTCACCTCGCTGACGCCATCAAAAGCGCGCGGGTGGGGGTTGAAGACCGTCACGCGCAGTTCTTTTTCACCCAATTCGCCGCTGATCGAGGCGCTGAGCGCCTGGGTGGCTTCCAGTGTCAGCCGCTCGGCGATGCCGTTGGCCTGGTCAAAGCGGTACATCATATCGCGATGCACCTGATCAATGGAGCAGCCGTCAATGGAATCGTGCGGGTGGTTCTGCAGCAGCCAGCGCCAGGCAACCCGCAGGAAACCAGCGGGGTATTCGCGCCCCAGCGCCTGGCTGGCGAACGCCGCAAAGGGCTCGGCCCAGCGCGTGAGGTTGTTTTCGGCGGTCCAGTTGGCCTGTTTGTGCCACACACGGCTGGAAAGCACGCCAGGGATCAGCCATTGCTGGTCTTGCCCGGCTTTTGCCAGGCCAGGTTCGCGCAATTCGCCTTTCAGCGTGGTGGTAACCTTACCGAGTTGGGCCTCGTAATCATCTAAATAATCATCAAAGGTGCCATGCACAAAGTGAAATTCAGCATTGTCGCCGAATTTCTCTAACATGAACTCATACACGGGTTCATCCCACTCCTGGTGGTCGCAGCCATCGAATAGCAGGATGGTGTCAATGTCGTTGGTCTTCTGGCAATAAGCGATGAATTCTTCCAGCGCCTGCTCGCCAGCGGCCGGATTCCAGCCAACCACGCTGCCGAATTCACCGTCGGTGTGGAACTTGCCGCGTACCCCGATAGCAAATGAGCAATAACCGATCTTGCCAAAACGGTAAGCGGGTATGCGGGTGCCATCTGCGCCTTCCCAGATGAAGTTGCGGGTGTCCACCAAATTGGTGCCGCGCCACAGAAAGGCCCCGCGCACGCCGAATCCTTTGAAGATCTGCGGCATCTGGCTGTTGTGCCCGAACATGTCGCACATAAAGCCGCCTTTGGAAGCCTGGCTGCCATAGGCACGCGCCATCTCGTGCCCCATGCGCAGGTTGCGGATCAATGACTCACCCGGCACAGTGAATTCATCCGGCATGGCGTACCAGGGGCCAACCACGATCTTGCCCGCGGCGATCATGGCTTCTACCTGCGCGCGCTTTTCAGGGCGGATCTCAAGGAAATCTTCGATGGGGATCACCTGTCCATCGAGGGTGAAGGGGCCTTTGAGGCGACCGCTCTCCAAACCTTCGATAGCACGATCCATCAAACGAACCAGGCGGTAGCGGAAACCCTGAAAGGATTCATACCACTCACGGTCCCAATGGGTGCTGACAATATAATGCAATTTGGTCTTGTTCATAACCTGTTTTTTTCTCCTGTCACAATGAATGACAAAAGTGTAACATAGCCCGACCAGTGCAGGTATGTTCAGGAGGTTTTCTTTGCAGATGAAATCCCTACGATTGGGCGTGAAAGAATCAGGCAGCCGGTTCTTCACCCAGCGCCACTACCATGCCGACTGCCAGGGTGGACTGGTGGCTGATGCTGACCGACCATTGCGTCAGTCCTAACGCCTGCGCGCGTTGGGCAGCTTTGCCATGCAGCACCAGCTGCGGGGCATGCTGTTCATCCGCCAGCACTTCGATCTCCTGCCAGCTGATCTCGCCGATGCCGCTGCCAAGAGCTTTGGCAACCGCTTCTTTGACCGCAAAGCGTCCAGCGAAGGTCTGGTCTTTGTCATTACACAGGGCAATTTCCGCCGGGGTGAAAATGCGCGCCAAAAAGCGCTCACGCAGGCGTGGCTGCATCTCGAAGCGTTCGATCTCCACCAGGTCAACGCCGCAGCGCAAGATCATGCCGTCGGCTCCTCCGCCAGCGCCGGCCCGGCCGAAGCCGTCATCAACTGTTCAAAGCGGATGTAGCGCTGCGCCACCTGCTGAATGTCCTCGGCAGTGGTGGTTTGCAGGGTGTTGATATAATCGCGCAGGTAATCCAGCCCAAGGCCGTATTGCTCCATACGTGCCAGCAGCATAGCGACCGCGCCGTTGCTTTCCAGCGAAAGCGGCAGGCGGCCGATCAAATTGGCGCGGCTGTCTTCGAGTTCTTCCGAGGATACCGGTTCGGTGCAAAAGCGTTTCAGTTCCGTGCGGATCAGGTCGATGGCGCGTTCCAGGTTGACGGGGTTGACCCCGGCATGCACTTCCCAGGCACCGCCCAGTTTACCGGCGTTGAGCGAGGTGCTGGCGTGATACGCCAGGCCGGCTTTATCACGCACCACTTCACCGATACGCCCCATCATGCCGAACTGCCCCAGGATATTGTTGCCAATCACGCCAACCAGAAAATCAGGCGAATTGCGCAGCGGAGCAGGGGTGCCCATGACCAGGTCGGTCTGGAATTTGTCGGCGATGGTGATATGTTCACGCTGTGCGGCTGCCGGTAGCGTGGGCGCTGCCAGCGCGGGCATAACCATCTGCAGTGGATTGCGCCAATCGCCCAGGCTGTTTTCGAGCAGCTCGATGGCGGCAGGTATTTTAATATCACCAGTCAAGGCGATCACCGCATCGCGCGGTCCGAAATAAGCGCCATGCAAAGCGTGCATATCTTCGATACTGATGGCTGACAGGGTCTCCATGAAACCATCGGTCGGCCGCCCATAGGGGTGCTGTTCGCCGAACAGCAGGCGGTCGAAAGCCTGCGCCGCCTGGGCGCGGGTATCCTGTTCGCGGATCTGCAGGCTGGTCAGCATCTGGTCACGCAGCATGCCGATCTCTTTTTCAGGAAAGGTGGGGTGTTCGAGGGTTTCACGCAGCAATGCCAGCATCATCGGCAGGTCTTCACTCAGCGACCGCCCGGCAAAGGAGGTGTGGTGCACCGAGGCGGAAAATGACATATTGGCGCCGGTCGATTCCAGCAACTGATAGATCTGTTGAAAATCATATTGCTGTGTGCCATATTTCAACGCGGCGGCGGTGAATTCCGCCAGCCCCAGCTTATCGCGCGGGTCAATGGCAGAACCAACGGACAGGTAACCGGACAGGCCAATGGACTGGCTGTGCGGGTTGCTGCGCAGCAGCGCCACAATGCCGTTGCGTAAGGTCACACGAGTGATATTCTCAGCACTGGGCAGGCTGCGGTATTTTTCCCACAATGATTGTGTCATGCCGCACCGCCTTTGCGGTTGGGGATGAACTTGCCGATCACGCGTTCATCGGGGCGCAGCAACGTGCGCGCTGCGCGCTGGACTTCCTGCGGGGTGATCGTGCCAAGCGTATCCATCAAGGGCAGATACCATTGCTCGTAACTGTCGAACACTTCACTGTAGCCAAGCCAGAAAGCCTGATTGGTGATGTTCTCGTTGCCGTACGCCAGCATGGCGCGATGTTGTTTGACCGCGCGCGCCAGTTCTTCCGCAGGCACCAGTTCTTGCTGCATACGCTCGATCTCTTCATCGATCGAACGCAGCGTTGTATCATGATCGCTGTTGGGGTGCAGGGTCACGGTGATATCGTAAAGATAGGGGTCAATGGTGGCTGCCACCGAACCGCCCACCGCCACTGCCTGCTGGGTTGGCACCAGGCGATGATATAACCGGCTGGTTTTGTTGGTGATGCCCGCGCTGAACAGGTTCAGGCTGCTCGGCCCGCTGAGGATGCTGTCGAGCAGCAGCAAGGCCAAAAAATCTCGATGACTGGCTTGGGGCGCGCGATAAGCCACCTGTAAATAGGCGGTATCATCCGCCCCGCCCATTTCCACCAGGCGCTCGCCCTGCAGCGGTGCATCGCGCTCAATCGGCGGGTCTTGAAAATCATACGAAGGAATATCGCCGAAATACTGCTCCACCATGTCCCTCATCTGGCGGATGTCAAAATCACCAGCGATCGCCAACACAGCGTTGTTGGGAGAATAATGCTGGCGGTAGAAGTGATAGAGATCATCGCGCGTAATGCTGCGCAGGTCTTCTTCTGACCCGATCACCTCGTGGCGATAGGGGTGCAGGTCAAAACTTTTTTCCTGCACAGCATCGCTCAAGCGGCTGAGCGGATCATTCTTGCCACCTTCAAGCTCCGAGAGGATCACAGTGCGTTCTGATTCTACTTCCTTGGGGTCGTAGAAGCTGTTGATCATACGGTCAGATTCCAGTGCAAGCGCCAGGCGGATGTGCTCCGCCGGCAGCGTTTCAAAATAGGCAGTCCAGTCCAGGTAGGTCATCGCGTTCCAGTAACCACCGTCACGCGAGATGGCTTTGTCGAGCACACCTGCCGGAAACAGTTCCGTTCCTTTAAATTGCATGTGTTCCACCCAGTGCGAAATGCCGGTCTGTCCGGGCTGTTCGTTGCGTGAACCCACGCGATACCACACCCAATGGCTGATCAGAGGCAGGGTGTGGATTTCCTTCAACAACACCTGCATCCCATTGGGCAGGCTGTATTTCACGAAAGAAGGTTGCATACCAGTATAATAAATTTCCTTTCAAATAAAAGGGGCTGCACTGAGCGGGGCGTTGACCGGTTTGGCCAGGCATCCGTCTCAGGACAGCCTCTTTGTGCTATCTGGTAGCAATTATAAACGATTCTGCGAAAATGGCTACTGCTTCCAGGGATAATCGAACGCCTTGACACCCGGTGTGGTCACTGACCACAGCCACATGTAATAAGGCTGGATGGTACGCTGTAGTTTCACAAACGGATCGTGCAGTTCGGTCTCTGCCAGCGGAATGTCTACCTCCACCAGCATCTCCACCGGGATCATCTCGTCCACCGGCACGGTCAGGATGAGGTGAATGGGCAATTCTGTGCCCTCAGGCAGGATGATATTGGTGGGCGCGTTGGTGATCGAAAGGCCGCCGGTGGTCAGGCTGACGGTGGCGCTGGTGATATAAACATCCTCACTCAGGTTGACGGTGGTCATCGTATCCAGCAGGACGTCAAATTTGGCAGGCACCTCGGTCTGGATGGGGATGGTGGTCTTGATGCTGGCTTCATCCATGGCAACAAAACTGTCATACAGATTGCCCACCAGGTGGTCATTGATCTGTGCAGTGACCTTCATGGCATTGGAAGCGATCACGATCACCGCTACCAGCATGATCAGGGCGATCAACAAGGCAATCGCCCCGCTGATTGTCCAGAAGATCGGGCCAAGCCGCGCAAGCAGCGGGCCGGGCTCGCGTTTTTCATGCACCGGTTTCGGTTCTTTTTCTTTTTTAACTTTTTCTGGTTCTGCTTTTTCTTTTTTCTTCAGAAATGACAGCGATTTGGTGGTTTTCTTGGCTTCTTCGGCTTTTTCAACTTCTTCAGCTTTTTCAGACATCTCGCCGTTGTCATCCTTTTTCAAGGAAGCAAAAAAGGCCGTCACCCGTTCTTTAATAGTTGGTTTCGGCTCCGCGGGGGCCTCCCCCGGTATTTCCTCGATGGGTTCTTCCTCAGGTTCATCCGACCGCACCGGCTCAAACTGCATCTTCGGACTCGCCACTGGTGCTTCCAGCTCTTCAGGTACTTCCAGCTCCTCGGGCGCCAGGGTCTCTTCGACACCTTCCGCGCGTTTTATACTGGCAGGCTCTTCGTTTTCGAAGTCAGGCAGGTCTGCAAACCAGTCGTCTTCATTGCCAAAAGGTTTGTTCTCAGGCACATCGCTTAATTCATCATTTATCTTATCAGGCATAACAACCATCCTTCCATGAAAGCCAAAAAGGAAACGATGCTTTCACTATAGCATAGTTCAAAAAAAGCATGCTTTCGCGGGATATATCTTCTTTAAGGCAGAAAAGACGTCAGCAGTCGCGCTCCAGCATGCGCAGGTCAATCGGCGCGGTCATATCCAGGGTCAGCGGCGTCACCGCCACCAATTGCTCGACCAGCAGGGTGTAGATATCATCACCGGGTTGGATAGCAGGGTCTGTCGGGTTGACGCGGTAATCGATGACCATCTCTCCATGGGCATCCGTTTTGAAGACCGGCTCAAAATAACGGCAGGAAGATAGGCGGGCGGCTTTGCAGCGTGTGTGCGGGGTGGCATTGGCAGGCACATCCACCTTGAGCAGCGACAGGCTGCGGTACACGGGGTCTGTCAGCATCAACTGCGCGAATTTGCGCGCGAAATGCGCCGACACAGAAAAATCAATGGATTCACTGTTGCGCAGATATTCGCCTTCAGGCACCGCACGCGAAACCGCCAGCGCCCGCACGCCATGCAGGACAGCTTCTGATGCCGCCCCGATTGTGCCGGAAGAGATGATGGAGGTGCCCGGGTTTTCGCCGTAATTGATGCCTGACACCACCAGATCGGGCGGATCGTCTTTTAACAACAGCCCCAGCGCCAGCACAACTGCCTTGGCGGGGGTGGCTTCCACGGAATAAGCAGCCTTCACCCGGCAGCCGCCTGGCATGTCATAAGAGACCAGGGAACCATCGGGCCCGGTGTAGGAACGTCCCGCGCCAGAATGCTGGATGCTGGGCGCCACAATGGTCACCTCGCCCAGATCACACAAAGTCTCCGCCAGCAGCCATAGCGCTGAGGAGCGGATGCCGTCGTCGTTGGTCACCAGAATTTTCGCTGTTGCTTGCATGTAATACCTTTCATCCAAAGCCGTGAACCTACCAATCTTACCATGCAACAGGTTTCGGCACCGAAATCATTGCTAAGGGCTTTTGCCAATTCTCTCGCAGCTGCCAGGATTGACCCGGTTACTGGGCCGGTTCCTGCGCCACCGACCAGCGCAGTTCGAATTCGTCAATGAACAACTGCGCCAGCGCCGGGTCATCAATCATGATCAGGTTTTCGTCATTGCGCTGATCAGCGCTGTTGGAGAAGTTGAACGACCCGGTAATGACATAGCGCCGGTCGAGGATGATGACCTTGTGGTGCATGGCGGCCGGGTTGCCGTCCTGGCGCACCTCTGCGCCGCTGGCGAGCAGGTCGTTCAGGCAGGAATGGTCGACGCTGCTGCCGCGCGATTCAAAAACACCGCGCACCGGCACACCCCGTTGGTGCAAAGCCACCATCTCGTCACACAGGGCATGCGTGGTGAAAGAATACGCCATGAACAGCGCTTCCTGCTGACTCAGCGCGATGATCGGAGCCAGATTCGCCAGCACCTGGTCTTCAGGGGCAAAGAACACGCGCACGCCGTGCCCGTCAATATACACGGTCTG
>OMKS01003048.1_pt1 | contig 13581 bp, 11 predicted proteins | sample 1674721 | NCBI WGS metagenome assembly OMKS01 (sample SAMN06264996, study PRJEB25208) | sediment metagenome | isolation source: hot spring sediment | place: USA: California | collected 2014-09-02 | reverse complement strand
CTTACGTGACGGCCTGGATTACGTTCGATACGCTGAGGCAAAGGGGTTTGAGGCCGTCTGGCAAGCTGAGAGCCGCCTGGTTCGTGACGCGATTGTGCCGATGGCAGCCTATGCAGCTGTCACAGAAAAAATCAAAGTCGGTTCCGGTGTCATTAACAACTGGACCCGTAATATCGGCCTTCTGGCAGCAACATTTCTTACATTAGACGATCTGGCGCCCAACCGCATCATTTGCGGGATTGGGGCGTGGTGGGATCCGCTGGCAAAAAATGTCGGCATCAACCGCAGGAAACCACTGCTGGCCATGCGCGAAACCATCGAAGTCATGCGGCGGCTCTTGAACCTTGAGACTGTAACCTATCATGGTGAGTTCGTACATGTTGATGGGATAGAGTTAGATGTTGTACACGGACGTACAGAACCGCGCAACGTGCCCCTCTACATCGGCGCTACCGGACCTCAAATGATGACAATGGCGGGTGAGATCGCTGATGGTGTGGTGCTGAACTATTGCGTCGAACCATCTTACAATCTCGAAGCCATGGAATTGCTGGATGAAGGCGCGAAAAAAGTTGGCAGACGCGTGGAAGATATCGATCGTCCACAGTTGATCGTGTGTTCGGTTGACCATGACCATGAGGTTGCTATCGACAATACGCGTGAACTGCTCACGCAATACCTCGCCCAACAGCCGCACATTGCCAAAGCCTCCGGCGTTTCTGATACTGTTGTCGCTGAGATTCAATCCATCCTGGGTTGGCCAGCCACCCATGAGCAGATTCAACGCGCAAAACACCTCGTGCCACGCGACCTGATTCACCGCATCACAGCCTCAGGCACACCTGACGAAGCCCGCAGTAAAGTAGCGGAGTACATGAAAAATGGCTGTACCAGCCCCATTCTTTATTCTGTTGGCGGTGATGTGCGTTTGCTGATCGATACCTTTGGAACGAAATAACCGAAATGTGGCAGCAGTACTACTTTCCAACATCGTTTGAAGAAGCCGCCCAATTGTTGGAGAAGCATTTGGGTGCCGCCCGGATTATAGCAGGCGGGACTGACCTGATGGTCGAGTTCCGCAATGGTTTGCATCAAGATATTTTGACATTAATTGACATCTCGCGCATACCAAACACCGGCAAGATTTGGACTGATGATCGCGGAATTATTCATCTGGATGCCAACGTTTCACATAGTGACGTAGTCGCCTCAGAATCACTCCAGACGTATGCGCCGATATTGGTGCGCGCTTGCCGTACCATCGGTTCTCCACAGATTCGCAACCGCGGTACCGTGGCAGGCAACCTGATCACCGCTTCACCTGCAAACGATGCCATCACTCCGTTGATGGCACTCGACGCGGAGGTGGAACTGCTCTCTACCGCTGGAAAAAGGGTTGTTCCCTTGTCTGCTTTTTATAACGGTGTCCGACGCACAGCCATGCAGCCCAATGAACTGATGACAGAGGTGCGGTTTCCAGCCCTCAAAACCAGCGACAGAGCATCCTTCCGAAAACTGGGTTTGAGAAAAGCACAGGCAATTTCATTGGTCAACTGCGGGATGATACTTTCCGTAGAAGATAGTATTGTCATCAAAGCTGTAATAACGCTTGGGTCAGTTGCCCCCGTGATCGTCCATGCCACAGAAGCGGAACAATATCTGATAGGTAAAAAACTGACGGAAATAAATGTCGATCAGGTCTGCGCGTTGGCACAGCAAAGCGTCTCGCCAATCTCTGACATACGATCCTCTCAATCATACCGTGAAGAAATGACCGCTGTTTTGGTGAAAAACTGTTTGGAGGAGTGCATTTCACAAAACACTTCGTCAGTGTTCTCTGAAAAACCTGCGGTGTTATGGGGCGATCAACAAAATCCATTGCACAAAGCAGAAGCCAAAGAGGCGATTGACAAAAATATCCATTGCACAATCAACTCGAAAGATTTCACGGGAACATACGAACCCGGCATTACTTTGCTTAAATTTCTTCGTGATAACGCACTTTTAACAGGCACAAAAGAGGGTTGTGGCGAAGGGGAGTGTGGCGCCTGTACCATCTTCATGGACAATGCGGCCGTTCTCGCCTGCCTGATTCCTGTAGAACGAGCGCACGGCGCGGCTATTACCACCATCGAGGGACTGCAACAGAATGGCATCCTATCGCCTGTGCAGCAGGCATTTGTGGATGAAGGGGCTGTGCAATGCGGTTTTTGCACACCCGGCTTTGTAATGTCAGCCACAAAATTACTGGAGGAAATCGACAGTCCTTCTCCTGACCAAATTCGTGAAGCCATTTCTGGCAACTTATGCCGGTGCACAGGTTATTACACCATTATCAAAGCTATCGAAAAGGCAGCAGAATCGTTAGAGAAAGAGGTTTAAAATGGGTTTTCGACACGGAGAGAAGGAAGATGAACTACAAAAGGGTATTCACCCTATCTGGCGTACAGTAGGATGCATCATGGTAGTATTGATTCCCATCATTGGTTTCACAGGCAGTCTTTTACTGATTGACTTCAACCAACAATATCGCTGGGTGCAAATACCTTACGATTTCATTAATCAAACACAGGGCGGTGACCCTTACCTTTATATAAAAATTGGCCTGACCCTCATCGTCAGCTTTTTGTTGTATATCATCTTTATGCTGGTAACCTTTGTCATTAATTCCGCCTTTGGGCCAAAACACTACAGTCCAGTAGATGCCCCGCAACAAAAATTCAGGGGTGGCGACTATAAACGATAAAATCCTTTTCTTTCATGTATAGGAAGCGAAATGTCAATCATTAATCAATCTGTTAAAAGAATCGATGCTGTTGACAAGGTCACAGGCGCAGCAAAATACCCCGGTGATTTTCAGTTTCCTGACCAACTGTGGTTGAAGGTGGTATTTGCAGAACGGCCGCACGCCCGCATACTCTCCATCGACACCACTGAGGCGGAGAAATTCCCGGGTGTGGTTACAATCCTGACCGCACCCGATGTACCCAACAATGAATATGGCCTGCAGGTAAATGATCAACCTGTCTTGTGTGGTCCGGGATCTACAAAAGTTAATGCAGATCATGTGCGCTTCATCGGCGACCAGGTTGCCTGTGTGGTAGCAGAAACAGAGAGAGTTGCCGCTGAAGCCTGCAAATTGATACGGATAGAATATGAGGATCTGCCGGTCGTGGTTGATCCAGTGGCTGCCATGTCGGGAGAAGAAGTTGATATTCACCCGCACGTGAAAAACAATATCGCCTGGTATGATCGGGTAAGAAAAGGCGATGTGGAGGAGGCATTTTCCAACGCCGATATCATCATCGAAAACGAGTACGTCACACCTGTCCAGGAACATGCTTACTTACAGCCTGAGGCTGGTGTGGCTTATCTCGATGAAGAAAAACGCATCACTGTCATTGTTGCCGGACAGTGGACACATGAAGATCAGGAACAAATCGCGCATGCGCTGGCCATGCCGGTTGACAGGATACGTGTAATCTATCCTGCTATCGGTGGTGCCTTTGGCGGCCGTGAAGATATGTCCTTGCAGATCGTTCTTGCGTTAGCAGTCAAAAAATTGGCAGCGATGGGCATAAAAAGGCCTGTCAAATCTATTTGGAGCCGCGAAGAATCCATCATAGGGCATGGAAAACGGCATGAATACCGCATTTATTCTAAATGGGGAGCAACCAAACAGGGCAAAGTCATTGCTTCTTACAACAAAATTGTGTCGGATGCCGGCGCCTACATGTACACGTCAAACAAGGTGCTGGGAAATTCCGTGTTGGTCTGTAACGGCCCTTACGAAATCCCCAATGTCAGCATTGATGCTTACACCGTTTACACAAACAACATTCCGGGGGCAGCCTTCCGTGGTTTTGGTGCACCACAAGGGCTATTTGCCGGCGAAATGCAAATGAACCACCTGGCAGCAGCCCTTGGTATGGATCCAGTAGAAGTCCGCATGCGCAATGTCTACCAACCAGGTTCGTTGATCAATGTAGATACGCCCATCCCAGAGGGAGTGACCATGGAAGAGGTGCTGGCAGACTGTGCCCTGGCTTCTGGTTACACCCGCGATGAGAAAGGCGTTTGGCAAAAAGCTAATGAAAAAAAGCAAGCTGAATCAGTAATAAAAAGGGGTAAAGGGATCGCCTCTGGATTTAAAAACATTGGCTTCTCTTACGGTTATCCCGAACATTGTTGGGCGATTATCGAACTGTATGGCGAAGATGCAATTGAAAAAGTGATTCTACGCCATGCAGCTGCCGAAGTAGGGCAGGGGGCGCATACTGTCATCAAGCAAATGGCAGCGGAAGGTTTGGGGGTTGCTTTGGCGATAGTTGAAACGGACTATTCCGATACTGCCAGCTCAAAGAGTTCAGGCAGTGTTTCCGCATCACGCATGACCTTCATGGCTGGGAATGCAGTCAAAGAAGCTGCTGCCATTGCACTCCATCGCTGGCAGATGGGTGAACGTCCGGTAAAGGTCACCCACAAGTATCTGGCTCCCCAAACCTCCAATTTTGATCCCGATACCGGGTATTGCATGCCCAATTTTACCTATGCTTATGCCGCAGAAATGGTTGAGGTCTCCGTGAATACCGATACCGGCCAAATTTTTATTGAGAATGTGACGGTATCAGACGACATTGGCAAGGCAATCAATCCGCAGCAGGTTGTTGGGCAAATCGAAGGCGGTATTGCGCAGGCGTTGGGCTATGTCATCACAGAAAATTTCATCCAGGAAAATGGACGCGCTCGAACCAACCGGTTGTCTACCTATTTGATCCCTACTGTCCTTGATATTCCAAAAAAGGTGGAATCTCGCTTGTTGGAATATCCTGACCCATTTGGGCCGTGGGGCGCCCGTGGTGTGGGTGAGCTTCCCTACCTTGCATTTGCACCAGCCGTCATGGCAGCGGTTCACGATGCAACCGGTGTCTGGTTCCACACATTTCCGCTGACACCTGAGCGGGTGTTGGCTGGATTGGGCAAAATCAAGCTTGACCAGTAAACAGCCCTCCTTTGCTGCCGTTATTCTTGCAGCAGGCAAGAGCAGCAGGTTTGGCGGACAGAAAGTGCTGGTTGATTGGAATGGTCAGCCGCTGATCCGCCATATTGCTTTGCATGCTATAGAGGCTGGTCTTTCACCCGTCATTGTGGTTTTGGGTGCTTGGCTGGGGCCGATTGAGCGGTCATTGGTTGGGTTGGATATCAAGTTTGTTCACAACACTGACTATGAAAAAGGCATGGGCAGCAGTCTGCGTTCGGGTTTCAAGGTGTTGCCAAATGCTGTTGATGGTGCCTTTTTGTTTTTGGGCGATCATCCTTACGTGGATCAATCATTGATAAAGTCAATGATTGATCATCACGGCAATAGTGATGTGGTCCTGCCTGCCTATGAAGGCAAGCCGGGACATCCGGTATTGTGGAACAGCAGTACGTTCGGACGTATCGTCAACATGGACGACAATGAAACCGGCAGAACCATCCAGAAAGGTTTTGCTTGTTTCTTTCTGGATTGGCCTGATCCAATGATATTACGCGATATTGACACCCGAGAAGATTATCAGCGTTTGTTGGAAGACCATCTTTCAGGGGAAAGCGAGCAATAATTCCACTGCAGTTTCATATACCACAGGATCCATACCATCAATATCATCAAATGGCACATCCGGTTGGAGGCCGCTGCCTTCCTTGAAATCTGGTAAGGCAGGGAACCACCATTTGGCATTGGTGATGTGCATCGAAGACTGGTCTTGTAGATCAAAGACAAGTTGGATGGTATTTTTTCCGTAGGTATTTTTTCCAACCAGCGATGCGCGTCGATTCGCCTGCAGGGCACCGGCAAATATTTCTGCTGCGCTGGCTGTATTTTCATTCACCAAAATGATCAGAGGAAGTTCGCGATATTCGCCATTTTGATTGGTTTTTACCGTTTTGATTGCTTCACCTTTTGCTTGTTGGTTGATGATGACCTGATCCTTCTCCAAAAATAACTTGGCCATAGAGATACCGCTATCAAGCAAACCACCTCCGTTATTGCGCAAATCGATCAAAAAACGATCAGCTCCCTGATCTTGCAATGACTCGATAGCCTGGGTTAATTCATCTGAGGTTGTACCAGCGATGATATTGATTTTAATGACACCAATTTGCGGATAGTCATCATCGAGGTACGCAAGCAATGAAGGCAGAGGAACTTCTGCGCGTTTGATGGAAAAAGTCTCTTCCATTTGGTAGTCAGGAGATCGCAGTACAGTGATGGAAACATTCGTATCGACTTCTCCGCGAATATCTGCGATGATCTCATCCAGGTTTGCGTAATCTGTTATCAATTTTCCTTCCACCCTGAATAGCCGATCATGCTGTTCGAGGCCTGCATTACTGGCTGGCGAGTTGGGGTAGGGGAGCAGGTAATAATGGCCATCTTCGCGTATTTCGATCAATGAACCAATGCCGCCATAAGAACCTGTTAATTGGTTGGTTTGCAATTCATGCTGGGCAGGCTCGATGTGGTTGGTAAAAGGATCGCCATACGCCTGAACCAAACCGCGGATCATGCCATATTCTATACGCATGTCGTCGGTAATTTCTCTTAAGCCATATTGATTTATCAATGAAAAAGCCTCGTCAAGCACCGGGAACGAGGCGGACGGTGACCGACTGATTCTCTCTGCGATGATGAAGCCCAGGCCGAAGGCTCCCAATATCACAAAAATTTGGAGAGTTAAAAATAAAATGACAAATAGTTTGCTTTTACTCATCACTTAACGTCTTTGGTCTTGAAGATATATTGCTGGAATTTGTCTTGCAGCACTGTCATTTCCTCCGCCGGCAGAAGTACGGGGCTGCCTGCGGCACTGGCGAACAGATACATCTGCGCCAATAATTCCACATGTTCTGCGATGATGAAACATAGGTCAATATCCGAGCCGACCGACACAACCCCATGGTTGGCAAGCAGAGCAGCGTTGTAGGTACCAATACCTTTGGCGATATTTTCCGCCAACTCACCAGTACCAAAGGTAGCATATTCTATCACTGGCACACAATCACCGATCAAGCCCACCAGATAATGTAACGGAGGAATAGGCTTGCGTAAACAAGCCATAGCTGTGGCATACACAGAATGTGAATGAATGACAGCATTTACATCCATTCGTTGTTGAAACAGGGCAAGATGAAATTGCATCTCACTGGAGGGCTTATTTTTGCCTTCCACAACAGCCCCTTGTGGAGAAACAACCATGATATCTTCCGGGTTTATCTTGAAGTAATCCATGCTGCCAGGGCTGATTGCGATCAGTCCTTCCTCGCGGTTATAAATGCTGATGTTGCCGCCTGATCCGGTGGTGAGCTTATGATCGATCATCTTCCGACAATAATCCAATACCTGTTGACGTTCATGTAGTAAACGCATATAGACAGTTTCCTTTACTATGGTTTCGAAGTTCGCTGATAAGTATAATATAATGGTCACACTTAATCTGATTGGAGAAATGATGAGAATTCTCAGACTTACCACCATTTTATTTATTTTCGGGCTGATAATAAGCGCCTGTGCACAGCAACCCCCCGCTGTTCAGGTGGTTGAAACGTACTTCAATGCCATTGTCGAGCAAAATGATGCGCTCATACCGCAAATTGTTTGCGAAGAATGGCAGTTTGACGCCTATTTAGAGATGGATTCTTTCCTTGCTGTTAACCCCGTGTTGGAAGATTTGTCTTGTACTGTCGTTTCCGAGGACCAAAATTCAGCAATTGTCAATTGTCAGGGCAGTATCTTAGCGACTTACAATGAGGAGCAGCAAAAAATTGACCTGTCCAACCGTAACTTCATCGTTCGCAAAGAGGCCAATGAGTGGCTGTTATGTGGTCAGCAGTAAAAATTTTCTTTGCCAGGTATATATTTACACGTGAAAATGGCCTTGCTATCCTGCTGTGCTTGATGTTGATCCTGATCATCATACTGACCAGTGACGCTTCGCCTCAATGGATATATCAGGGTTTTTAAATGGATTACCAGCAGATCCTCATTTTTATCCTGGCCGCCCTGGTTATTCGTTATTTTCCGGTATCAAACATCCGGAAATGGTTGCTATTGACGACCAGTATAGTTTTTCTTTACTGGCTTCAACCACTTTCGCCCATCCGTTATCTTGATTTTTACCTGCCGACAATTCTGCTTTTGCTTACGTTGCTCAGCTGGTTCATCATCACTCCTCCTGAAAACCGCTATCACAAAGAGAATCTTTTGGCATTGGCTATCACATTTGGGTGTCTTTTCATCATCAATGCCACCCGATGGTTTGGCCTAACCGGCATTATCACTGCCTCCAGGCCTCCGGCTTTGTCATTTCTGCTGATTTCTGTCGTTGGCCTGTTTCTATTTTTCTGGTTACTCAGGAATCAAGAAGCAAAAACCAATCGTTGGTTGGGCATAGTCTTCTTAATATTTTTTATCATTCTGCTGGTCATTTTGAAAAGCCCAACCCTTAATCAATGGACTGCGAAACAAATTGGTGTGATGCAAAACCAGTCATTTCCATCCAACATTCGCTTTGACATCCGCTGGCTGGGTATTTCCTATGTCATATTTCGCTTGCTTCACACCATCAAAGATTACCAATCTAACCGCCTCAGTGGTGTTGGGTTGGCAGACTACATGAATTATGTAATTTTCTTTCCATCGTTATCAGCGGGTCCAATCGACAGGATTCAACATTTCTCAGAAGAACTAAACCTGGACATGCCATTACCAGATAGGAATAACCTTGTCAGCGCAGCCTGGCGCATTTTCCTGGGGCTCTTCAAAAAATTTGCCCTAGCTGACACTCTCGCCATTATTGCGATTCACAACCTTAACCTTAATCAGATTCAAAACAATATCTGGATATTGGTAAGCGTTTATGCTTATGCAGCAATGATCTGGTTAGACTTTGATGGCTATACTGATATCGCCATAGGGCTGGGACAAGTGTTTGGCATAAAACTACCTGAAAATTTCAACAAACCTTACCTTCGTCCCAACATTAAGCTGTTCTGGGACAACTGGCACATGACATTGACCCAATGGTTTAGGGCCTACTACTTCAACCCTGTGAGTCGAACACTGCGCAGAAAATGGAAAACTGTACCTGTTGGCGCGATGGTTTTTTTCATGCAAATGACAACCATGTTGTTAATCGGGTTTTGGCATGGGGTCACCTGGAATTTTGCTGTGTGGGGGCTGTGGCATGGCCTGGGCCTTTTCGTCCACAATCGCTGGTCTGCCTGGGTGGAACAAAAACAACAAGGCACTTCATCCCCCATATGGCAAAAAGCAAGGCTGGCAGGTGGTGTGTTTTTAACCTTTCATTTCGTAGCCTTTGGTTGGGTATGGTTTGCTCTGCCTTCCATGAAACAATCATTGCGGGTGTTCAGTTTGCTTTTCGGTGGTGTTCATGGCTAAGACACAGGCCCAAGCCATCAATCCCATCCGGTTGCTGCTAAAAGCCCTGGTTTTGTTCATCGTTATCAATATCCTTTGGGCGGCGTTTGAACCGCAGCCAGGTTATTACTCCATCTATTCGCACCTTGTAAGAGGCCGGCCCAGGTTTCCTTTCGGTGAAGTCCCCCAGCTTGCCTACAATTTCACCCTTGATAATCTTCACGCCATGTTCGAATCCCATGAAATTGATATATTACCAAACCCAAACCAGTACACGGTGCTCGTGTTGGGTGATTCCTCAGTCTGGGGCACCTTACTGTTGCCTGAAGACACATTGTCTGGCCAGTTAAATTCACTGGGGTTGATTGAAGCAGAAAGCAATTTGCCGATTCGTTTTTACAACCTGGGTTATCCGACATTGTCATTGACAAAAGATTTGATGATCTTGGATGAAGCCTTAGACGAGTACGAACCAGACATGGTCATCTGGCTGGTTACTCTGGAATCCATGCTCTGGGAACATCAATTACGATCGCCCATCGTACAAGCAAACCCACATAAAATTGAGCATCTAATAAACCGGTACAACATCTCATTTTCCAAAGCCGCTAATCAGGTAGAGCCTCTGAATTTCTGGCAGCGTACGCTCATTGGCAGAAGACGGGAAATCGCCGATATCATCCGGCTGCAGCTTTATGGCATTTTGTGGGATGCTACCGGCATCGATCAATATTACCCAGAAGAGTACACAGTTGCTGCCCGGGAACTTGACAATGATAAGGCCTATTATGAATATAGAGTAGGCATGCTCACAGATGATAACCTCGCTACGGAATTGCTTGTGGCTGGTAAAAATATGGATAGGCAAATCCCGTTTTTGATTGTGAATGAACCAATTCTGATCAGCCAGGGAGAAAACAGCGACGTACGTTATAATTTTTACTACCCCCGCTGGGTGTATGATCAGTATCGTGTCATTATGTCCCAACAAGGTGATGCCAATGATTGGGACTATTTTGATGCCTGGGATTTGGTACCGCAAGAAGAGTTCACCAACAGCGCCATTCACCTAACTCCCGACGGTACGAACCTGCTGGCAGAACACCTTGCTGACTGCTTTGTGGAAAGAGGGATATGGATAACCATAGACTAAGAGTGCATCCAGATATTGCTTTTAGCGCCATCCTCCTGTTGACATTTATACTATCTGCCTGTTCCTTCTCTCAAGCAGATAGAGAGGATGACATGTTGCAAGAGCTTTCTCTACCAACCGCAACAATAACTGCCGACTCAGTTTCAGAAACTGAAGGCATATCAAGTGCAGAAGAAGAATCAAGTCCAACGGTTAAACCGATTCCAGTTACAACAAACATCGATTCTACTGATGAAAGGGGGGAGGAAGAAACACCCACTGACCAGGAAGAAGCGGCCTTGGATGCGACTGAGATGCCTGAGGATGAGGGAGAGACTTTACCTCAATTGTCTTATGATGATTTGCCGCCTTTCTCCCAATGGCGAGATTGGCCTGTTCTGCCAATCGTTTCTGATACGGCATGGCAAATTTACCAGCAAGGATTGCTGGCAGGGAGGAACCCGCAGGCGGTTTCGGTGTTTGGTGATTGCCAGAGTGTGCCAGAAGTTTTTTGGGGAGAATTTGACGGCCACAATTATGAGTGGGCAGATGAAGATCATGAACTGATCGAAACCGTAGACTGGTACCGGGGGTCATTTAACCGTGAGAGTGTCACCGCCAAAGACGGGACAACCGCCGCCGCTATTCTGTGGGAGCTATGGATACCGGCAGACAATGAAACCTGTTTATATGGCGAAAGCCCGCTGGAGTGTGAAGTCAGGATCAACAATCCTTCCATCGTATTTATTAGTGTTGGCACCCATTGGGAACTGCGTAATGAGAGATACTTGCGCAGAATGCTGGATCAATTAATCGAAATGGGTATCTTGCCAGTAATCGCCACCAAAGCCGACCAACGCGAAGGCAGCGATGGTTGGGTCAATGAGCAGATGGTTGAAATTGCCCAGGAATATGAGGTGCCGGTTTGGAATTTCTGGGCAGCTATGCAGAATTTTGAAAATGGCGGCCTCATTGAGGGAGATACCATGTTATTGACCGATGAAGCGTTGCAAGTGCGCAGACTTTCCGGTTTGAAAGCCCTGCATACAATCAGGTTACAATTAACCTACTATCAAGAAAACCATTAAGCTATGACCAAACTATCTATGCACACACCTTTAGCGTTTATTTTATTGTTAATCACACTCTTTCTCATCGCATGCAGCCAGCCGGATGGTGTTGAAAATCCTGGCTTTGAACCAATTATTACTGCTACATCTGCATTGGAAATAGTTGAGTATGATGCCAATGGTTTCCCTGAGTCACAAAATTCCGACGTTGACGAAGAAATCACCCTTGCACTTGAAGATGAAGTGCTGGGAGCACCAGCTGCCACTCCCACCATTCATCTGACCGCAACACCTGATCTACGCCCAATGCCTGAACAATGGCAGCAATGGCCGGTAATCCCGGAAATCTCTCACAATGCGATAGAAATTTACTGGAAAGGCATTGCCATGGGCAATGACCCCCAGCGATTTTCAAAAATTGGTGACTGCCAGAGCATCAGAGAAGTATTGTTAGGCATCTATGACCTGCCAAACCGCTACAGGTTAAGAGAAGGTGACGATGATCTGCAAGAAATCATCGATCAATTCTCTGGCTCATTCAATCGCGACGGCATGGCTGTACAGGGGGGATTCAATGCAGCTACTGTGCTTTCACCGATCTGGGCTGACCCTAAATTATGCAAAGCGGGGGAAACCCCGATTGAATGTGAATTTCGGGTACACAACCCCAGCATAGTCATCATCTCGCTTGAAGTCTGGTGGCAGGGCCGCTCGCCTGAACGCTATGAACAATATATGCGTAAGATCATTGAAACCGCCATCTCACAGGGAATTGTTCCTGTCTTGTCAACAAAAGCAGATAATGTTGAAGGCAACCACAATATCAATTACACCACAGCCAAACTGGCGTATGAATATGACATTCCTTTGTGGAATTTTTGGCTGGCTGCCCAAAGCCTTCCCTATCAGGGCATTGATCCTGATCGTGATGGATTCCACATTACCGTGGCTGCGTGGAATGAACGTTCCTATACTGCCCTGAAGAGCCTGGCAGCAGTTTGGCAAGCCGCTCATTCTCGCCCAATAGTTGTGCAGCCTGGCGAAGAGGAAGCCGATACAGATGTAATGGATCCGGCTCTTTTCCCTTCAACCGGTGTGGCGGATTATAGGCTCTCGGGTCAATTATTCATCGAAACAACGATAACCAGGAATGGAAACCAATCCCTCAACGGTGTTTATGTGTTCGATTTTGATCAGGGAGTTTTTGAGCCTGTCCTCGAACCGGGTTTTGAAATCCTCACATCGCACCCCGCACATGGCTTACTTGTCGGCAACGCCACAGAGCATGGAATCTACAAATCAGGAACGTATCTACCGTTTACATCTGACACAAATTGGGTCAGTAATTCAGGAAGCCTTCAGATCATTTCGGAGAATTCGTTTGTTCAGGTGAAAGGTACATCGTTGTCAGTTGACATTTCTTTATTTGAATTTGACACGCTAGGCAATGTTTCTTTAGTCTTTGAGAACTCTCTTGATTATCCAATGCCCACGATCGAAGGTCTCAATCAAACCACCATCTTGATAAAGCCAGCAGAATGCAGCGATCAAGGTTGTGAATTCATATTGGTTGACCAATATCTGACTGACCAACCCATAATTACCCGGCTGGACATCGACCGCGCTGGCAATATACTCATGAATGAAGAAGGAACGCAGTTGGCATACTGGAAGGAAGTGGATAACAGTGAGAGCTTGTTCCTGGGAAAAATGACCCCTGAAGGGTCAGAAACCTTTATCGGTTTGTTTGGCAATGTGTTCCTTGACCAGGCATGGTCGCATGACGGCACCAAAATGGCTGCCCTCAAAATGTGGCGAAGCGATTACTATGGTAAAGCCACCGAACTCCTGCATTTCATTGTGGATGTTGAATCATCTCTTGTGGATCTGTCTCTTATACACATCTGACGCTGCCGACGAAGAGGATAGTGTAGATCTCGGTGGTCGCCGTATCATTA
>OMKS01003044.1_pt1 | contig 13589 bp, 15 predicted proteins | sample 1674721 | NCBI WGS metagenome assembly OMKS01 (sample SAMN06264996, study PRJEB25208) | sediment metagenome | isolation source: hot spring sediment | place: USA: California | collected 2014-09-02 | reverse complement strand
GGACGGCGAATTACAAATGGCGGCTTGATAAGCATGACCAATGGATACGTTCCATCCACAACATTTGACAATATCTCGTTTTCATGCAGAATCAACTACCTCGCAGCAAGCGTTAGAGGTATCAAAATATCTATTTTATTACCCCCTCACCTTCATCCTATCCCCCCAGGGGGCGAGGACTAAGATGTGAGAGATGCAAGCTTACGGGGTAAAAGCTAATAAATGTCCCTTGGCTTAGTTGGAAGCAGAATGTAACTCCCTTGCTGCATCAGGGCCTGTCATCTTAAAGATCAGCTCAGAGCCTTTCACCTCCACGACCACACCTGAGCCGTCCAGAATATCTCCGGATATAATGGCCCGGCCAAGGCGTGTTTCCAGTTCCCGCTGCAGAAAACGTTTCAGCGGACGTGCGCCATAAACAGGGTCATAACCCTCCCTGGCAATAAACTCTTTTGCCTCATCGGACAGGGCAAGACTGATATCCCTCTGAGAGAGCCTGCTGCTGAGGTTTTCGGTAAGCAGAGAGACGATCAGTTTTATCTCCTGCAGTGTCAGCGCCTTGAACAGAACGATTTCATCGACCCGGTTCAGGAATTCGGGCCTGAAATGAAGCCGCAGTTCCGCCATCACGGCATCCCTTGCATTGATGCTTATCTCTCCTGCGTCTGTCATCCCTTCGACAAGGTCCTGAGACCCGATGTTCGAGGTCATGATAATGACGGTATTCTTGAAATCCACGGTCCTGCCGTGAGAGTCGGTAACCCTTCCATCATCGAGGATCTGCAGGAGCACGTTAAAGACATCATGATGGGCCTTTTCGATCTCGTCGAACAGCACCACGGAATAGGGCTTTCTGCGCACCGCCTCGGTAAGCTGCCCACCCTCTTCATACCCCACATAGCCCGGAGGGGAACCGATAAGACGGCTGACAGTATGCTTCTCCATATATTCACTCATATCTATGCGGACCATGTTGTCCTGAGTGTCAAATAGTGCCTCTGCAAGAGTCTTTGCAAGTTCTGTCTTGCCCACACCGGTAGGCCCGAGAAATATGAATGACCCGATTGGACGTTCAGGATCCTTTATCCCGGAACGTGCCCTGATCACGGCATCACATACGGCCTGAACAGCCTCGTCCTGACCCACAACCCTTTTGTGGAGGATCTCATCGAGCTTGAGGAGCTTTTCCTTTTCGCCTTCTACCAGACGCGTTACAGGGATCCCTGTCCACCGGGAGATGATATCCGCGATAACATCTTCCGTAACGTTCTCTCTGAGCAGACGTTTCTCCTGTGAATTTGACACGTTTTCCGCCTCGGAAAGCGTGCGTTCGAGCTGGGGGAGCTTTCCATGTCTGAGTTCGGCTGCCCTGTTAAGGTCATAGTCTCTTTCCGCCTTCTCAATCTCCAGCTTCATCCCTTCGATCTCTTCACGCAGGGCGCTCAGGTTATGGATGGTTTTCTTCTCCTCATCCCACCGTGCACGCATGGTATCGGAGAGCTCCTTCAAGTCTGAAAGTTCCTTGCGAAGCTCTTCGAGACGCGCCTTGCTCGCCTTGTCCTTTTCCCTTTTCAGGGCAGCCTCTTCGATCTCGAGCTGCATCACCTTCCTCGTCACCTCATCAAGCTCGGCAGGCATTGAGTCTATCTCTGTCCTTATCATGGCACAGGCCTCGTCAACGAGGTCTATGGCCTTGTCCGGCAGAAACCTGTCAGTGATATAACGGTTCGAGAGCACGGCTGCCGCAACCAGGGAACCGTCCTGGATCTTAACACCGTGATGCACCTCGAAGCGCTCCTTCAGGCCTCTTAAGATGGATATGGTATCCTCTACTGTCGGCGGATCGACCATTACCGGCTGGAAGCGGCGCTCAAGGGCCTTGTCCTTTTCCACATACTTGCGGTATTCATCCAGCGTGGTTGCACCCAGGCAGTGCAGCTCGCCGCGTGCCAGCATGGGCTTGAGCATGTTGCCGGCATCCATGGAACCTTCGGCCCTGCCGGCACCAACGATATTATGCAGCTCATCGATAAAGAGGAGGATCCGTCCATCGCTGGATTTTATTTCACTCAGTACCGCCTTGAGCCGCTCTTCAAACTCTCCGCGGAATTTTGCGCCCGCGACCAGTGAACCCATGTCGAGGGCAAATATGGTTTTGTCTTTCAGGCCCTCGGGCACATCCCCGCGCACAATCCTCTGTGCAAGCCCTTCTACAATAGCGGTCTTGCCGACACCGGGTTCACCGATAAGCACCGGGTTATTCTTTGTCTTTCTGGAAAGTATTCGAACAACCCTCCGGATCTCGGCATCCCTTCCGATAACCGGGTCCAGCTTGCCCAGATTCGCCTGGGCAACAAGATCGATCCCGTACTTCTCCAGAGCCTCATATGCTGTCTCCGGATTATCACTGGTAACCCTCTGATTCCCCCGTATCGATGTCAGGGCGCTCAGGACCCGTTCTTTGGTGATCCCGAACTGCGAGAGGATCCTTCCGGCTGGGGCAGACCTGCCCTCATCGATCATGGCAAAGAGCAGGTGCTCCACAGAGACGTATTCGTCCCTGAGTCGCATTGCCTCGTCCTTTGCCTTCACCAGGACCTTGTTGAATCTCCGGGAGACAACAATCTTGCCGGCCTCTGCACCGGGGCCCGATACCTTGGGCCTGCGTTCCAGCTCCTTTTGAACCTCGGCAGTTAAAGAATCCGCAGGAACGTCCATTTTGGTGAACAGTCTCGGAACAAGTCCATCTGCCTGTTCAACCAGGGCCAGAAGCACATGCTCCACATCTATCTCGGCATGTCCGTACCGCACGGCATTGTTCTGGGCATCTTGAAGCGCCTCCTGGGATTTCTGAGTGAATTTATTGATATCCATCTATTGTCTTGCCTCCCTGCTTAGTTATGAAACCTTATACTATTTCTCTAGGTACAGCTGAGAATAATTTCAAGTAGGTAGCCTATGTTATACCCACATTTTGCATTGGTTGACGAATAAACACTGTGGCAGCGGCTTAAGGCCGCTCCCACAGAACAAGACCATATGAGATATTAAGCATAAAGGACTTATCTAACTGCAAGATGTGGTTTAAATGCACAAAAAAAGGGGGCATGCGCCCCCTTTTGAGCCGAACAAGGCTTGATTTGTCAGTTATGAGCTCTTTATCCGGATCTTTTTCTGAGCCTTTTTATCCGAGACAACCTTGGGCAGTGTTATATTCAAGACACCTTTGTTAAAAACAGCCTCGGCCTTATCCGGATCTACATCAGAGGGCATGGAAAGCACCCTGGAAAATGAACCGAAGGATCGCTCCATATAATATGCTTCCTTGTCCTTTTTCTCCGATTCCGTCTTCTTCTCTCCCTTGATAGTCAGGGTATCTCTGCTCAGATTGATCTCTATGTCCTTTTCATCCATACCCGGCAATTCTGCTGTTACCTGAACCGATTTTTCATCCTCGGTCATATCGACCTGAGGACTGAATCCGCCCAGGGATTCCATTTCTTCGGTAAACGGCTTCATACCGAATCCCTTGAAGAAATCATCGAACAGCCGGTTCATTTCCTTCTGGAATATATCGATGGGAGACACTTGTGTTTCCCTGCTGATGGGAACACCTCTATTCCCCCATCTCCACGGTGCCATATATTTCATCGTCATAGCTACACCTCCTTATCGATTATCCTTTGTGGATAGGTATTGTCTTCGGTTTTGCAGCCTCCGCCTTTGGGAGTACGACACAAAGCACCCCGTCCTTTATCTTTGCCTCGATCTTATCGCGATCGATTGCCTGGTTGATGGTAAAGGCACGGGAGTAATCACCAATCCCATATTCCCGGTAAATGAGTTTGTGGCCATGCACTGCCTCAGGGGCTACTGTCGCATCGATCGTAAGCACGTCATTTTCCAGGGTCACCTCTATGTTATCCTCTCCTGCTCCTGGAATATCGGCAAAAATAACCAGATTCTCTTTTGTCTCCGATATATCGACATTGGGAATATAGGTGGCAGAATTTCTTGTCTTCTCTGTAACCACCGAATCTGATGTTTCCTTGGTATTTGTCATGCTTTTCTTTTCACTTGCCATAACAATCACCTCCATTTTCAGACTGTCTTTATTGTTATCTTTTTTGGCTTATCAGCCTCGGCACGAGGCAGTGTAACCTTGAGAACTCCTTTGACGTAATCTGCTTCAACCTTTGTTCCATCCACATTGAACGGGAGAGTCACACTCCGGTAGAAGCTTCCTGTTCCACGCTCTCTGCGATGCCATGTCTGTCCCTCTGCAAGCTCCTGGGGTTTACGGTTGCCTTTGATGGTAAGCGCATCACCGATTACGGTCAGATCAATGTCTGCAGGGTCAATCCCGGGAATCTCAGATGTGATCACCACATCGTCTTCAGAGGAAAACACGTTGATCGGCGGGAATTTAACGGACCGGCCTGAAGATATCCCTGAAAATATGTTTCCCATCTCATTTTCAAGCCTGTCCATCTCACGCCACGGGTTCCATCCGTATAATGACCTTGATGTCCTTAACATATCAATCACCTCCATTGGGTTTTTTTCTCACATTCTAATAGGGCATATCCGATGATTTTCAAGAGGGAGGGTTCTAATTTTTTCATAAAACACTTATGAAAACTTTTCTGTACAGAAAAGCGTTTTGATGTTAATAACGGTCCAACTTCAAGAAAGAGCGTGTACAATATTATGGCGACAAAAGGAAAAATCATTATTGATCAAGGGTTGTGCAAGGCCTGTGAGCTATGCATAACGGTCTGTCCCGAAGAGGCAATACAGCTTTCCGAAGGCCTTAATGAAAAAGGATACCACCCTGCTGAATTCATCAAAGATACATGCAGAGGATGTGGACTGTGCGCTGTCATGTGTCCCGAGGTTTCAATAGAGGTGTACCGTGGATAAAAAGGTTCTCATGAAAGGCACGGATGCACTTGCAGAAGCGGCCATCCAGGCCGGATGCAGATGTTACTTCGGTTATCCCATCACCCCTCAGAATGAGATACCCGAATATATGTCCAGAAGGATGCCGGAGGTGGGGGGTGTCTTTCTTCAGGGTGAAAGCGAGGTAGCATCCATCAATATGGTTCTCGGCGCTGCGGCAACAGGGGCACGGGCCATGACGAGTTCATCGTCTCCCGGTATAAGCCTCAAGCAGGAGGGGCTCTCTTTCCTGGCCGCACTCGAGCTTCCTGCGGTGATTGTCAATATCAACAGGGGCGGCCCAGGCCTGGGCAATATAGCCCCGAGCCAGGGCGACTACTACCAGGCAACCAGAGGAGGAGGCCACGGCGACTACCGGATGCCTGTTTATGCGCCTGCATCGGTCCAGGAACTCTACGATATCACCATGAACACATTCGACGTGGCGGACATATACCGCACCCCGGTCATGATACTCGGAGACGGCATGATGGGGCAGATCGTCGAGCCCATCATCGCCCATGAATACCATAAGCCCGAAGATGAACTTTCCCCTAAGGATTATATCCTCGATGGTGCGCAGGGAAGGCCTTCAAGGATCATAAAGTCTCTGATTCTCGATGTAAGGGACATGGAAGAACACAACTGGAAGCTCAAGCGCAAATACGATCTCATGAAGCAGAAGCTGCCCCAGTGGGAAGAGTTCATGACCCACGATGCGAAAATGAACATCGTTGCCTATGGAACAGCTGCACGCATCGCAAAGGGTGCAGTAAAACGCGCCCGGAGCGAGGGTTTGAAGGTTGGACTGTTCCGGCCTATCACCCTGTGGCCGTTCCCTGACGAGGCAATTATAACTATAGCGAAAAAGAGCAAACTCTTCCTGGTATTCGAGATGAGTACGGGACAGATGATTGATGACGTCCGTCTGGCAGTGCAAGGAAAAATCCCGTGTGAATTCTACGGAAGGCCCGGAGGTATCGTACCCGCCCCGCAGGAACTCGCAAGGATTATCGAACGGCACTGGATTCAGAAGGAGCTATAGATGAAAACCATATATACCAGACCCAAATCCCTCAAACCGGCACCGTTTCACTACTGCCCTGGATGCGGCCATTCCATTATTCACCGGCTGATATGCGAAATAATCGACGAGATGGACCTGCAGGGGAAAATCATCTGTATTCCTCCGGCCGGCTGCGCGGTACTGGCGTACAATTATTTCGACATAGACGTATGCGAGTCTGCCCACGGCAGAGGATGTGCCGTGGCAACAGGTATGAAAAGGGCTGCGCCGGACAAGATCATCTTCACCTACCAGGGAGACGGCGACATGGCGGCCATCGGCACTGCGGAGACCCTTCATGCGGCAAACAGGGGAGAAAAGATCACCAGCATATTCGTAAACAATGCCGTCTACGGCATGACCGGCGGTCAGATGGCGCCTACAACCTTGCTGGGGCAGAAGACCTCTACCTCTCCCTATGGAAGAAACCCGGATGTAGAGGGGCACCCGCTCAAGATCACCGAACTTATAGGGACACTGCCCGGCGCGGCATATGTCACCCGGACCTCCCTGGCCACACCTGCCAAGATCATGGCAACGAAAAAGGCTATAAAAAAGGCGTTAGAGGCACAGATGGCAGGGCTCGGCTACTCATTGGTCGAGGTTCTTTCTCCGTGTCCAACAAACTGGAAGGTATCTTCCAAAGATGCGTTCAGGTATCTGGAAGAAACAATGGAGAAAGAATACCCCATCGGGGTTTTGAAAGACATCACAGCAAAGAAAAAGGATTCCTAGTTATGCTTCTAAAGACTGTCATGAGCGGTATAGGCGGACAGGGCATTCTGTTCTCAGGTCAATGCTTTGCTTGGGCGGCAATGCTTGAAGATCAACACGTCACCTATCTTCCTTCATACGGTGCCGAGATGCGCGGGGGTATCACCTCGTGCACGATCGCCATATCCGATGAGGAAATCGCATCTCCCGTGGCCTCCTCGCCGGACTATCTGGTAATCATGGACACCCTGTCTCTGGGAAGGCTTCAGAATCAGATTGCTGCCGGCGGAGAGCTCTTCATCAACACATCCATCGTTACCGATCGGCCGGTACGGGGCGATATCGAGGTAGTTGAGATACCGGTCAATGATCTCGCCAAGGCCAGTGTCGGAGAGAGATATGCCAACATGATCATGCTCGGGGCCTTTGTAAGCAGGACAAGGCAGGTTAAGCTCTCGACCATTATTGACAACATGGCTGAGATGCTGGGAAAATCCAAAGCCAAATTCACAGATAAAAACATAGAGGCCTTACAAATAGGGTGCGATTTTTATTCGAAGGAGAAGTAGGACATGGCTATCAAACAACTGCGTTTAGAGACCGCAAACGTTTCGGGCAAGCTCTCATATCTAAGTGATGTCCTGGGAAAACACGGTGTCAATATCCGGGCCATCTCGGTAGGGCAGGAGTCTGCCGAGATATCATCTATCTCCATAGTGGTTGATGACCCTAAAAAGGCAAAAAACGCCTTGAGTTCGGAAGAGATCCCTTATATCGAGACAGAGGTGCTGGCTGTCGAGATGCCTGATCATCCCGGCGGCATGAATGCTGTGCTCAAACCGCTTAGGGATGCAAAGATTAATGCCATCACTCTGTATCCCTATATAGGAAGAGCAAGCAATCCCATTGTCATCCTCGAGGTGGACAATGTCAAGACAGCGACAGAGGTACTAAAGAGAAACTGGGTAAAGATCTGGGACAAAGAGATCTACCGGCTCTGATAAAGATTTAAAGCTATTGAGCATCGTCACTCATGCCGACATCCTGCTTTAGTCTGCTCAGATTCTTGAGGGTTAATCGTCCCACGGCAACGATCCTGTCATAGGCATTATATGCGGACATGCCAATACCAAGGCCCACAGGGAGCAGCCGTGAACGTCTTTTAAAGGGCAGTATCCTCCTGACGATCCTATGTAACCCTATGTTCATCACCATGCCGGCATACTTGCGTGGAAGCAGTATAGTCATGATATCATTGCTGATAGTCCTGGTATTCGGATCTGTTCCATAGTCTGCAATCTTGTAGGTCTGACCAATAATCTTTATAATAAAATCTTCAAGGGCTTGATTTTTTTCCTCTACAGGAATGCCTTCAAGCCCGCACAGGGCAAGCACGAGCTTTACGCTTCGATCCAGGAGGAAAAAATCTTCAAGACCTATAAGCCAGAACGAAAGGAAGGTTCCTATCCCCGGGACGATCGAGGGTGAATTGATCAATGCATTCTGCATGGCCTGAGACTGTGCCATATCCTCAATTATGTTCTGTGCAGTCACGGCATTGCCATGATCAGCCATCTCCTTTTTTGCCCTGTGCGCAAAAGATCTGGCATTCCTCTGGTTTCCTCTTATCAGGTTTCTTATGAGAATCCTGAATTGACCGCCCAGTGTTTCACTCACTCTCGGACCTAATTGTCTGTAGCTGTCCATCATGATATCCCATTGACAGATATTCCATCTTGATAATATAAATTTATATTTACTGGGAGAAAGAAAGGTTTGTAAAGGCCTTGATTTATGCAAAAGGCATAACCCCGGCCAAATGATCTTTTTTTTCTTAAAACTGCTGTGAGGTATCATCACTGAGAATACATACAGCACAAGGAGGATACTATGGGTATTACGTCCATTAAAGATCTGGACTTGAAAGCAAAAAGGGTGCTCATCAGGGTGGATTTCAATGTACCGCTCGATAATGACTGCAATATTACCGATGATGCACGCATAAAGGCAGCCCTTCCCACCATCCAATACGCTGTGGAGATGGGAGCAAAAGTTGTTCTTATGTCTCATCTGGGACGCCCCAAGGGAAAAGCTGTAAAAACAATGAGCCTTGTACCGGTTGCACGTAGGCTCTCGGAACTTCTGGGCACAAGTGTGAATATGGCACCCGACTGCATCGGTGAAACCGTAAGATCCATGGTAAATGGCCTGATTCCGGGAGATATTCTGCTCCTGGAGAACCTGCGCTTTCATATAGAGGAAGAAAAGAACGAGCCAGGCTTCGCCAGAGAGCTCGCTGAACTCGGTGATTGTTATGTGAACGATGCCTTTGCTACCGCCCACCGGGCACATGCATCGAATGTCGGCGTCTGCAATCACATTGCTGCAAAGGCTGCCGGTTTTCTCATGATACGCGAAGTGGAACATATCGAAAAGGCACTCAAAGATCCCGGCAGACCTTTTGCTGCGGTAATCGGAGGAGCAAAGGTATCCGGCAAACTCGAAGTCATGGAAAATCTTGTGGACAAGGTGGACAAGATCATAATCGGAGGCGGTATGGCCTTTACCTTTATCAAGGCTTTGGGCCAGGAAATCGGGAATTCCATAGTGGAAGACGATCTCATCGAAACAGCCCTGTCTATTATGGAAAAGGCCCGGGCAAAAGGGGTGAAGCTCTACCTGCCTGTGGACTGCTTCTGTGCCTCTACGGCAAAGGATGGGCAGGAAGTAGTGGTGAAAACGATCCAGGAGATCCCTGCGGATCTGATGGGTCTGGACATAGGGCCGTCATCCATAACATTGTTCAGTGAAGCCCTTGAAGGCTGCAATACCATCGTATGGAACGGACCCATGGGTGTCTTTGAAATCAATGCCTTCTCCAGAGGGACCATGGAGATTGCGAAACAGATAGCATCATCAAAGGCATTGACCATTGTCGGCGGGGGTGATACAGATGCTGCACTGCATGAGAGTGGCGCTATCGACAAGATAGACTTTGTATCAACCGCAGGAGGGGCCTTTCTGGAGATGCTGGGAGGCAAGATCCTGCCGGGCGTAACATCGCTTGAAATATAGGAAGACGTTTATGAGAAAACCGCTGATAGCTGGCAACTGGAAGATGTTCAAAAGCCTCGACCAGGTAGGTACCTTTGCCGATGATTTCATATCGAGGGTATTGGATATCGAGAACACCGACATCCTGCTATGCCCCCCATATGTCTATGTCCAGTCACTGGCTCAGGCGTGTGAGGGAACTCAGGTAATGGTAGGCGCACAGAATGTCTTCTGGGAGGATGAGGGCGCCTATACCGGAGAAATCTCAGCTCTGATGCTGAAAAGTATCGGGGCCGAATATTCCATTATTGGTCATTCGGAGCGCAGACAGTTTTTCCATGAGACAGATGAAACCGTGAACAAGAGGCTTTTCGCCTCTATAAAGGCCGACCTGGTCCCGATCGTATGCGTGGGTGAAACATTGAATGACCGCGAATCCGGCAAAACCTTCGACATTATAGGGTCACAGATCAGACAGGGGCTCGAAGGCCTTGGTTCTGACATGGCAGATACTCTCGTTATCGCCTATGAACCGGTATGGGCAATCGGTACCGGCAAGACTGCAACCCCTCAAATGGCGCAGGAGGTTCACGCCTACATCAGAACAGTCATTACCGGCCTGTTCGGAAAAGAGATAGCACAAAACATGAGGATTCTTTATGGAGGGAGCGTAAAAGGCGACAACATTGATTCCCTCATGGCACAAGATGATATCGACGGGGCCCTGGTAGGCGGAGCAAGCCTCGACGCGGCGTCGTTTGAGAGAATATTACGATTTAAAGGATGATAAAACAATGTATGGATTTTTGTTAGCTGTTCATATTACCGTATCGGTCTTGCTGATCGTTTCCGTTCTCTTGCAGTCAGGCAAGGGCGCTGACATCGGTGCTGTATTCGGAGGATCAGGCTCTCAGGCACTGTTCGGCTCCGCCGGCCCGGCCGATTTTCTGAACAAGGCGACCCGGGTTCTCGTAATTGTATTCATGGTTACCTCGTTGACCCTGGGCTATTTCGCCTTTGAGAAACCGACACAGAGCATCATGGATACACATAAGGTTATTGATACTGTGGTACCTGCGGCACCGGCAATGCCTGCTCAAGACACACAAAGCACAGCACCTGCAGAAATACCTGCTGCACCTGCAGCCGAGAAGTAGTCAAGGATCAGACGTGTGATCCTTGATACGTTTTCCTGCCCAATGGTGCATAAAATGGCTGCGGGAGATGTAGATGCTTTCACCGGGACAACAAAATGGACGGGATTGTCATCACATTGGAAACGGTTTTTTATGTGATCTGAAAAAGCATAACGTTTGCCAGGGGCAATGAACTCTGAGTTTCAGAAAAACGGCAATTTCATCATTGACCAGCACGTTATAACCCGCATTTTGAAGTTGAACGATCTCGCGGCTTATCTTGACCGGATAGGATCATGAGCTTACCTGCACGCCCGACCTTCTGCCTCAAAACCCTTTCACCTTGCATCTCGAGCCAACCTGTTCGTTCCTGTTTGTCCCACCCCTGTACGAATCCAGCATGGAAACTCACACACACGGAATTGGTGCTTTACTGTTACAAGATCCGGGTTGAATACTAATGCATTATTGTTCTTTACTCACGATATTTTTTTCTATACCATCGCGTTGCCTTGAACATATCATAAGGAGAACAACTCATGTCAGACAAACCCATTGAACATGATCAGCAGACCATGGCCGATCTTCTGGATGCATATTCCCCGGAAACAGACTCTGCAATCCAGGTAGGCGACAAGATAAGCGGAACGATCATTTCCATCGGAAGGGAAAGCATCTTCGTTGATACCGGGTGCAAGATTGACGGCGTCGTGGATTCACAGGAACTCATCGATGAGAGCGGCGACCTTCCCTATGCACTCGGAGATACCATCGAATTATACGTGGTCTCCATACGTGAAGGAGAAATAAGGCTTTCACGAGCAATCTCCGGTATAGGCGGACAGAATATGCTGCAGGAGGCCTATGACCACAAACTGCCTGTTGAAGGCAGGGTCTCCGAATCCATAAAAGGCGGTTTCAGCGTAGAGATTATCAAACGAAGGGCCTTCTGTCCCATAAGCCAGATCGACACTGTGTATGTCGAGCAGCCCGAGGACTATGTGGGAAAAACCTTTCGTTTTCTCATCACCGAGTTCAAGGAGGGGGGAAAGAACATCGTGGTATCCAGAAGGATCCTCCTCGATCAGGAACAGAAAGAGGAAAAGAAGGATTTTCTTGATACCCTCTTAGCGGGTACTGTCCTCAAAGGAAGGGTAAACACGCTTATGCCTTACGGCGCATTCATCGAGCTTATCCCGGGCGTCGAGGGCATGGTTCACATTTCCGAGATGAGCTGGTCCCGGATCAGCAGCCCTGACGAGGTCCTGCAGGCAGGCGATACAGTTACGGTGAAGATCATGGATATACTAACAGATGAAAAAACCGGCGAGAAAAAACTTTCACTTTCCATGAAACAGACAGGTGAAGATCCATGGGAAAGCATAACCGGCAGACTCAAGACCGGTGACAAGATACGCGGCAGGGTAACCAGGTGTATGGACTACGGATGCTTTGTCGAGATCGAACCGGGAATCGAAGGCCTGGTCCATATATCCGAGATGAGCTACACTCGGCGGGTAAACAAACCCCAGGATATCGTTTCAGCTGGAGATACAGTAGACATTATGGTCAAGGAGATCGATCCGGAAAAGAAACGTATCTCGCTGAGCATGAAGGATGCGGAAGGTGATCCATGGATAGGTTCAGCCCAGAAATACAAAGCCGACCAGATCTTCGAGGGGGTCATCGAGAAAAAGGAACGGTTCGGTTTCTTCATAACCCTGGAGCCCGGTATCACAGGACTGATGCCGAAATCCAGGATCAGCAGGTTCCAGGATCCTTCAAGTATAGAGAAGATGTCCCCCGGCGATACCATCATGGTTGTTGTAGAAGAGATCGATCCTGATCAGCGCAGGATCACGCTGGGGCCCTGTGACTCAAGGGATGAGGATGACTGGAAGAGCTTTTCCAGGGAATCGAATCAGGGTGTCAGTTCCCTGGGAGAAAAGCTCTCTCAGGCACTGGCAGATAAAAAGAATAAGGGCCGTTGATACCTCGGAAGCTCTTGTAATCCATGCAAAAGCTCTTGGGCGACTCCATAGAATTTTGCCTTACACTGTGGGGCGGCTTTGGCCGCTCTAACAATATATAACCTTTCTCTGATGCAACATGAGGGGATTCATTACCTTAAGGGCCGGTATTCCTCACGAAATATACAGGTTGTTCGTCGCGAAGTTCGGCTCGCTCGTTACGTTAAGACCCAGCCTGCGCAGTCCTGCCTCATCACCGGGCGTGGGGATATGGGTAATATGAACCTCGCAACCTCTGAGATCCTTGATCTTTTCAAGCGCAAGCCTTGCCGCAGGATTTGATGTAGCGCTGATGCTCAGCGCCACCAGGGCCTCTTCCAGATCAAGACTCACTGATTTTTCATTGAGTATCTCGGTCTTGAAATTCCTCAACGACTCCGTTATATTTGCAGGCAATAATTCTATCTTGTCAGGGATCTCTGCCAGATGTTTTATCGCATGAAGAATCAGGCTCGACGCAGCATGCATCAGCGGAGAATTGCACCCGGTAACTATCGTGCCGTCCTTAAGCTCAAGAGCCGCTCCGCAGTAGATTCCCTCGTTGCCCTTGCCTTCCAGGCTCTGTGCATGGAGTGCCTGTCTCTTATACACATCTGACGCTGCCGACGAAGAGGATAGTGTAGATCTCGGTGGTCGCCGTATCATTAA
>OMKS01003043.1_pt1 | contig 13590 bp, 12 predicted proteins | sample 1674721 | NCBI WGS metagenome assembly OMKS01 (sample SAMN06264996, study PRJEB25208) | sediment metagenome | isolation source: hot spring sediment | place: USA: California | collected 2014-09-02 | reverse complement strand
ATCTTGCCCAGGTTGACAACATTTGAAAGTGCCATTATTAAAAATACATGCTAATATGTCATACTTAGTATAATCAGGACAATATTCAAGGCAATCTAAATTGTACTGATAGGATAGTGGGTGAGGACAGTAGTAAACAGGTTCATCAGCATTTAATATTTGAAGTCCTCCAAACAAAATGGCAGCAGTTATAAAAATACCAAAGGTTGTTAGCCATATATTTCTTTTTAAGTAGATCATTTTTCTCACCTCCTTCCATTAAATTCTCAGACATTCAGCCGGTCAGAATAATTGAAAAATAGTTAACCAGACACGAATACCAAAAGCGAAAGAAGACGTCATCACCAGATATGAGAAGCAGCAAAGATGATAGGTAGAAAGTCCATAAATAGAATTCGCAGAGACGCCGATTGGAGCGACCAAATATCTGGTGATAATAAATAAAAAAAAACGAAAAAGTCAAGTAATTTTTTATTTTTTTTCACAATCTTTACAACATCGCCTCACCTGACCACCACAAACTTCCCCTCTTTGCTTTTTCCCTCCGGCGTTTTCACCACATACAGGTACAAACCGGACACCACCTCCATGCCCTCGTAACTCTGCAAATCCCAGAACGCAGTGCCCGAATAGACTTCATCATGCTGAATCACTGCCACGATTTCAGCGGCGAGGTTGAAGATCAAAATCTCACACTGCGCCGGCAGATAGGTGAACGCCAGCCGGTGCTCGTCGCGCTGCCGCTCCCAGGTAGCACTCACCAGATACGGATTAGGCACCACCTTGATCCGGGAAAGCTCGTCTTTTTTTGCGGTTCGGGATTGCGCCGGAAAGGTTTGCAAACTGAACCGGTCGCCGCTGCGAAACGGCTTTGCCGTGACGATCCGCGCCACATCGCCGGTTTGGGGCGGGTTGTCGATGATCAGCGTGTCGATCACCGTCGCCGGATAGCCATCCAACAGGGTGTTCCACCAGGTGCATTAGTGTTGAGCTGGACAACAATAATGAGCTAATGCACAAATTTTTAATTGACTTTTGTTTCCGATTTTGTTATTATTAACAAGAATATCATTCAAAAACAAGCGATTATTGACAAGTTATTTCCTGCATTTAAAATGAAATATTCTGTTATCACAAAAAATTTCGATTGTTGCTGATACCGAAAAACCGATTTTGTTGCCTCCATGAATATTAACTATCCATTTTTTTCTTTATGGTAATTTGTTATGGGTTATAAGATGAAAACTTCTGCTAACGACCAAATTTATTTAATCACATTAACTATAGTTACTGCAGTGATTGCCTTGACATTAGCTGAACTAATACCCCTGTATGCTCAAGGAAAAAATGATCATTGGAAAATGTGGAAAGATTTGAAAGATAGTGTTGAAAAATTAACGACCAAATTTGAACTACAGCCTGCTGAACTGGCGATTATTATTGATCCCTCAAAGCAAAAACTTTACGTAATACGCGGTGATTCTATAATCAAGTTATATCCCATTTCAACAAGCAAAAATGGTATCGGCGCTGAATACGGCAGCAATAAGACACCGCCGGGAACACACCGAATTCAATCCAAGTTTGGCCGCGGTTCAAAAGCTGGAACAATTTTTAAAGTCAGATCCAACACAGGTAGAATAGCAAAAATATATAGCGACAAAACTGAGCTTCCCGAAGATGTCATCACTACCAGAGTGATGTGGCTGGAGGGCATGGAACCGGGCGTAAACAAGGACGGACAACTTGATTCATTTAAGCGAACCATATACATACATGGCACACCAGAGGAGGGGCTGATTGGTGAGCCAGCCTCCCATGGGTGCATCAGGATGAAAAACAGGGATGTCATTGAACTGTTTGAGGTGGTCCCCAAAAATACTTTAGTGGAAATTCAAAATAAGAAATTTGATCGTCATCAAAAAAATAATTGACGCGCAGGCGAATGCGCTATTCTCTCCGACAGCTAATATTAAAGACTGTTTAAATGGAAAAAACATTTCTCCTTCTTGGCGGCTATGGTAACACTGGCAAAATAATTGCTGAATTACTCATTCAACAAACCAACGTCAAGCTGGTTATCGCGGGCAGAAACGGTGACAAAGCCGCTGCACTCTGCTCCAAGCTCAATGGACGTCATCAATCGAATCGCTGCCAACCGGCGGTCGTTGATGCAGCCGACTCCAACCAGCTTAAAACCGCTATGGAAAAGGCAGACGTCGTTATTGTGGCATCGGGCACCATCGATCAGGTTGAAACGGTCGCCCGTTCTGCGCTCGACTGCCACATCGATTATCTCGACACCCAATTGTCCACCAAAATCAAAATCAAAAAATTGACTCATTTAAAGCCGGAGATTGAACGCGCCGGATGTTGTTTCATTACTGACGGTGGTTTTCATCCGGGTCTGCCGGCTGCGCTGGTTCGCTATGTAGCCGGTTATTTTGATCAATTGCATCGCGCCGACCTCGGAAGTCTGATTAAGCTCGATTGGAACCAGTATTCATTTTCTGAATCGACTATCAACGAAATGATTGATGAATTCAGACTTTACCAACCGATCGCCTTTCAAAATGGCGAATGGAAATCCATCGGTTGGAACAATTACCAGAAATTTAATTTTGGCGAGCCGTTCGGAGAAAAAATTTGCGCGCCGATGTTGATGCAGGAGATGCTGAGCCTTCCCGCCACTATCCCATCGATCCGCGAAACCGGTTTTTATGTGGCAGGTTTTAACTGGTTTACTGATTATCTTGTCATGCCAATGGTTATGGTAGGATCAAAGATTTTCCCGGAGAAATCGCCAACGATGTTGGGCAAATTATTTGTCTGGAGTTTGCGAAAATTTTGCACACCTCCCTTTCGAACCATTCTCAAACTTGATGCCGTTGGTATCCGCCATGGCGCGACAGCTCGATTGAAGCTCACAGTTTCCCATGATGACGGCTATTTTTTAACGGCGGCGGCGGTTGTTTCCTGCCTGAAACAATTTTTAAACGGTAAAATTCGTCAGTCGGGTTTGTGGTTTCAGGGGGAGATCGTCCATCCCGAAACAACCATCGGGGATTTGCAACGGATGGGGATCAGCGTTAAGATCGAATAGAATGATGCAAGCGTAAATTTTGATATTGAAAAATCGCTGCTATTCAGCATAGAGCTGTCATTTCTGCGGATGCAGGAATCCCCTCAGTTATCCATTTTAACTAAATCGTTGTATAAGTCTTTCCATGCTGGATTCATGTCTCAAATGATATTTTCCTTATATTCCCACTTCCATTTTTCCACTCTTTTTTCTTGAGCTATCGCGGCTATTACATGGTTTGTTTGTTGAAACTACACCAGGTTATGGCAATTTTATTTTTTTTTGTAAATCCCTCGATTAAATTATTTTTATGTTCATACACACATCTCTAATAAGGTGGGGCTATTTTATTGGGGAGAAGAGCCATTTCCGCTTGATAAAACTTTGGGGTAGCGAGGCTAATGCCCTGCCAGCCGAACCAGCCACAGACTGAGATCAGATATATAGGTGATAATCATCAGTGCAATCAAATAAATGACCAAAAACGGCAATGCGGACAAATACAACTTGAGGATGGGCTGTTTAAAACGGAAACTGGCGATGAACAGGTTAAGCCCGACCGGCGGTGTAAAGTATCCGATTTCCAAATTTGCTAAAAAGATAATACCCAGATGAACCGGATCAACGCCAAATTCGATGGCAATCGGAACAATGAGCGGAACGACCACTATGATCGCCGAAAACACATCCATCATGCAGCCGACGATGAGCAAGAAGATGTTGAGCATGATCAGAAACATGATCTTGCTGGTGATAAATGTTTTCATGAAGTTGAGAATTTGCATGGGAATTTGCTCATCGATCAGATAATTGGTCAATCCCATGGCAGCGCCGAGGATTACCAGAATAGCGCCAACCAATAGCATGGATTCCTTCATAATTCTCGGTACATCGCTAAACAGCTTCAAGTCACGATAGATGAACACCTCCACGATCAGCACGTAGAATGCGGTCACTGCAGCGGCTTCAGTGGCGGTAAATATACCGCCGTAAATTCCGCCGATAATGATGAATGGGAGTGGGATTTCCCAGATCGCTGATCTGATTGCGCTGAATAAATTTTTAAAACGGAACCGGGTTCGAGGGACAGCGCTGGCTGCGCCTTGGTGTACAGCGTAGAATGAGAGCAAAGTGATGAGCATTAAGCCTGGAACGATGCCGGCTAAAAAAAGTTGATCAATGCTGATTTTGGCAACCAATCCATAGAGAATAATGGGCAGGCTGGGAGGAAACAACAGCCCAAGGCTGCCCGAAGAGGTGATCAATCCCAGTGAAAACTTTTCCGGATAGCGCTCTTTCATAAGCACCGGGTAAAGCAAGCCACCGAGTGCGACAATGGTTACACCGGATGCGCCGGTGAACGCTGTAAAAAAGGCGCAGGTCGCCAAAGCGACGATCGCCAATCCACCGGGCAGCCAGCCGAACAGAGCGCGGCTAAGGTCAACTAACCGTCGCGGAGATTTGCTCTCTGCCAAAAGGTAACCGGCAAAGGTGAATAACGGAATGGCAAGTAAGGTAGGTGCGCTGGCGAGACGATACATTTCCACGATCACGGCTGAGGTGTCAATTCCCACTGCGTAAAAGCTCAACATCGCAATGGCAGCGATGATAGTGAACAGGGGAGCTCCAAGCAGCGCCAGCAATACCAATCCGATACCGATAAATATCACAATCATTGAACTTCCCCTTCCGACTGAGCCTGCTTCTGGTTGGTGAGAGATTCAATACCGTTCATACAAAATCGAAGCGCCATCAATCCAAAACCGATGGCGATAATCGACTGAAATATCCAGATGGGAATTCCGGCAAACAAAACGCCGCCGCTTTGTTTTTCCATCGCAATAAAATTGATGCCGGCTTTCATGAGAAAAAAACAGACGACGGCGGCAAAGAAATTGACAATTAGTCCGGCGACCCGCTTCAAAAGTGGCGAAAGCTGTCGCGACAGAACATCGATGGTGATATGCTTTCCTTCGCGGGTCGCCAATGCTGCGCCGACAAATCCGACCCAAAGCACCAGATGACGCAACAAAGTATCACCCCACAAAAGCGAGCTTGAAAAAAAGTTTCTGAGAATCACTTGCAAAAAGGCGAGTATTATCATCGTAGATAGCAGTAGGATCAGAAAACCTACTTCGATTTTCGCGAGAAAATTACTGAAAGCCTTCAACAGTTTCATGGGATAGTTTACCGTTTATCAAGACGGATTAACAACGATCTTTCAATGCAACTTTTTTCCACCGGCGATTGGATTTGCTCGAGCCGGCGCGCTACTGCTTTTCCTTGCGAAATTTGGCCAGTGCATTTTCAACTTTCTCTACCAACTCCAGCGAATACAGCGAAGATACCGTCATTCGGCGCATTTTTTTCCCGGCGTCATAAAATCGCTGCATCTCCTGCGGCGGCGGCGCAGGCACGATCTGAACACCGGATTCTTTCAATGTTTCAATGGATTTTTGGTTTTCTTCCCGGCTGAGCCGCATCAATTTGGCGAAATGAATTCTCGACTGCTCCAATAAAATTTGCTGATAATTTTCGGGCAATTGATCAAAAGCTTTTTTTGCGATCAGCACAGCGCCGGCGGCATCCGCCAGCGCAAACTGGGTCATATATTTAATTTTCGTGAACCACTGCAGGGCAATACACGCCATGGGCGAGGTGTACACCCCATCCACCATGCCGGTTTGCAGCGCAGTCATGACATCGATCACCGATAGTGGTACTGGTCTGACTCCCAACGCTTTGAACGTGTTCTCAGCAATGATGTCACCTTCCCAGGTCCACATTTTTACGTCTTTCATATCATCGAGGCACTTGACCGGAGAGTTGGTATATAAGTAAACAAATCCAACGTCTGCCCAGCCCAACAGTACAAATCCGTTTTGTTCAAAGCCTCTGGCAAAATCGTCAAAAAATTTTTGCTGAATAAAATCAACCTCCTGGTAATTTCGAAACAGAAACGGAGAATCAAATATCCGAACCTGGGGCAGAATTTCGCCCATCCCGACGCCAGTAAAGCCGGCGCTTTGCAGTTGTCCCAACCGGATCTTTCGCAGCACATCTTTTTCATCTCCGGCAATACCGCCGGGGTAAATTCTAAATCCCACATCACCGCCGGTTTCACGACGCATCGTTGAATCTAATTGGCGCATTACTTTCATCCAGGTGGAACCGTCGGGCGCGAGACTGGCGAATTTAATCGTATATTTTTGAGCGAAGCATGGCGTGATAGCAAGAGTGATAACTAATAGCAGTAACTTTTTCATCAATTGCTCCCGGAGAAATCCGATTGGTATCTTTTTCAGTTTTAGTTGAATAATTTCACTTCAGGACAAATTTTCAAAAGAACTCTTCCATTTTTGACAGCAGCATTTGCGCTTTGCGTTTGGCGATTGCATTGGCTAATTGCTCTCCCGGCAGAACATCATCTGGCGTCGCAATTACTTTTTCCAGCATTGATTGGAACAGCGCTTCATCCAATTGCCGCGTCGCCACATATTTAGCGTAATAGACGCGTGGCAATAAAAACTTCCATCGACTGTACTCAAAACATTTTTGAAAATGGTCCTCAGCCAGTTCAATATTCCCACCCAGCAGCGGAGGTCGTGCGGCATAATTTACGCCGAAAAACAGATGCGCGCCGCCGAAGAAAAATGACGGTTCCAATTGCAAGACTTTTTGCATTAACAACTGGACGCGGGGCAATTGCGCCAATGCGACCGGCTCGTCAAAATTTAAATTGATCCATCCCGCCCAATTATTCGCTGTCCAAAATAGCGCCGGGACATCTTTTTTTTTGAAATCTGCAAGAGAATTTTCAAAATCATCAATCGGGCCGGTAAGAGAGATCGCCGATGACCTACCCCGCAATAGCGCCCTCAAGCCATAATCTCTGCCGCGGAGGTAAAAAGTTTTCGCCCGCTGCGGCTGGAAATCTTCAACAAAGCCCAGCGCATAAGCGTCGAATCCCTGGCTGGCAAGCAACAACAATTGTTGGTTTTTGGGATCAGTTTTAATGAGTCCTTCCAACAGTTTCAAATCACTGGCAATGGCTTTTTCAGCGATATCAAGGTCGGTCTCCTCGAACAAAGCCTGCATGCTGTTGTCCAAAATACCGCTCATGGAGCGAACGGCAAGTTTTTGAACGCTGCATCCGCAGATAAGAAGAATTGTGATCAACAATAGTGTTGCGTTGAGTTGAAACCGCATGTGTTTAATCAAAATGTAAATAAATTTATTGCTCTGATTTTGCAATTAATTTTTTATAAGCTTCCATGACCAGAATAATTGCGACGACAAATAAAATCATTGCTATCACCGCCAACAAGAAGGTGCTCATCAGACTGAAAGCCTCGGGCATGGTCGCGCCACTGTAATAATTGACGATCTGTTTAATTTTTGTATAAACCAGCAACACCAGCGCAGACAGGGTAACAGCATACATGAAATACATCGGATAACGAAGGAAATAATTTTTTTGCTCTTTTTTCGTTAACCAGACGCTTCCTGCCAGCAGCGCTAAAGCCGCCAACAACTGATTCGCCGATCCAAAAATAGGCCAGATAGCTGAATAGCTTCCCGACAATGCCAGAATTCCGGCCGGAACAACCGTGAAAACAGTAGCGACAAATCGATTGCCGAGCGCACGTTGAACCGATGTGGGATTTTCTGTGCGAAAAAATTCCTGAAAGGCAAATCGTCCCAATCGGGTTGCGGTGTCCAGTGAGGTCAGTGCAAAAGCAGACACTGCCAAAGCGGCAAAGGTGATGCCGACATTTAGCGGAATACCCAGTATTTCCACAAATCCGCCCACACCCGCGGAAAAAGCAGCGATTGGTCCCACAGCAGCCAGTTTTTCGCTGTAATCAACTTTGAGCAGTATTGCCACGGTAATCAGCGCGATTACTGCCAGCAGTCCCTCGATGAGCATGGCGCCATATCCAATTGGACGTGCATCGGATTCTTTGTCCAGTTGCTTCGCGGTAGTGCCCGATGCCACTAACGAGTGAAAGCCAGAAATTGCTCCACATGCTACAGTAACAAAAAGTATCGGAAAAATTGCACCCAATTTGGGATCAACAAAATGGGTAATCGCCGGGAGTTGTATCATGGGATTGGTGAACAGAATTCCCACAAATGCGCCGAAAAGTACAAGATACAATAAAAATGAATTCAAATAATCGCGCGGTTGTAGTAAAATCCACACCGGCGTTACTGAAGCTACGAAGATATACGCCAACAACACCCACGTCCAAACTTGCTGTGCGCTATTATCGGACAAAGATTTAAAAATAAGAGGAAGCTTTACCCCCAGCCAAACACATATTAGCAATACGCCCACGCCGATGAGCGTCGCTACGGATAACGGTACATTCAACCGATAGATCGAAAGCCCGAACAAAATTGCCAAGATGATGAAAAATATTGAAGAGGTGGCGACTTCAGGAGTTACCACAAAAGTTCTGGCGACCAGAATGGCGAACGCTGCGATTATTAGCACCAGTGTTGCCCAGGAAAACATCAAAAAAAGTTGCTTGCCGCGTTGCCCGATGTAAGCTTCAATAATTTTACCGATTGACTGCCCCTGGTGCCGAACCGACGCCACCAGCGAAGTGAAATCATGCACTGCGCCGATAAAAATGCTGCCGAAAACGATCCACAGGAAAACCGGAATCCAACCAAATACGGCGGCAGTGATGGGTCCGATAATTGGCGCTGCGCCGGCAATCGAGGCGAAATGGTGACCCAACAATACCGGCGCCTTTGCCGGCACATAGTCCACATTATCGCGCATGGTATGCGCCGGAGTTTTTCGGCTCGGGTCAATACCCAGTTTGTTGGAAATAAAGCGTCCGTAAAAAATGTATCCGAGAATAAAAGCAACAACTGTCATAATCAGCAATATTGTAGCGCTCATAAACATGTCTCCATCACTATGACTTCAACAGTCGATCGGCTTTCCGATAGCGGATTCGGTATGCTAAAATTTTAAACAAAAACGTCAGATGACGCAACCCCTGCGCATCCTGAAAATTCATCCCTATCAGTTTGGGAAAAATCCATCTTTCGGATTGTTTTTGAGTAGAAAACAACCAAGTTTTTATCGGCTAAAGTCAACTTTAGGCGCTTGCTGGGCTTCCTGCGGCGCTTCAAAATAGGGACGTTGTTCAAAGCCAAACAATCTTGCCATAATGTTGGTCGGAAAACGACGCACCGTCTGATTGTACCCTCTCACTGTTTCATTATAGCGTTGTCTGGCAACCGCGATCCGGTTTTCGGTTCCTGCCAATTCATCCTGTAATTGAATAAAGTTCTGGTTGGCTTTTAAATCGGGATAGCGTTCCACCACCACCAATAATCGTGACAGGGCGCTGGAAAGCTGATTGTTGGCTTCAATCATCTGCTGCTGTGTTTGGGCGCCGCCGACACTGGCGCGGGCTTCGGTTACTTCGGTCAGCACTTCCCGTTCATGGGCTGCGTAACCCTTCACGGTCTCAACCAGATTCGGAATCAGGTCGTAGCGCCGTTGGAGCATGTTTTCCACGTTTGCCCAGCCGGTATTGACTTGCTCGTCCATCGTTACCAGTTTGTTATAAGGACTGACTAACATCAATCCGACAACCACGACAATCGCTAAAATAATTAATACGATTTTCAATCCTTTACTCATCGCTGGTTCTCCTTGGGTTATTACATTTCATCAACGATATAGGTCAATTTTCGAATTTGTTCAATATATTGTCCGACAAGTTGATTTAGCTCGTCTTTAGAAAATTTGATTTGATTTTGATTCAATTTGTTGATTTTATCAAATACTGAAAAATCGAGTGAAAATACATCAGCAGTCATTTTTAACACATCCTTTTTTACCGACGGAATCGGTTGATCCTTCAAATGGAGCAAACCGGAAAATATTGAAACAAAAGTCGGCAACGACACCTTCAGCAGGTTTTGGATGGCTTTGGCTTCTCCATACGTATTTAAATAGTTCTCACGCAAGTGAAGTAGTTTTCCCCTGACCTCACGTTCAGATTGCAATCGTAAATCGCGGCTATCGATTTTAATATCCACGAAAACATCCTCGCCGTAAAGGACCTGATAGTGCTGTTTCATGGTTAAAAATTCAATCGGAAACGTATCCAGCGAGGTTTGAATGTATTGTTTTGTTAAGAGCAATGGCGTGCTGACCATGCGTTTTTGCCATTTTTTAATCAAAGGAACAGCCTGCTGGAGGTTGCGAATACCGGATTCCGACAGAAGAATCAAAAAATTGATGTCCGATTTTTTATAGATGTATTCACCGCGCGCAGCGCTGCCGTATAAAATAACCGACACCAGGTCATCACCAAACGCGGATTTATATTCGCTCACGAATGGATCAAATATCTCTTCGGGAGATTTCGGAATTTTTCCCATGGATTTTCTCTCCAACTATTTGGTTATCATTACTTTTGCTAGCATTTACCATAGTTTTCAGTGTGTTCAGTGATATTCAGCAAAATTTCAACTCCAGCCTCAGCAGCAACTGAACGCTAATAGCTGCCGCTGGCGCCGCCGCCGCCACTCATGCCGCCGCCGAATCCGCCGAATCCGCCGCTGAACCCACCACCGCCGCCGAATCCGCCTCGACTGCGACCTCCACCGCCCAGCATGGCGCCCAGAAATAGCCACGGCAAAATTCGCCCCCGAGTAATAAAAACCAGAAAAATGAGAATCAGGATGGTAATCAATTTACCGGCGCCACTGCCTTGATCCTCGCCTCTTATTGGCGTAACGCCCCCGCTGAGCTCAACGCCATATTCGTTTGCGATTTCACCAGCAATAGCCTGAACCGCAGACAGATAAGCTCTGCCATACTCAGCTGTTTTTAAATAGGGTATCAAATGTTGGTCGCGAATCCTGCCAGCTTTGCCGTCGGGGATGATTCCCTCGAGCCCATAACCGACTTCGATGCGAATTTTGCGGTCTTCAATCGTATTCAGGATCAAAATGCCGTTGTCCTTTCCCCTGGCGCCGATGCCCCACTTTTCAAACAGCAGTACTGCATATTCTTCAATGGAATAATTTTCCAGCGATGGAATGGTCACCACGGCAATTTGAGCGCTGGTTTTCGTTTCAACTTCAGTGCAAATGGCGGTGATTTGCTGGCTGATATCGGAAGAAACAACCCGGGCAAAGTCATTCACATATCCCACCGGATCGGGCAATTTTTGGGCAAAGCTACTGCTGGCAATAAGAATAAATAATAGCAGGAAAATGGTCGCTATTTTGTTAATTTGTAATTTCATAGACAGACTCAAGCTAAATTATGATTTTGAGTTTTCACGCATCTGAGTAGTGATCAGTTCCAATACATGCGCTAAAAAAAAATTCCATCGACTGCTTGCAAATGCAGAATGATCATCTTTTTTATTGCAGATTTCGCCAATTAGAGCAGCCAAAGCCTTTTATCGGCTCCCACAAGCGATTACGGAGGTACCATAAAAATCAGCAATGTTAGATATTTCCTTTGGATGATTTTTTCACCTTTTTCCATTTCCAACCGAATAGCGCCGTACCCAGCCGTCTCGTCCAGCGACGTCGGCTCATTTTTCGCTTCAATCCGGAAAATCGGACGCGATCTTCGTTATGATGAATGTTGATAAAATTATTGTGATGAAAATTTTGATTCTGCTCCTGAAGTTGCCCCTCCAGGACGAACAATTCTTCAACCGTGCAGATTTTTTTTCGCACCAGCATGGTCACAATCGTTTCCATCGAAATCATATCTGCATCCGGGACAGGTTGCTGGCTGGCGGATACTGTTTTTGCTGAATTGTTCAATTGCTGCCGTTGTTGGTTGTGGTCTTCCATGTTTGAGTCTCCATAAGCGATTCCGGGTAAAAAAGGTTCCGAATGATAATGCGACCATGTTTCTCTGCCGTTTCAGATCGGAAATAGAAAATTTTTTCTGCGATCTGATGCAATCATCGTACCGACAAAAAATACCCGTTAATATATTATTTTCTGAGGAGGAATGCAAGCAAAAAAAATGAACTATCAGCAAAATATCAGTTACAGGTGGAGTGCTGATGCCATCGCTTAATAATCTGACTATTTGACAGATGATAAAATTTTTAAATCAAGCCATCTATTTTTAATATTATTTACAAACACAGCGATGGCATCAGTTTCTTTTTCCACCAATAACTACGGAGTTACCAGGCTTTTTGGGCGCCAATTTGCTATAAATATATCACCCCCCTTCGGGGTTTAAGTGCACAGATGAGTGAGAAAACCGCGTAGCGGTGATATGTTTACAGAATATCGTTGTCCAATTCAGGTAAAACCACGTAGTGGTAACATGTTTTTTGCTATCAATTTTAGGAGGTCTCCGATGAAGTTAAAAAGATTACTATATTATAATTATTAAGAACAAAGTCACCTCATTTGGCATTAAAAATAGAAACAGTCACATAATTTTTTTACATAAAACAAAGAGGTGAACCATGAAGCTTAGCAAATCACAGAAACGGTCAATTGAGAAAAGAAAATCAATTTCAGGCAAAACAATAGTGGCAATAGATCCTGCATCAAAGAAGCATCAAGTAGCCATACTTTCTCCTGATGCCTTACCGCTGATGCAGTCTTTTAAAATATTTAATACAGGACGAGGCTTTAATCGACTTCTTAAAAAACTTAAAGGAATAAAAAAGGAATTCCCAGGCGCTGAATTTCTTTTTGCCATAGAGCCTTCCAGCCACTATTGGATTCCATTACTTTTCTTTTTCAAAAAACGTGGTTATCAATTTGTGTTAGTTCCTGGTTTATTTGTAAAGCGCACACGAGAGATCGAAGATCACACATCTCGTCAAGACGATCCCAAGGATGCACATATCATTGGCGAATTAGTACTGAATGGTAAATACTGTGAAGAGCGAATGCCACAGGATATTTATGCTGAGTTACGTAATTTTAGTAATGACTGGCTTGAACTCAGTGGCGAAAAATCAGCTCTTCGCATGAAAATTAGAATGCTGTTGGATAAATATTTTCCTGAATTTCTGAAATTATTTTCAGATTTTTTAGGTGCCAGTGGTCGATTTCTTTTATCCAACTGTCCTTTTCCTAAAGATGTTTTGCAACAAGATAATAGGCTTTTAAAAGAACAGGTCTATAAAATTAGTCGCTGTCGTATTGATGACGAACGAGTCGATGAACTTATCGAGTCAGCAGAAACGAGTATTGGAATAGATGAAGGTATTCTGGGCGCTCGTTTCCGATTACGTCATCTGTTAGAGAAATATGAATTATGTGAACAGCACCAAAAAGAGATTGCTTGCGAAATAGATGCTTATTTAAATTGTATTGACTATACCCCCTTTCTATTAAGTTTGCCAGGTGTGGGCTTAATTTCGGTTATGCTGCTTTTAGGTCAAACGGGCGATTTAAGAAATTATAACACGGTTGCTGATTTGCTCAGCTTTGCTGGTTTGGATTTAATCTATGCTGATTCAGGCAATCGGATT
>OMKS01003039.1_pt1 | contig 13596 bp, 12 predicted proteins | sample 1674721 | NCBI WGS metagenome assembly OMKS01 (sample SAMN06264996, study PRJEB25208) | sediment metagenome | isolation source: hot spring sediment | place: USA: California | collected 2014-09-02 | reverse complement strand
AACGTGAGCAGAGAGTAGAATTCGGCAGGCTCTTTATGTTCATTGCTTGTCGATTATAAGGTTCTAAACTTCTTTCTCAAGCCAGCCAATCCGAGCAGACCTGATCCAAGGAGCAGCAGTGTCGCCGGCTCGGGGACAGGTGCTGGGGCGATGTCAACCATAACAGCAATTTGTTGTGAGATATCAACATTGCCCTGAGAAGAAAAGAGCACCAGGCCCTCATTTGAATCAGACAAGTCTGATATAATACCCAGGAAAAAGTTTCCTGCACCCAGTGGGGTAAAGGAGAGGCTCGCAAGGAGAATACCATCTCCTCCGATGCCTGGGAATGCAGAACCTGCCACATCCGTATATGCAAACAATGATGAATCATCTTGGAACAGGAGGCCAACCGTTGCGCCATTGAATGCAAACTCTGCAAGGTTATAGTCCAGATCAAACCCGAATGCGAGGAGATCGCCATCATCAACAGTATCTGCAATGACATTGAGTTCAAATGTCTGGCCAATAAACAGTGTCGTACTTGAAAGTTCAAGACTTACGATCGGTGATGCATTAACCGCGCTTGTAAAAAACAGCATGACAGAAACAACCAAGCAATATGTTAAGCATTTTAAAAAACCTCTGGTATTCTTCATGGTTCACCCTCCGTAACCAAACCAACACTATTGTTTATTATTGATTGCTGTAAAAACCATACCAGATACGATAATCTTCGTAGGTTATACAACGATCGCCATCGTAATCCGCTTCGGCGTTGTATCCAGTATCTCCCTCGCACTTCCCTAAGGTTGCCATGAAGATCGTGTAATCTTTCTCGTCAACACTACCATCATAATTAAGATCACCTAAAACAGCAGCGGTGATCCTCACCGTTGAGGGTTCACTGTAGAGAATACCATCGCTCACGATGAGCTGGATGACATAATCTCCCGACAAATCAGGGATAAAGCAGGGATCCACAACGTAAGCATCATCGAGTTCCGCGATACTCGTTGCTGGCGCCGATAGCATCGACCAGGAGAAGATGAGCTCATTTCCATCTGGATCATAACTGCCTGCTCCACTCAGACAGACCGAATCAAGATTATCATCAATAGCAACGTTCCGATCACCGCCAGCATATGCAACAGGGGGTAGATTTACGCCTACGCCAACAACGACTGTGTCAGGTTCACTATCAAGAGACCCATCGTTCACGATAAGCTGGACTATGTATTCACCCGGAGTATCTGGAGTGAGGCATGGATCCTCAACATCATTCACATTAAGCTCGGTGAGACTGCCATACGGTTTTGATACAATGGTCCATAGATAGGTAATGTCATCACCGTTCGGATCACTGCTCAAACTCCCGTCAAGGCACACCTCTACATTTTTGGCACCAGGGATGTCGCTACCTGCATGAGCAACCGGTCTTACGTTTTCGGATGTAGTAATGGTGACCGTGTCTGGTGAACTATCCACGGAACCATCGTTGACCACAAGCTCAATCTCGTAGGTTCCGTCTTCAGAAATCGTAAGAAATGGCCTTACAGAAGTATCACCTTCTAGTTCGGCGGCCCCAATAGAAGGCTCGTTGATAACAATCCAAAGGAACGTAATGGGATCTCCATCTACGTCAAAACTTCTACTGCCGTTTAACCGATACATACCCTGCAGGACAGCTGCAAGATCTGTCCCTGCATTCGCTACCGGAGGATTGTTGTCTGAAACTCTAATTACTACGGTAGAACCGGGAAGAACTTCATCCCCAACTTCAGGTGACTGTGAATATACATATCCCTTGGACTGTCCGGTAACTGCATACACAACTTCTGGAACCAGTCCAGCATCATTGATGGCTGTGATTGCATCGGCCTCGGCCATATCAACAACATCCGGCACCAAGACCGGGCACAGACCCGTGGAGATCACGAGCTGGACTGTGGACCCATAGGGAACTACCGTACCGGCTGTCGGGCTCTGGGAGATCACCTCTCCTTCAGGCACCGTGTTGCTGCACACCTGCACCACGCTGCACACCAGTCCAACCGCCTCGAGATCAGCACAGCTCTCTGCCGCAGGCACCACCACGTCACACAGACCCGTGGATATCACCAGGGACACTGTTGATCCGTACGCTACCACCGTTCCGGCTGTCGGGCTCTGGGAGATCACCTCTCCTTCCGGCACCGTGTTGCTGCACTCCTGTGCCACGCTGCACACCAGCCCCACGGCCTCGAGATCATCACAATTCGATGCAGCGGGCACCTCCACATCCACGGGTGGGCGGTTGTCCTCTTCTTCGGCATCCACCAGGATGATGATGCCCACATCAGTTGTTTTTCGGGCAAAAACTCTGACCTCTGATTTCTCTCCCCGATAGCGCACAATCCCACTGTCGTTCTTCAGGAAAACCGTGACTGTGCGGTTCTTCCCCCGTTTCACCCCGGGGATGAGGCCTTCTCCCAGAGAACACTCCCACGGGCCGCCCCGGGCGATGAGGGTCTCGGTATCGTCATACACCTCGGCCTCTACGCTCACGATTCCAAGTTCTACGCAGTTCAGAACAGGAGCCTTGTATCTCTGCTGCTGGGCTGACGCATCGGGGGAGAGCATGAGGGAAAAGGCGATTGACCCCGTGTCATGGGGTGCCCCTGCAGTTGAATCTGAAGAACCGCTGCACGAGGAGAGCAGGGCAAGGCACAGAAACATCAGGAGATACGGCACGATGATGATCCTGAACGCGTTCTTCATAAGCCTTTACCACGTCTCTCCGCTCGATGGCAGGGAAGAGGGTTTTTGTGTAGTGCGCACTAAATAAAAGCAAAAACCATGCACGGATGCAGCATGCCGGTTTCTCTATATATTTCAGGGGGGTATCGGTGTTCGGCCCTGGTGATCTGTCGTGGTTTCGGCGTTCTGAACGAAAAAACTTCCGTAAAAAAAGAACTTTTTTTCTCTCTCTTTTCGACTCCCCTTTGAAAAGACCAGTCTCGATCCCTGTTCAGGAGAGGTCAACGCCGCTAGAAGCTCCTGGTGAGGTATGCCGAGAGGCTGAACCCGCGGAACCTCAGGTCGTCGTCCGGGTGATACCAGTTCTTGTCGTCCCGCATGCAGAAGCCACTGACATCAAACGATGCCTTCAGGTCCTCGCGTAGAATCTTGTCAAGGCCGGCGCCGAGCGTGACCTTCTGCCGCTTTCCGATGTAGAACTCGGATGTCGAGGGGTAGTCGTTTTCCTGCAGCAGGATCAGTTCGAGCGAAGTCCGGTACGTGGTCGCCTCATCTTTGAGGTAGCGGTACGACACCTTCGAGATCCACTCGTCACCGTGGCTGTTCCGCTCCTCGGTGGGAAGTCTCGTGCCCTCGATCACCCTGCTCTTGTCCCTGAAGATGGCGGCCAGGGAAAAGGCCAGGGACCACGCGGTCCTGTCATAGCTGAGGCCGGCGCCGATGAGCCTCACATCGCCTTCCTCATAGAAATCATCCCCATCCACCGTGTCTTTCCCATAGGTCACGTACTGGCCGTAGAGTTTTCCGAACCACTGGGCCGTGAAATCATACCCGACCTCGCCGGTGAGCGTGATCATGTCTCCCGGGTCATAGTCTTCGATGACCTCGCTGTAGTCATACTCGCCGCGCCAGGTATACCCCATGCCGAACCCGGCCACCCACTGGTCCCACTCGTGGGAGACCGTGAGGGTGGGGTTGATGTTCAGCCCTTCGCCGAAGGTGGTGATGGAGAACAGGTCCGGCGGAACAAAGAGCACGAAATCATCCTCTTTCAGGTCGGTCTTGCCCGTGGGCAGGCTGAAACCGAGACCCAGGAGCACATCGAAGGTGAACTGATCGATGATCCGGTAGGCCAGGTTCAGCTTGGTGTCCGAGAAGGCGCTCAGCGATCTGCTGGAAGCCCCTGACGGGTTCACCCTGGTGTAGACGTAGGCGCCCAGGAGCTCCACGGAAAAAGGCCCGTTTGCAGAGGTGATCATGACAGGGACGTGGAACTGCGTGCCGGAATCATCCTCGTCGCTCGTCCAGGAGTCCACGTGGAACCCCCCCGTAACCTCGGTCTGCGCTGCAGCCAGGACCGAACCTCCCCAGAAAAAAGCCACCACAATGCCCAGTAGTACAAGATACTTCTTCATGGCTTCGTGCCCCTTGTGTATGTCGTCATGTCTGTAAACATTCACATATCATCCTTGAAATCCCACACATGTTTCTTCTGCGAGTCAATTTTTCGTTGACTCTGCTACTCGAGGATTCTCAGCACTACATCTTCAAAATCAATGTTGCCATTGCCGTCAGATACCTGGATTCGAACAATATGATCGTCATAGGTGTATCCCGGTAAAGTAGCGGGTATATCCACTGCCCTCCAGATGAATGTCTGTGTTGCAGCATCGATGAAACAACCTTCGGCATAGGGAGGATACTCAAATAGAGGATTCACAACAGAATAGGTCAGCCAGTCACGCTCCGGGTCTGTTGCCGTGACCACGAAGGTGAGATCGGTGTTTGCCTCGTACTGATGGATCCTCGTCCCGATGGGGGTGAGCACGGGCGGGCGGTTCACGTTGCCCACTGTGATGGTGACCTCCTCCCAGTCAGTATACTGATACTCTGTTTCTTCCCTGACACCAATGCGTATGTAGTAGTTCCCCTCACCGCGGTTATCATCGCCAAAGGGATCATTGAGCCACGAGAATTCTGCTTGGTTCGGGAATACCGGATCAGGTATTAATTCGTAGTCATAGATGGAAATTATTTCTTCAGGACCGGAAATTTCATCTGTGATAAAGACTAACGAATCATCTACATCTGCGTCGCTGGCAGAGATCGTAAACACCAGGGGGTTGTCGGGATCAGGGGGAATTGCCGCGAACTGGGGTCCGATGGGATCGAGCACGGGGTAGTGGAGTCCCGTCATGTTACCGACTTCGATGATCACCTCTTCATAGTCGCTCAGGCGGGGGTACCCGTCATCCACCACGATGAAGAGCACCTTGTGCTCGCCCTGTTCCTCAATGTACACATTCCAGGTGAAGGTGCGGGATACTGGATCGAACTCTGCGTTCCAGGGCAGGTTCGCTGCGTAGTAGGTGAGCGCATCGCCGTCAGGGTCTGTCGCAGAGATGGTGAAGGTGAGCACCTCGCCTGGCTCCTCCACCTGCCTGGTGCCGATGGAACCGAGCACGGGCGGTCGGTTCCTCGTCACCGTGATGGTGAGCTCCAGGGTGCCGGTCAGATTCGGCTCTCCGTCATCGGTGGCCGTGAAGGTGACCACGTAGGTGCCGGCACTGTTCAACCCGGTGCCCCAGGTGAATTCACCGCTCGTGGGGCTGAATTCGGCACCCGAGGGCAGGTCTTCCACCCCGAAGGTTACGGCATCGCCATCGGGGTCAATGGCTGCAACCGTGAAGCGGATGTCGTCACCTTCCCGTGCAGTGAAGTCAGCTATGGGATCGAACACGGGCGGGCGGTTCACGTCTGTAACCGTTATGGTGACTGTCATTTCATCACTCAACGGCTCATCCTCATCACGAACATCGCTCACCACAAAGGTCACCGTGTACACACCGGAGTCTTCAAAGCCCGGAGTCCAGGTGAACACCCCTGTGGAAGGAACGAGCGCTGCCCCTGAGGGCAGGGCGGGTTCGGCCGTGTAGGAAAAGGTCAGGGGGTCATAGTCAGGGTCTGATGCAGACAGGGTGAAGGTGAGGGTCTGCCCCTCGGCGATGGTCTGATCTGCCATTTCCGTGAAAACCGGTGCGTGGTTTTCCACAGAGGTCACCAGGATCTCGCCGGTCTCCGTGGTTTCCCCTGCAGTCACGGTGATGCCGGAGCGCTGTCCCCGGAAGGTCACCTGGCCTGTCTCGTCTCTGAGCAGCAGGGCCACGGTTCTGTTTGTTCCCTCGGGGACTCGGTCGATGGTCCCGTGTCGCTGAGTGCAGTCCCACGGTCCGCCGATGGCGATGAGATTGTCCTCTTCGTCATACACCTCGGCCTCGATGGTGACGATGCCGAAGAGTTCGCAGTTCACGGGGATGGCCTTGAAGCGTTCGGAAGAGGCCCGGGCCGATACGGCCGGGTCACCGGAAATCCCGATGGAAAACGAGACAGAGCCTGAGCGCGGTTCAGAAACAGAGCTTCCCTGGCAGGAAGCCAGGAACAGCAGGGAGACGACAAGGAGCACACTGGCGATCACGTGAGGGCGTGGACGTGCCCGATCATGACCCTGGCCGTTGTTCAGATGCGGATGGAGTGATTGTGTGCGGTTCATCATGGCATGTTCACCTCTCCTGCTCACCATTGGACAAGGATGTCGCCCGTGAGCGACCCTCTCCTGAGAAGGTCACCGGACCTCAGCTCGGTGTCCCGCGTGGTGAGGGAACTCGTGTTGGATGTGCTCTCCTGGATGGATCCCATAAGGGCCGTACTTCGATCCCTGGGGCCGATGAGGTTTAGGCGGGTGAGTTCATCGAGGGCATCCCGGGCCGGGCTCAGAGCGGGATCCTTTCCCAGGGCCTTCTTGTAGAGGATCTCCGCCCTGCGGTAGTTCCCCTTGTCCGAGCTGTCCATGGCCCGGAAGAGGGAAAACAGGGCATCGAGATCCGTGGTCAGGGGTTTTTCCAGCTCGATCTTTTCCTCGGGCGTGAGCTCCACCTTCAGGATCTCGATGATCTGAAAGAGCAGCTCTTTTTCCAGGGCAAAGATCTGGTCGAGCATTCCCCGGGTCTCCGGATTGCCGATGACGCTCTCGTCAGGGACTTTCAGCATATCGGACAGGATCGCGAGTTCCGCTTCCTGGGCCTTCGAGAGGTTCCCCCCCACCACATAGGTTGCCTGCAGGAGTCTGCCCACCCGGGGAGCGGTGTCCGTGTCCACCAGGCCCGAGATCCCGAGGTCGAGTTCATCCACCAGGGCCTGGAGCTTCACCCGCTCCACCAGCTGGAGCTGCTCGAGCTTGGAAAGGTCGGTCATGAGCATGAACGCCAGGCCTTTCTGCAGCGGGTCGAGCTGTGCGGAACCCGTGGTGTTGTGGAAGTAGAGCACCGCCAGTGTGTTGGGTGCAGGTGCGGAAACAAGGGCTGCTTCCTGTTCGAGGGCCTGCCTGGCCCAGGCCTTTACCTCGCCGGTCACCACCTGGCCGGCCCACGAGAGTGCAGGTGCGGCCAGCAGGACACACGTGACCACCATGACAGAGACTATTGCTGTGCGTTTCATTTCGAGACCTTCCCCCGCTCATCAAACAGGGCTGAACCCTTTTAAGGGAACTCCACCAACCTTGGTATCTACCCTAACGATTCCAGAAAACAGAATAATATTCTCAATAGATAAAGAAATGCGGGGCAAAAGTCAACAGGGGTCACGGGAAGATTCCTTGCGGGGAGAACCAGACTTGCGCGGTGAGCGAGCAGAATACTGATCACCGCTGACATCTTGACTCTGCAGGTTCCCGCCTTACCATGGTACTCAGGTGAGGATGAGGCGTGGAGAGAAGCGTTCGCAGGAGCTACCCAGACGTCAGGGTAAGATGTCGCACCCCGCGACAGAAGACCATGGGAGGGAAGGTATGCCGGAGAGTATCTACAAGGTGATCGAACTGGTGGGCACGAGCGAGAAGTCCTGGGAAGAGGCAGCAAGAACCGCGGTGGACACCGCGTGCAAGAGTCTCAAGGAATTGCGCATCGCAGAAGTCGTGGAACTCGATCTCAAGGTGGACGGTGGCAAAGTCGTGGCCTACCGTGCACGCATGAAGCTCTCCTTCAAGTACGATGCGTCCTACCAGAAGAACTGGTCGGAATTCTGAGCTTCGGCGGATTTTAAAAAAACACAGAGCCCTGTTCCCTCGATGGACGCTTCAGCGGGGCGCACATCAGCACCGCGGCTATTGGTCGAGAAAAAGACCAAAGAACTCAACACCATACTCGATGGGCGTCTGGGCAGGTCGCACATCAGCACGGCTCAGGATGAGTGGACTGTGCGGTGTAGCGAATCGTGCTCGATGGGGTGTTCATCCTTCCGGTGTCGAGGCTCAGTCCCGGGATCCTATCCGCGAGGACATCCCGGGGGATACGGCCACGAGCGTAGAGATGCGCCGCCTCCATCATGTCGGCGGCAAGGGTCCGGGCACGCCTCATGAGAGCGAACACCGAGGTTTCGAGGTCCTCCCCTGAAACGGGATCCTGGTAGGAAAACCGCTGCTCGAGGTTCGCGCAGGGATGCTTCACGTCTGCGTAGAACAGGCCGAGCAGGGCGGGGTCCGTGAGGATGAATTCCCTGCGCAGCAGCAGTCGGGCGAGGCGGTAGAGACGCCGGCTCTCGAAGACCCGGTTTAGCAGCACCTGTTTCCGGATCGTCCCCCGGATGCGGGATCCCGTAACGTTGAAATGCCTGGAGACGAGGCCCTCGAAGATCAGGCCCTTGAGCACGTGGGGCCTGACGAGTGCGTGCATGCGCAGCGTGTTGCCAAGGGCAATGTCCAGCCCTGTCTCGAGGTGGCGGTGCCAATAGGTCGCCCGTGACCTGTTTTCTGGATCGGGGTCGTAGTAGTTCCCGCTCAGGTAGTAGATGACCGGGTGAAACACAATGTCCAGGGCGCAGTGGGTGATGAATCCCAGGATCAGGGCAAGGTCGGCCCCCCTGGGCGCCCGATCGAGGACCTCGAAGATCAGGGTGTTGGTGGGGTTGCCGTCCTTGCCGTGGATGAAGGCCGAGATCGAAGCCACTGCGCCCTCCGCGCTGTAGTAGAAGCTGTCGGGCAGAACAGCCCCCAGGTAGTAGGCATCGATGTTCCAAGAAAGCTCCCGCAGGAGTTCATCCCCGGGCAGATCTTCCAGGAGCCCGTGGGAAAAAAACAGGTGCGTGTTCTCTTTCGGCACGATCGCCCCCCTTTTGTCGGATTATAGACAGCACCGGCCATCGTGTAAAGATCAGCCGGGTCACGTGCGAAATATCGTTGACAAGTGCCTGTGAAAAGAGAAAACAATACACCAGGCAGAGATCGAAGAATAGAAGGTTTTTTCCAAGGAGATTTCTCATGACATGCAGCGATGTACAGCTCACCCGTGATCCGTTCGAGAGGATCTTTCACCCCGAGAACATCGTCATCTTCGGCGTGTCCACGAAGTGGAACATGTTCGGCAGCGGCATCCTCAACTCCCTGCTCGCCATCGGGTATCCCGGCGGGATCTACCTGATCAATCCCAAGGGCGGCCAGTACCAGGGAATGACGATCTACCGGGACCTGAACGAGGTTCCCGCAGCCGTGGATTTCGCCATCATTGCCGTGCCTGCCGGCGCCGTGGCCCAGACCCTGGAACAGTGCAGGCTCAAGGGTGTGGCAGGGGCAGAGGTGCTCTCCTCGGGGTTTTCCGAGATGGGAACCGAAGAGGGAGAAGCTCTCGAGCGCGAGGTGCAGGAGATCGCTGCCAGGGGGATACGGGTGATCGGACCGAACTGTTTCGGGATCTACTGCCCCGAAAGCGGGCTCACCCTGATGCCGGGGCCAGATCTCTCGCGAGAGAGCGGGCCCGTGGGCTTCATTTCCCAGAGCGGGGGCATGTCGGTCGATTTCGCCCACATCGGAACGTGGATGGGCATCAGGTTTTCGAAGATCATCAGCTTCGGAAACGGTGCAGACCTGCGGGAGATCGAACTGCTCGACTACTTCAGGCAGGACGAACAGACCCGTATCATCTCCCTGTATGTGGAAGGGGTGAAGGATGCACGGGGCTTCCTGGCTGCGCTTGCGCGTGCTGCGCGGGTAAAACCCGTGATCGTCAACAAGGGCGGGCTCAGCGAGGCGGGAAAGCGTGCCGTGGCGAGCCACACGGCTTCCCTGGGGGGCAGCAGAATCATCTGGGAGTCTGCCCTCAGACAGGCAGGTGCCATTCAGGTGGGAGACATCTGGGAGCTTGCACAGTGTTGCCTTGCCTTTTCCCTGCTTCCCGTGAGGCCATATCACGGTGTTGCCGTTGCCGGTCCGGGAGGTGCGTTCGGGGTCAGTGCGTGTGACGAAGCGGAGCGGTTCGGCCTGGAACTTCCCCGCCTGGAGCGGGAGATATCAGACAGGATCCTGGACGTGCTCCCCCGGCCGGGGTCCAGCGCAATCAATCCCATCGATGCAGCAAACCCCTTTGTCACCCCGCAGGCCTACAAGGAGGTGCTCCTTCAGGCAGCACAGGACCCGCGGGTGGATATTCAGGTCCTCATCTCCCTGCTGCATCACTTCAAGGCCCTGGCCATCGGCTTCGGCTCTGAAATGAAGGACGTGGTCACGTACCCCGAGCTTGCCCGGGTCGCGGGCGAGGTCAGGGAACAAACAGGAAAACCCATTGTTCTGGTGCTGCCGAACTATAAGCAGGGAGAGGAGTCCCTGGACATCGAGGCAGCCATCCGGGATGCACGCAGCGTCTTTCTCGAACACGGCGTTCCCGTGTTCAGCGACCTGGACGAGGCCCTTCGGGCCGTGAGCCATGTCTCACGCTACGCCCTGTGGAGGGATCGCTCCTAGCCACTGTTTTTCAGCTGTGCCCAGGATCGTTCTCGGGGTGGAGATCTCCCCACAGATGTGCTAGCTGAAAGTGAATCCGTTCACCGGCACATCACAAAAGGAGACGCGTGATGAAAGAGAGAGAACTGAGGCGGCAGTTTGCCAGCGACAACTACGCCGGCATCTGTCCCGAGGCCATGGAGGCCATTATCGCGGCGAATGAAGGGCATGCCCTGCCCTATGGGGAAGATGCCTACACCGAGAAGGTGTGCAACATGTTCCGCGAGATCTTCGAGACAGACTGCGAGGTGTTCTTCGTGTTCAATGGCACCGCAGCGAACTCGCTGGCCCTGGCATCGCTGTGCAACTCCTACCACAGCGTGCTCTGCAACCACTCGTCTCACATCGAGACCGACGAGTGCGGGGCCCCGGAATTTTTCTCCAACGGGACCAAGATCCTCACGACCGAAGGAGCGTTCGGGAAGATCTCCCCCGAGGGCATCAGGACCCTTGCCGGGAAGAGGACCGATATCCACTATCCCAAGCCCAGGGTTGTCAGCATCACCCAGGCAACGGAACTAGGGACCGTGTACACCACAGAAGAACTCAGGGCCATCGGTTCGGCTGCAGGCGAACTGGATCTGCGCCTTCACATGGACGGTGCCAGGTTCGCCAATGCACTGGTGAGCCTGGATGCAACTCCTAAGGACATCACCTGGAAGGTCGGGGTCGACGTGTTGTGCCTGGGCGGGGTCAAGAACGGTATTGCCGTGGGAGAGGCCGTGATCTTCTTCAACAAGGCCCTTGCCCACGAGTTTGACTACCGGTGCAAACAGGCGGGGCAGCTCTGCTCCAAGATGCGCTTTCTCTCCGCGCCCTGGATCGGGCTGCTTTCCAACGACACGTGGCTGAAAAACGCCCGGCATGCCAACAGGTGCGCGCAGATCCTGGAAGAGCGTCTCCGGGAGATCCCGTCCCTGCGGATCATGTTTCCCCGCCAGGTGAATTCCGTATTCGTGGAGATGCCCATGGACGTGATCACCGCGCTCAGGGACAGGGGGTGGCACTTCTACACCTTCATCGGCGACGGCGGGGCCAGGCTCATGTGCTCCTGGGACACCACGGATGACGATATCGAGGTGTTCGTGGCGGACGTGAGGGACGCCGTGAAGAGCCGGCGTCCCGGGCAGGGAACGCTCTGAAGCGGCGAACTCGTCAGGAGGCCGGGCTGCGGAGCGTCCGGACTCGGGACTGTCCGTGACGGAAAAATGGACGAAGCGGGAGATCAGCTCTCCTGATCCGGGAGGAGGATTTTCAGGATGTCTTCTTTCCCGATGATACCCACCAGGCAGCCATCGTCATCTGTAACCGGTATGGTGTGGATTTTTTTGTCCACCATGATGTGTGCGATCTCCTCAACATCCGTGTCCTCTTTTACGGTGAGGGGGTTGCGGGTCATGGCGTGCTCCACCGTGGTTGCGGCGATCTTCTCCATCTCCTTCTCGAGGTGTCTTGGTGATGAGAGGGGAATGATGCCGTCGAGCACCACGAAGAACGACGGCAGGGGGATCTTCTTCTGCTGAGAGATCAGGTCCTCCCTGCACAGGATTCCCACGATGGTCCCCTCGGAGTCGAGCACGGGAGCCCCGTTTATGTGGTGATCCATGAGGACTTTTGCAGCCTCGATCACTCCCATTTCGGGGGTGAGCGTGATCAGGTTCGCACTCGTCATGATATCACGGACTTTCGGCATATGGCCTCCTTGCTGATGAGATATCCTGCTCTGTATAGTAACGTTCAGGTGTCGCGAGTGCAAAGATTCCCCGTGGGGTTCACCCGGACCGGTTCGCTCTCCGGCTTCAGGGAGCACACGCTCGGCGGTGATCCTATGCCTGGAGAAACTCCTGCACCTGCCCCTCGAGCCAGGAACACCAGGTCTCGATCCCGTCACCGGTGCGGCAGGAAACTTCTATGATCTCCATGCTCTTGTTGAGCCTGAGCACCCGTTCTCTGAGCGAAGTCATGCTGAAATCGGAAAACGGCAGGTAGTCCATCTTGTTCACGATCAGCACGTCGCTCACGGTGAACATCAAAGGATATTTCAACGGCTTGTCGTCACCCTCGGGGACACTGAGGATCATGGCATTCCTGATGGCCCCGGTGTCGAATTCCGCGGGGCACACGAGGTTCCCGACGTTTTCGATGATGATGAGGTCGAGGTTCGCCAGGTCGAACGCCGCAAGACCCTTGTCCACCATGGAGGCATCCAGGTGACAGAATCCACCCGTCCTGAGCTGCACTGCATGGACACCCCGGGATGCAACCTTTTCGGCGTCCACGGTGGAGTCGATGTCCGCTTCGAGCACACCGATTTTCAGCCGCTGCTTCAGGTTCTCGATGGTCCTCACGATCAGGCTGGTTTTTCCCGAGCCCGGGGACGACATGAGGTTGAGGAGGAACACGCGGTTGTCCCTGAGCTTTCTTTTCAGGTCTTCGGCAAGCTGCTTGTTGTCTGAAAGGATGTCTTCCTTTATCTCGATCAGTTGTATCTCGCTCATCACTGGGCCTCCATGCTCACGATATGGTATTCCCTGCCGGATACCAGGGAGAAGCCTTTTTCAGAACAGGCAGGGCATGAGATTTCTTCGGGCTTTTTGACATCGACCTCGAAGGTGTTTCCACAGGAATCGCACTTCACCACCACCGGGGTCCGTTCGATCTTGAGCTTTGCCCCTTCGGCGACGCTCCCCTTGCTGATGTAGTCGAAGTAGCGCTGGAGCCACTCATCCTCGAGATCGCTGAGCTTCCCGATGCGCAGCGTGATGGAGTGGATCTTTTTCACGTGATTCGTCTGGGCATGCTTGAGAACCACGTTCAGAATGCTGTGCGTTACCGGAAGTTCGTGCATTGCTCACCCACCTTACAGGAAACAGACCTCATACACCATACCCTAGAGAGCGATTCATTGAAAAGCAGAGAAATCAAGGGAAGAGGATACTTCCGAAGAACCCTTCCGGTGGCGGGAACCCCTAGAGGATGCCTTCGTGCTCCTTGAGGAAGCGATCGAAGAAACACTCCATGAATGCATGACGTTCCAGGGCCATGCGCCTGCC
>OMKS01003038.1_pt1 | contig 13597 bp, 13 predicted proteins | sample 1674721 | NCBI WGS metagenome assembly OMKS01 (sample SAMN06264996, study PRJEB25208) | sediment metagenome | isolation source: hot spring sediment | place: USA: California | collected 2014-09-02 | reverse complement strand
CGAGGTAAGGATATGCGCTTTATGTAGTTTTTCCTCGAAGGTTGCTAAGATGGCTAGCAACGTTGAAGGACAAAGGACAAAGGATAAAGGATAAAGGACAAAGGATAAAGGACAAAGGACAAAGGATAAAGTTCAAAATATGCAATTAAAGTACAATTTGTGCGAAGTGACAGTACATATATTTGGAACCGATATTGACTCTGAAATGTCAAAAGTATATCTTGAGTTAAGATTTTAACCCGGCTTGTTTGAAGCTTGACGTCAGGCGTCAGGTAGTAAGTAGAACAAGCGGGGTTTTTTCTTTTTAAAGCCCTCAACCTTTCTTGACGGACGGATCAACTTCCGATTCCTTCGGGACAAAAAGCCAATGCATATAGGGGTAATTCCATCTATTAGTTTTATCACCATTTTCACTTGTTGTAACACCGATGTTGAATTTGGGTCTAATTTTCCGAATTTCATTTAAAATATGTTTGTAAAGTTTTTCTTTTGCAATTGTTTTTTTGCCTCGGAAATGAGTACCGGGAATTTTTTCCATGTGTTTATTGTTAAGTCGAAACGCCATAGAGCCAAGAATCAAATCAGTAAATTGTAGAATGACATGATTATGAGAGTCGACTTCCGCAATTTCTTGTTTAGGAATAATAATATTTGCGTCACGGAACCATTTACTTTTTTGAAGACCAAGAAGGTAACCTTTAAACTGCTCACCTTTTTCCTTCTTATCCGGAAAGACATCAAAAAACAAACGCAATCGAGTTCCTTCATCACGAAATGGAATGTATCTTAATCCAAAAGCATGTTTAATAAATTGGTAATAAAGTAAGAAATATTCTAAATCTCGTTTTCCCGGAGAAATGTCTTTAATTACATTACGATTATGAGTGAACATGATTCTTATTTTAAGATCATCTTGAGCAACATATTTAAAAAAACCAGAGATTATTTTTTCATATTTATCAAGATAATTAGCACTAACTTTAGACCATTTTATCTCACCGAAGAAATTATGTTTTTCTTTAAGAGAATTTAATTCGTTGGTTATTTTCTCATATTTGGAAGCACCAACTATTGCACCTCCATAAAAGTTGGAATAGTATTTACCATACTTGTCTGATTCATCGCAAAAAATTATGTATTCTTTTTCATGCATAGAAAGTTGTTTTATTTACAATAAAATATAAGAAAAATTGTAAAGTTGGGTTGTATTGTTAATGCCGAATGACTGAAGGATGGAATAGAAGAGTTCCAGAAGCCCAACTTTTTGTAAAAGTTGGGCTTCTTGTGGTGAGGGGGTTCAAGGACAAAGGATAAAGGATAAAGGACAAAGGATAAAGTTCAAAATATGCAATTAAAGGGATCATAGGATTTATAGGTGGAAAAATTTTGTAAAACTAGTTTTTAAAGAACTCTATAACAAATTTGGGATAAACCTTCGAGGTAAGGATATGCGTTTATGTAATTTTTCCTCGAAGGTTGCTAAGATGGCTAGCAACGTTGAAGGTCAAAAACAAGTGACTCGCCTTTAAGATTTGTAGCCGCAGACCTGTCGGCTTCAGGCAGGCTTTACGTCTGCGGTAATAACCTCTCGATATCTTTAATTATCTGTTGAATTATTAGTTTCGAGCTATGTTAGCACGCCGACAAATGTCGGCGGTTACATACCCCCTTGCTCGCAAAATGTTAACAGATACATTGAAACAAGTAGCCGCAGACCTGTCTGCTTCAGGCAGACTTTATGTCTGCGGTGGTAACTTCTCGGAATCAAAACAAAATCCTTAGTTCCGACAATTTGTGCGGATTTTTCGATTAGCAAAAAAAATGACTTCGTATAATTCAATCACATACGGAGACTAATTTTTTTCGTATACGTCAGAATTCAGGAATAAAAGGAACTTCTATTATATTCACAATCTCAAGTGATCGAAAATTTATCAAAAAGCACTTTGCCACCAATAATCAACTGACCCTACAAAATGTATACTTTTTTTTATTATTTACAGCCTCACTGTGAGTAAGTTCTTCCGAGAATCAAGGAACTTTTATATATTTATCCTCATTACTAATCGGTATACAAGATTTTGTGAAAATTAGAGAATACAATATTAAAAGTGATTACAATGAAGTTACTCCGGTAACAAAATCAATTCACTCATTTTGTTTGGAAGAAAAAATAAAAACTACCGATTGTAATGAAATAGAAATTTGTCTTATCGAAGCACTTAATAATGTTATCAAACATGCATATAAAGGGGACTCTACAAAAAGTATAAATATTGATGTTAAGATTAACGGTAAGGAACTGCAGATAAAAATAACCGATACCGGGTTACCGCACAAAAATTTCAGCAAACCTAAACTCGAGTTTGATCCGAATGATATTGAAAATTTGCCCGAAGGGGGAATGGGATTATATATCATTGATCAATTAATGGATGAAATTTTTTATGAATCCCAAAACGGAGTTAACTTCTTTTATATGAAGAAAATAGTTGCCAAACCTGCCTCGGTGTAACTTTTCAAACTTTTTGTGGTTTAAGGATGTCTAATTAAAAAAATAAAAGACGTAATTACATTGAAAATATTTATCCTATTATTAATACCCTTCACACTTTTGTTTGCTCAAGATACAACTAAAAGTGAAGCTTTTAAGAGAGATCTTCCGAAAGGAAGATCGAGTTTACATCAACCAAAGTATCCTTCCTATCCTTTGCTTACCGGCTTTGTTATTCAGCAAGAAGCCAATAACGGTGATCCTTTTGCCCAGCATGAGTTTGGTATAAGATTATTATTCGGGAATGGATTTCAACCCGATACTACAAAAGCAATATTCTGGATACAAAAAGCAGCTAGTCAAAATATATCGGCTGCAAGATTTAATTTAGCAATTATGTATTACAATGAAATTGGTGTTGATTGGAATCCTTTTTCTGCATATAAAAATTTTCAGTTTGCCGCAGAGTCCGGCATGCCGGAAGCTCAGTTTGCTTATGGGATTTTCTTCACCGAAAATTTGGTAGTCAATAAAGATTTAGCACAAGCTTACAAGTGGTTTAAAAAAGCTGCCGATAAAGATTATGAACCGGCTATCGAATCATTAGAGTACCTGAAAGAATTAGGATACGATTTGATTGATGAAAAGGAATTCAAAGATGATGATTCTCAATATGTTTTAGAGAAATCCCAAATATCTTCATTAATTCAGCAGGATTGGAGTTTTGATTATTTTGACTTCGGTGAAGATACATTAAGCTCAGAAAAAGAAAAGGAAATTGTTGAAAATCTACTTACCGAAAATAAAGATGAATTAAAAAGAAAACTCGGTGTAAGTGATTTAAGAAATACCGAAACAATTGAAGATACTTCATCCCTCGGTATAATTAATTTTGCCGCGGAAACCGGAAGTCCGGAAGCATTATTTTTTACGGCAACAGCTTCTGAAATGGGAATTGTAACGAAAAGAAATATTGTTGATGCCGCTTATAAATATTTACGTGCATATCGTCTCGGTTCACAAAAAGCAGCTTTAAGACTATTACAAATCGTTAAGGACAGAAATATTTTTCAAACGCTAAAGTCGGAAGTTGATGATAACAATGCTGATGCAATGTATACATGGGCTGGACTGATTGCATTGGGTTTTGATAATAGTTTATCCGATATGCAGGCTTACGAACTTTTGGAAAGAGCAGCAAAGCAAAATCACATAAACTCAATAATTGAAATCGGGTTAAGTTATTACAGCGGAACTCTTGTTAAAGAGGATAGGCAGAAAGCAATTGAATATTGGATGCGAGCTGCTGACTTAGGCAGTAAAGAAGCAGAGGTAAGAATCGCTTTTGCAAATATTTCGTTGGAAAAAGATGATTACTCAGATGAGATTAACATATTAAGAATTAATGCCAACCAAGGTTCGGTACTTGCGCAAACTGCTTTAGCATATTGTTATGAAAACGGAATCGGTGTACGTGCACGAAAATCAATGGCTGCAAGATTATATAGACAAGCAGCATCTAGAGGAAATGTTACTGCGTTTAATTCGTTAAAAAGAATGTACGATGAGTTAAGACCCGGAGAAGAGGAATTCAATATATATTGATCGATAAATAAACCTCGAAGGTAAGGGAAGAAGATAAAGATCTATTTCCTTCGAGGTTGCTGTTTACTCTTTTTTCAAAAGATGAAAATCAACTTCAACCAATTTGCGTGTAAGTGCGGCTAAACTTTCGGTAAACTGATGATTTTCAATTACAACTTCTTTCGGCGCTTTTATATAAGTTGGAGCAAAATTCCAGATAGCTTTTATTCCTCCTTTAATAAGAAGATCAGCTACTTCTTGAGCTGCCTGTGCCGGAACGGTTAATACACCAACAGTGATTTGCATTTGTTGAGCCATCGATGGAATTTTATCTATCGAGAATATTGGAGTGTCATAAATTTTAGTCCCAATTTTACTTTCATCGGAGTCAAAAGCAGCAACAAAATGCAATCCATAATCTCGAAATCTATTATACCCCAACATTGCAGAACCAAGATTACCGGCACCGACAACAAAGGCATCTCTTCGTGTAGTCCATGTTAAGAATTCAAGTATTGCATTTATTAATTCCTTAACAAAAAAACCGGTTTTGGGTTTACCTTTTACTCCGGTGTATTCCAAATCTTTTCTAACTTGTGTAGAATCTAATGAAAGTGCTTGAGCAATAATTGTACTTGAAATTTTTTCCACTCCATTTTCCATTTGACGTTTTAGAAAATGAAGATAATGAGGAAGCCTTCTCATTGTAGGTTCAGGTGTAATTCTCACATAAACTCCTTTAATTCTTAAAAACGTACAAATATGAAGAAAATTTTCTCTAAAAACAAAAATTAGCAATTCACTACTCACTAATTTTAAGAAGGTATGGATCAGAGGATTTTTAGGTGGCAAAATTTTGTAAAACTAGTTTTTAAAGAACTCTATAACAAATTTGTGATAAACCTTCAAGGTAAGGATATGCGCTTTATGTAGTTTTTCCTCGAAGGTTGCTAAGATGGTCAGCACTGTTTCTACTCATGTCCCTCTATTGAGAAGTAATTTCGGAAATATGAGAATGGATTTTATGCAAAGCTTTTTTTCATTTCATTCAAAACTGAAGGGGTGAACCAATTACTCCTTTTAACTAATACCTTTTGTCAATTTATCAGCTTTTTCATATATTTTAATCTGTTAACCGGAACAAAATATCTCATTTTAAGTTATAAAAACAATGCAATTTTAGTATCATGATATGACTTGAATTATTGCCGGTTCTGGTCTAATTTTTGTAACTCTTTTAGCACTTATAAATCGTTGAGGAATATGAAAAGTATAATTTGGAAAGTTCTTCTTTTTGTTTTAATGACTTTCGTTATCATAGCCGGTATCTCATTTGAAATTGTCAAATCACCTTCCGCTTGGAATGAATTTCCGTTAATACCGGGTTTAGAAGAAAAAGCAAAAATTATTTTCTTTCATGTTCCAACTGCATGGTTGGCGGTGATTGCGTTTTTAATGGCTATGATTTACGGAATAAAATATCTTCTAAAAGGAAATTTAGATAACGATGCCAAATCAAATGCGGCTCTTCAATTAGGTTTTATTTTTTCTATTCTGGCAACAGTAACCGGTTCAATTTGGGCTAAGTTTACGTGGGGTGCGTTTTGGCATTGGGATCCTCGTGAAACATCTATCTTTATTTTATTATTGATTTATGGTTCACTCTTCGCTCTTCGATCTGCTGTCGAAAATGAAGATAAGAGAGCCCGTCTTTCTGCTGTTTATTCTATAATTGCATTTTTAACTGTTCCGTTCTTTATTTTTATTATGCCGAGAATAATGACGGGACTTCATCCCGGTTCGGCAAATGATGATACTGCGGGCCCGGTAGTAGATTTTAAAATGGACGCTAATATGATGGTAGTTTTTTATTTATCTTTGATTGCATTTACAATTTTATATTTTTGGATGTGGAACATAAGTTATAAGTCAATTATTATTAAAGATAAACTTTCGAAAAAATTTATTTGAGGTCAATTTGGAAAGCTTGTACGAATTTTTAGACAAACAATCTATTTACATAGTTCTTTTTATTGTTCTTGTTGTTTGGCTCGGTATTTTTGTATTCTTGTGGAATACAGATAAAAGATTAAAGAGCATCGAAAAAGAATTAGAAGTTGAAAAGGAGAGTGAGTAATGAAAAATAAATATTTATTCGGCGGCGGAATCATCGTTGTTTTTCTTGTATTAATGTCTTACCTGTTTACACAGACTAATGTTAGTTATCAAGAAGATTTCAGCCTTATAATGAATACCGAAAAAACCGTAAGAGCTACCGGTGAATGGGTCAAATCAAAAAGTTATCAACTCGATAACGAAAAGAAAATCTTTTCCTTTTATATGAAAGATTATAAAGGGAATGAAATGCGGGTTGTTTATAACGGCGTAATGCCTAATAATTTTGAATCCTCAACAAGCGTAGTTGTTACCGGTAAATATCATGATGGATATTTCTATGCCTCTGATATTCTCACCAAATGTCCTTCTAAATATGAAGAACAATTTGACGCTAATGCAAGTTCTTAACCCGAAAGGAGTCACTTTAAAATGGTTGGTAATATAATTTTAACTATAGGACTTCTTGCAAGTCTTTTTACTCTTGTTATGTATTTTCTTACCATGAGAGGATACAATAACACAAAACCGCTTGCAAGAATCGGTTATCATACAACAGCTATAATGATAATCGCATCAAGTGCTTTGCTCTTATACGCAATTTTAACACATCAATATCAATACAATTACGTTTATAATTACAGCGGAAGCGGTATGTCAACCGGACTGTTGATGTCTACCTTTTGGGGCGGACAAGAAGGAAGTTTGATGCTATGGCTTTTCTTCAGCGGTGTTGTTGGTTTAATTCTTCTTGACTATACTTCAAAAAGAGGTGACCTTGAAGAAAGAACAATGTTCTTTTTTACTTTAACCGTTGCGTTTCTTTTAGTGCTGTTAAATCCTTTGCTAAAATCACCTTTCCAATATATATGGAGTGATCCTACTTTTATTAACGCAAAGAATATTAATGCATCATTTCTAAGTTTACCTTTTGTTCAAAACTTTATATTTACCGATCCAAATAACGGATCGACATTTGTTCAGATTAATCAAGACTTATATGGACTATTAGCAGGCAGTGGAATTTCTATTAATGATTTTATTATTGAAGGAAAAGGACTTAACCCGTTGCTTCAAAATTTTTGGATGCAGATTCATCCACCGATTATGTTCATAGGATTTGCGATGGCTGCGGCTCCTTTTGCTTTTGCATTGGCTGCTATTATCAAAAATGAATATACAGAATGGATAAAACAATCTTTACCATGGGTTTTAAGCGGAATGATGCTGCTTGGTTTGGCAATTATGCTTGGTGGCTATTGGGCTTATGGTGTTCTTGGTTGGGGAGGTTATTGGGGATGGGACCCGGTTGAAAATTCTTCTCTCGTTCCTTGGATTGTTGGTGTTGCTTTGATTCACACAATGCTCATTCAAAGGAAATCACAATCTGATGGCGGTAACGGTAGATTTGTAAAAACCAATTTAATCCTGGCGATATTAACATTTGTACTTGTATTGTATAGTACGTTTTTAACAAGAAGCGGAATCCTTGGTGATTCATCTGTTCACTCTTTTGTAAGTCCCGGTATGCTTGTTTACTTTTTCTTAGTTCTCTTTATCGGTACATTTATAATTATCGGTGTTGGTGGGATTGCTTATCGTTGGAAATACTTAAACGAAAGATTCAATGATGAAAGCAATGGCTTATCGCGTGAACTTGCTTTATTTACAGGAGCAGTAACTTTACTCGCTTCGGCAACTATAGTTTTAGTAGGAACAAGCGCACCTATATTCGGTCAATCTGTAGAAATTAGATTTTATAATGAACTTCATCTTCCAATTGCAATAATTATCGGTATACTGAACGGACTCAGCCTTTTATTAAAATGGAAGTTTACTGAAAAGAAAGATTTATTTAAGAATTTAAAAACTTCGTTGATTGGAGCATCAGCTCTAACCTTGTTAATTGTTTTGTTCGGCGGTGTTTACAATTTGATGTTGATTATCTTCACATTTGCAGCAGCGTTTGCACTTGTCGTAAATCTCGAAATTGCTGTAAAAATATTTAAAGGAAAGAAAACTCATTTAGGCGCGTATGTGGCACATACAGGTATTGCTTTATTTATGTTGGGTGTTATTGCTACAGGTCATTTTACAATAGAGAAACAAGTTGATCTTGTAAAAGGTGAGACAAGAGAAGTTCTTGGTTATGAATTAACGTTTGCCGGATATACTCCGATAGAAAATGGTAAGAAATTTGCTTTTAATATAGACATCGGGAAAAACGGTAATGTTAAAAATAGAGTGGCTCCGGTTATGTATGTTGCAGAGTTTAATAACAGCTTAATGCGCGAACCTGATATATTAAATATGATTACAAAAGATTTTTACGTTTCCCCGCTTGGTTATAGCGAAGGTGGTGCAAATCAACATTCACACGGCGAAATGTATACATTAAGAAAAGGGAACAGCGTTGAGTTTCACGATGCAACAATTACATTCACCGGATTTGAATTCCCTGAAGAATCAATGAGTTCGATGATGGCAGGCGGTTCATTTCAAATTGGTGCTCTTCTTACAGTTTCCAGTAATGGTAAAAAACATGAAACAAAAGCTATTATGGAATCCAAAGGCGGAGAAAAAAGTTATATTCCTGCAGAAGTACCTGAAGCAAATTTAAAAATTGAAATGAGCAGTTTGGATGCAGCCGGAACTATAGTTGTTTCTCTTTCTTCATTAGACGAATCAGAATCCACTCCGATGCAGATGCAGAAAGAAACATTATCTGTTGAAGCAAGTATCAAACCGTTTATCAATTTGATTTGGGCTGGTGTACTTGTAATGGTTATTGGTTTTGTTCTTTCTGCAGTGAGAAGGACTAAAGAATCTACAAAATAATTCTTCATTAAATTGAATTAAAACCCCGTATTTTTACGGGGTTTTTTATTTTATCTGATTAAAGGATTTTTGTGGAATATATAGTAATTGCACTCGTCGCTTTGTTTGTTTCCGGGTTAACATTTTTTTCCGGATTCGGTTTAGGTACACTTCTATTACCTGCTTTTGCAATTTTCTTCCCGATTGAAATTGCAGTTGCTGCAACTGCAGTAGTTCACTTTGTAAATAACATTTATAAATTTATTCTTATTGGCAGAGAGGGTAACTTAAAAGTTATCTTAACTTTTGGTATCCCCGCGGTTGTTGCAGCTGTAGGCGGTGCTTATCTTCTTAATATCATCAGTCAAATCGAAGGATTAGTTACATATACTTTGTTTGAAAAGGAATTCACAGTTACTCCTGTCAAAATAATAATTGCAGTATTGATGATGATTTTCGCAGTATTTGAATTGCTGCCCAATCTTAAGAATTTCAAAATTGATAATAAATGGATTCCAATAGGAGGTGTGCTATCGGGATTTTTTGGTGGTCTTTCCGGACATCAAGGAGCTTTGCGTACAGCATTTTTAATTCGTACAGGTTTGGAAAAGAAAGAATTTATAGGCACATTAACAGGGTGTTCATTATTGGTTGATGTAACAAGAATTACAGTTTACGGTTTAACATTTATTAAATCCGATATTGGATTTCTAGATCAATCAGGTTTATTAAACTTACTTATTGTAGGAATAATTGCTGCATTTATTGGAACAACTTTCGGAAGGTATTTAATCGAGAAAATTACATTCAGAGCAATTCAATATACTGTTGCCGCTATGTTGTTTATACTATCAATTGCATTAGGAATGGGAGTCGTGTGATATGCAAAACGAAGATAATCTCGAAATCATAATAAACTCTAATAAAGCGACGGCAATCTATTTCAGCACGGAATATTGCAATGTTTGTAAAGTTCTAAAACAAAAAGTCATTGAGTTACTTGAAAACGATTTCCCCAATATCAAATTCGTGTATGTCGATATTGAAAAACAAAAAGAAGTTACGGGTCAGTATTCAATTTTTGCAGTACCTACTCTGGTTTTTTTCTTCAATGGAAAAGAGTCTTTTCGTAAAACAAGAAACTTCAGTTTATCGGAATTATATCAATCAATTATACGTCCTTACTCTCTGATGTTTTCATAAATAATCTTATGGAGTTGTAATGAAGTTTATACTTACCATAGCAATTATTTTATTTATAAGTGTTAACCTGTCTGCACAAAATGAACCGGACTTTAAGATGGTGCAATATTACTTCGTTGAATTAATAAGAAATAACGATAGACCGGAATTAGATTCTGCTTCAGTAATGGAAATTCAGAAGGGGCATATGGATAATATGAAAGTAATGGCTGAAGCCGGTAAGTTGTTGTGTGCGGGTCCTTTCGGTGATGAACACGGCGGTGGAATTTGGATCCTTAAAACGGAAACATATGAAGAAGCACAAAAACTATGTGAAAGTGACCCTGCAGTTATTAATAATAGACTCCTGTACAAAATACGTCCGTGGTGGACTTCGGAAGGGACATTTACTTCAGAATAAAAATTTTAATAAACAATTTGCACTCGAACCGAATCCGGGTAAACCAATATTCTGTGAGTTACATATTGTTGGCTTTGATCACACCCAACACCTGCTCCCACCGGTTCTTTGCCGACTCCCTGAAAGAGTGCTTGATCCTGCCTCAAATAAACAATTGTATAATCACCGTTTTCATTCGATTGCATATTCTTTGGAATCGCAAATCCTTGAAAATTTCTATTGCCGCCGCCAAGCTGGGCTGTTTTCTTAAAGTGAGCTTGAGCCATGTTTGCTATTGAAAGCAAATCGTTTGTTATACCGTTCCTATTTGCTTCAATCGCATTTGCCTGGAATAAATTCATACCAACAATAATCGCCGTACCGGCTATTATAACTCCAAGCGTAATCAATAATAATTGTGTCTGCCCCATAACTTCACATAGTTAGTATGCTATATGGAAATTTAATTATAAAAAGAAATCAAAGCAATGATTTGAGCGACTTGTAATGTGCTTCAATAGTTTGATTTAAATCTTCTTTAGTATGTGCAGTTGAAACAAACATCGCTTCAAATTGTGCGGGGGCAAGATATACACCCTGCTTTAACATCTCGTTAAAATATTTTCCGTAAAGTTTTGTATCGGATTTAACAGCACTTTTAAAATCAGTTACTTCCTCTTCCGTAAAGAACATGCAAGACATAGAACCGACACGCGTCATATAATAATTCTTACCTAATTTTTTGAGATTATCTTTAACCCCTTCTTCTAAGTAAGAAGATTTTTCTTCAAGAATTTTATATAAGTCATCATTGTTTTTGATTTCCGTTAAAGCAGCATAACCAGCAGCCATTGCAAGCGGATTTCCACTAAGTGTACCGGCTTGATATATTGGTCCGACAGGAGCAATCTTTTCCATAATTTCTTTTTTACCACCGAAAGCACCAACCGGTAAACCACCGCCAATTATTTTTCCAAAGGTTGTTAAGTCGGGTTGAATACCGAGTACTTCCTGCGCACCGCCTCTTGCAACTCTAAATCCGGTCATAACTTCATCGAATATTAAAACGATACCTTCGTTATCACACAACTCTCTAAGTTCAGTTAAGAATTCTTTTGTTGAAGGAATTACACCCATATTACCTGCAATCGGTTCAAGAATAACGGCAGCAATTTCATTTTTGTTTTCATTAACTAATTTCTTAACCGAATTGATATCGTTGAAGTCTGCCATTAATGTATCTGCTGCATTTCCTTTTGTAACACCTGGACTTGTCGGAACACCGAGTGTAAGTGCACCTGATCCTGCTTTAATTAAAAAGTAATCGGCATGACCATGATAACAACCTTCAAATTTGATAAACTTTTCTTTACCCGTATAACCGCGTGCAGCGCGAACAGCACTCATTGTTGCTTCGGTTCCGCTGTTTACCATTCTTACCATTTCAACAGAGGGAACAAGTTCGGTAATAATTTCTGCCATTTTAATTTCTATTTCAGTTGGTGCTCCAAAACTTACTCCATTTTCAATTTGCATTAGAAGCGCATCTTTTATAAATGACGGATTGTGTCCAAACAAATGTGGTCCCCAACTTCCAATATAATCTATGTATTCATTACCATCAGCGTCAATCATTCTTGAGCCATATCCTTTCGAAATAAATAAAGGATCACCACCGACTGACTTAAATGCTCTTACAGGTGAATTAACTCCACCAGGAATAAATTTTTGTGCTTCTTCAAATAAACTTTTGCTTTTTTCGATGTTCATATTATCTCCTCTTAATCTTAATCATACTCTTAATCTTAATCATACTCTTAATCTTAATCATACTCCTCAATTTTCATCTTAATCAAAAGTGATTATGAGTAAAATTAAGAACCATAAATTACTTCAATAACTTTGCGGCATCTTTAGCAAAGTAAGTAAGAATCATATCGGCACCGGCTCTTTTTATAGCTGTTAATGATTCCATCATCACTCTTTGCTCGTCTATCCAATCTAATTTACCGGCAGCTTTAATCATAGAATACTCACCGCTTACTTGATAAGCAGCGGTAGGCATTGCCAATTCATGTTTAACTCTAAAGATTATATCAAGATAAGCACCGGCAGGTTTGACCATAATAATATCGGCACCTTCATCAATATCGCTTTCGGCTTCGCGTATTGCTTCATCGCTGTTTGCGATATCCATTTGATGCGATCTTCTATCGCCGAACGCAGGTGTAGATTCGGCTGCATCTCTAAATGGTCCGTAATAACCGGAAGCATATTTTACAGCGTAACTCATAATTGGTATATGTGAAAAACCTTTGTAATCGAGAGCTTTTCTAATTGCTAATACTCTGCCGTCCATCATATCTGAAGGAGCGATTATATCAGCGCCGGCTTCGGCATGAGTAACGGCTTCCTTAGCTAAAAGAGAAACTGTTTCATCGTTTAAAATATTTTCACCATCAAGCAATCCGCAGTGACCATGAGAGGTGTATTCACATAAACAGACATCAGTTATTACAAGTAAATCCTTTACTTCAGATTTAATTGCTCTGATTGCTCTTTGTATAATTCCGTTCGGATCATAAGCTTCGGAGCCTTTTTCATCTTTATGTTCCGGTATGCCGAAAAGGATTACTGCAGGAATACCAAGGTCACTAACTTCTTTACACTCTTTTACCAAATTATCAATCGATAATTGATAAACACCGGGCATTGATTTTACTTCATTCTTTACATTCTCACCGGGGCAAACAAAAAGTGGATAAATTAAATCATTTTTACTTAGTTCGGTTTCTCTTACTAAATCTCGAACAAGCGGGTTGTAACGCAATCTTCTTAATCTTTGTGTTGGATACATTGCCATAATTTCCTCCATTAGCTATAAGTCAAAACTTCATCAATGAGCTATGATGCGAAGTTTATAATTTTATTAGCAACTAATTCTGAGTTTTTAACACAGTCGCCGACAGAAATTCCACCGCGATAATTTCCACTTAGAAATATAC
>OMKS01003036.1_pt1 | contig 13603 bp, 13 predicted proteins | sample 1674721 | NCBI WGS metagenome assembly OMKS01 (sample SAMN06264996, study PRJEB25208) | sediment metagenome | isolation source: hot spring sediment | place: USA: California | collected 2014-09-02 | reverse complement strand
GTTGAACGCCCACAGGTCTTCCATCGATCCGCCGCCGCGGCCGACGATCAGTACCTGCAGGCCGAGCCGTTTTTGCAGTCGATTGGCCCGGCCGATTGCGGCGGCGATCTTTTCGGCGGCTCCTTCGCCCTGCACCGGCACGTCAAACAGCCACAGCCGCGCGCACGGCCAGCGATGATAAATACTCTCGGCAATGTCCTTAATCGCCGCTCCCTGCCGGCTGGTCACCACGCCGATCCGCATCGCATACGGCGGAACAGGCTTTTTATGGGACTGACGAAAGAGGCCCTCTGCTTCGAGCCGTTTTCGCATCTGTTCAAAGGCCAATTGCAGCGAGCCGATGCCCGCCGGTTCGAGTTTTTCGGCGTAAAACTGGTATTGCCCGCGGGGCAGATAGACATCCACTGAACCGGTCGCAATTACTTCGATCCCGTTTTCGCAGGAAAATTTGAGCTGGCGGGCCTTGCTGCCCCACATCACGCACGAAATTTGCGATTGGGCGTCCTTGAGCAGAAAATAGCAATGCCCGCTGGCGTACTGTTTCCAGTCGCTGATCTGGCCGCGCAGCAACAGACGACCGGGCAAGGCATTCTGAAGCGTCCCTTTGACCAGCGCGTTAAGCTGGGACACGCTGAAAACGACATTTTTACTATTTTTCGCCATTGGGCGACGATTTTACCATATCATTTACATTTTTCGACAACGAAAACGACCTTATGAGATTTTAATAAACTCCCGTGCCGAGCGTGCGTATAATAGGGACGAATCAGGCTCTCTTGCGTGATGAGTCCGTCAAGAATAAAGTGGTTTTTTATCTCGAAAGTCAACATTAAAAAGAGTGGTTTTTTTAATTTGATCGGGTATAATTTGAGCCTCGTTGATTCAGTCTATCCAACTCCAAGAAAATAATTCCGCTGATTGGCGGGTAACTCTATATGGAACAGCAATTAGACAAACAAAGTTATCTGGAAGAGGAAATCTATCAGATTTCCACGCTGGTGGCCGGCAATTTTGAGCTGCAGGAAGTGCTTGACCGGCTGGCCGAGGCCGTGGTGCGCATCACCAATACGACGGCCTGTTCGATTCGGCTGTTGGATGCCGAGGCCGGCGATCTAAAAATGCGCAGCACTTACGGCCTGAGCGACGCCTATCGCAACAAAGGGCCGGTCACCAAAGACGAACCGGTCATTCGCGAAGCCTTTGAGGGCAAGGCGGTGGTGCTGGACGATATGCGCGTGGATCCGCGCGTTCAGTATCGCGCCGAATCCATCCGCGAAGGGCTGGTCAGTCAATTGACGGTGGCGATGTTCTTTCACGACAAGCCCATCGGCGTCCTGCGGCTGTACAGTCCGGAACCGGCGCGATTTGACGCCGACGCCATTCGCATCGCGCGGCTGGTTGCCAGTCAGTGCGCCATCGCCATCACCAACGCCCAGCTTTACAACCAGGGGCTGGAAGGGGCGAAAATGGCCGAGCAAATACGTCTGGCCGGCATTATTCAACGGCGAATGATACCCGACAAGGCCCCCTGTATGTGTGGGCTGGATGTGGCGGCGGTCTATCAGCCCTGTTTTGAAATCGGCGGCGATATGTACGATTTTTTGCAGGTGGACAACCATACGCTCGTGACCGGCATCGCCGATGTCATCGGTAAAGGCGTCCCTGCCGCGATTATGATGAGTATGTTCCGCGGAACGGCCCGGGCCTATGCCGAAGGCGGCTATGCGCGCCATTCTATGGAAGAAATCATCCACAAACTCAATCGCGTTGCCTGTCATGAATGCAAGGACGGCGAATTCATCACGCTGTTTATTGCGCGGATTGATACGCAGGCCAATACGCTGACGTATTGCAACTGCGGCCATGAGCCGGGGATCCTGTTGCGCAACGGCGAGAGTATCGAGCTGAACGAAGGCGGCCTGGTGCTGGGCATTACGCCGGATACGCATTACAACACGCAAACGGTTCCGTTTGAGCAAAACGACTGTTTGCTGATGTACACCGATGGATTGATTGACGCGATGAATTTTGATGGCCAGACGTGGGGACGTCAGCGTCTGCTGGATGTGCTGCGCGATCAACCGCCGACCTGCGCCGAGTACCTTGTACGCAATATCCTTGCCTATCGGCGGCGGTTTGTGGGACTGGCCAGTCAAACCGACGATACGAGTATTGTCGCCGTTCGCCGCGATGTCAATGCCAACCCCCACGGCATCGATTGCGGCTGTTCGCAATAAACCCCGGCCAACGCCGCCGTTCGGCGGTGGACGGCGGCGAACCATTCGGCCATCGGGCGTTTCGGAGACGGCGGCGGAGGTTCTTATTTCGGCCAGCCGGCGTAAATAATCAACGCACCGAACAGAACGGCGACGACACCCCATAATCGATACATCCAGAGCGGCCGTTGCTGGCACCAGTGCATCATCGCCTGCATTTTTTCGGGTTTGAGCGTCAGGGCGATAATGCTGCCGCCGGCGGTCAGGATGCCGACGACGATAAGGACCCAGGGAATGCGGCTTGAGGTTGCTAAAATCAAAAAGACCACGCCAACAACCACCTTGGCCGCCGCGGCCAGACGCCAGCGATTGCCCGCCGCCGTGAAGGTGATAAACCGTTTCATCCAATCCGGTTTAAGTACCGCCGAAATCCCCCACAGCGCAATCAACGCCCCGATGATGACGATGATCCAGATTATGTGTGCCATTGCTGATTCTCCTTAATCGCCTTGCGGTTTTCGATGATAACCTCATCGCAGCGGGTCAGTCATCGATTTTTTCGACCATATCATAATCAATTTCGACGCTGGCTGCCTGGCCGAGCATCTCGACCTGCAGTACCAGTCGGGTTTCCTTGGGAGTCCGTACGATCAGCCCTTCGGTACCCATCAGCGGCCCGGCGATGACGCGGCAGCGCTGGCCGACCTTGAGATAATCGTGCGGCACGACGGGCTTGCCAAGCTGAAGGACAGTTTCAATCGGCTGCAATTCACGCACCAGCCGAACCTGATCAACCACCGGGATAATCGCGGCGGCGCGATTGGTCTTGAGGGCTTCAAGCCGTTCAGCCTGGCCGCCGCAGAAAAAGACATATCCCGGAAACAGCGGCAGCAGCGAGCGAAGCGTCCGTCCGCTTTTACGGGAGACCTTCCAGGTCATCGGCAGAAAATAGGGCACCCGCTTATTGACCAACTGCCAGGCCATGGCCTTTTCGTTGCGGGCTTTGGTATGGGCAACCCACCATGTGCCGACAAAATCGGCGATTGATTGATCTTCCGGCCAGACCATTGGCGGGTTTTCACTGACTTTCAGCACGTTTTCTCGACTCCTAAGAAAAGACACAAAAACGATCTTACATTTCTATAAAACATTGTATAACGAGCAGACCGTCATGTCAAGCGCCTACAACGGCTTGTGTCATCGGGGGTTACAGGGTTACGGTTAAGTACTCACAATCCCGCTTAAACTGAAGTACGCCTTCATACGCCGCGGGGATGAGCAGGGTTTGTCCGGCTGAAAAATCGACCGTCTCGGCCGTCTCAGAGACGATTGTTCCGCTTCCGGTCAGAATCAGCAGGACTCGCATAGTACCGGCCTTGAGCAGCGCTTCGCAGCCGGGCGTCTGATGGCCTTTATCGACCTTAAAATCCGCGGCGTCCACGAGCCGGCCGACCGTGGTCGGCGCAAGCGGCGGGTCGTCGTCAAATCGGATGCTGTGCAGCGCTTCGTCAATATGCAGTTGACGCGGACGGCCGGTGGCCTTGTCGATGCGATTCCAGTCAAAGACGCGATACGTCGTATCCGAGGGCTGCTGAATCTCGGCGATGACCAGTCCCGCCCCGATGGCATGGCACATCCCCGACGGCAGAAAATGACACTGGCCGACCTCGACCGGCACCCGATTGAGCAACTCGGCGCACGTGCCGTCGTGTATCGCCTCGACAAAAGCGTCGCGCGTCGTGCCGGGTTTGAGGCCTTTATAAATCACGGCGCCGGGCCGGGCGTCCACGATATACCAGCACTCGGTTTTCGGTTCGCCTTTGCCCATGGTTCGGCAGGCCTCGGCGTCGGGATGGACCTGTACACTGAGTACCTCCTCGGCGTCCAGCAGTTTAATCAACAGGGGAAAAGGTCCGGTAAAATTCGGCTTTCCTGTAACAGCATGGCCGTGCTGCTGTAAAATAGCGGTCAGCGTTTGTCCGGCCAGCGGGCCATTGGCAGCGACCGAACGGCCGTTGGGCAAATCCGCCAGTTCCCAGCTTTCGCCGATGGGAACGTCATCGGGCAGGGCCTTGCCGAACAGCTCGGCCAGCCGCCGACCGCCCCAGATCCGCTGCTGAAAAATCGGTTCAAACGTTATTGGATAATAGTTTATCTGCATCAGAGATTAAGAGGATACCGCAGACGGGACGCCGTGTCTTGAAAAAAATGGAACATTTTACCGTTTGCAGTCCCATCGAAAGACGGTTTAATAACTCAAACTGACCGACGGCCAGTTTGAGAGATTAAAAATCAAAGAGTAAAGAGTAAAATTGAGGATTCGCCCTTTCGGGCGAGCCATTTTACGGCCTTTTTGAGAATACTGTAACATCCCTTATGGACTATAGTTGTGTCAAAATATGCCGGTTTTCGGTCAGTTTGAGTTAATAATTAACCATAAAAAGAAAAAACAGTGGGCCGCAAGCGTTGGAGACGAGTTGACAAGCGAACGACACAGATCACACGTCGAGGAACGTGAGCATCAAAAGGCGCGATCTCAGTTTCAGTCCCTCCTGACGGATTGTCGAATCGACGCGCCGCAGGGTCTGCGGCTGCTTGAGTTGGGGTTCAAGCGGGGCGATTTTTTGCGACTCTGCCGGGATGCGGGTTTGGATGCGGTGGGCCTTGAAGTTGAGCCGGGCTATTACCAGCGTCTGAAGCGTGAGTGTCCCGAGTTGAATTTGATTTTGTATGACGGTCGGGCCGTGCCGCTGCCGGATGCGTCATTTGATCTGATCGCATCGTTTCAGGTGCTCGAGCATGTCGGCTCGCTTGAAACGACGCTGGCCGAGTGCATTCGTCTGCTCAAACCCGGCGGCCTGATGTATCACGTCCTGCCCAATTATCACTCGTTTTATGAGGGACACTACCATGTGTTCTGGTGGCCGTTTCTAAGCCGCGCCGGCGGACGGCGGTATCTCAAAATGATGCGTAAGTACACGCTTTATTATGAAACGCTCAATCTCGTCAAGCCCAGGACATTGCGACGTATTTTGCTGCGACATCAAGACGCCGTTGAGGTGCTCTCGCTGGGTCAAGACGAATTCAAGAAGCGTTTTACGCCCGACCAGATCGCCAAGGTCAACCACCCCCTGCTTCGCGGCGTCCTGAACGGGATCTATCGGTGCGGTTTTCTGAAAAAAATGGCAACAGGGCTGATCAGCGTAAGTGAATGCTATTACCCGATTACGCTGATTGTGCGTAAAAAAGAAGCCGACGCTTCGCCGGACACATAGAATACCGCTGAGAGCGCTCCAACTGAAAACGTGAAAAAGGGTTGCAGATTGACGACCGAACAGGTTTAATATCGGCTATGTTCAAGACGGTAACCATCATCGGAGACGGCGGAATGGGCAGCGTCTGTGCGATGCTGCTGTGCGAGAACGGTGTGCGCACAACGCTGTGGGGGCATGAGGCGGCGTATGTGGCCGAGATGACCGGCAAACGTGAGAATGTCCGTTTTTTGCCGGGATACCCGCTGCCGGACAGTTTGCGGCTTGAGGCCGACGACGTTCGGGCGTTTGACCAGGCCGAGTTGGTCGTCTCGGCGGTGCCGTGTCAGTTTTTGCGCAAGACCTGGCAGCGGCTGGCCGAGTACATCCCGCCCGGTGTGCCGGTCGTCAGCGTGACCAAAGGCATTGAGATCGGGTCGCTGCAGCGTCCGACGGAGATTTTGCGCCAGGTACTGGGAGCGGATCGACCGTATGCCGTCCTGAGCGGGCCGACGATTGCCGATGAGCTGGCCCAGCGGCTGCCGGCCACGGCGACGGTGGCGTGTGAGGATATCGAGCTGGCCTGTGCGATTCAGCAGACCTTCAATACCACGATGTTTCGCGTCTATACGCACGACGATTGTGTCGGCGTGGAACTGGCCGGGGCGATGAAGAATGTGATTGCAATCGCCGCCGGAGCGATCGACGGCATCGGCGCCGGCGACAACGCCAAAGCCGCGCTGCTGTGTCGCGGGCTGGCCGAGATCCAGCGTCTGGGCGTGGCAATGGGGGCGCGGGAAAAGACCTTCACTGGACTGAGCGGTCTGGGCGATCTGGTCACCACCTGTATTTCGCCGATGGGACGCAACCGCTCATTCGGCGAACGGCTCGGCAGGGGAATGACCGCCGATGACGCGCTGGCGACCACCCAAAGCGTCGTCGAGGGCGTGCCGACCTGCAAGGCGGTACTTGAACTGGCCCAACGACACCACGTCGAGATGCCCATTACCGAAGCGATCTATGCGGTGATTCATGGACACAAAGACATCCGCGGCGCCATCGCCGACTTGATGGGACGAGAACTGAAGGGCGAATTTTGACTTGGCGATGGTTATCGTAACCGTCGCTACAGAAGCATCTCTTTGGGTGGCTATGACGCCGTCGTCTTTAACCTTTGTTCGTAGCGCTCCATTAGCCGCCGGGTGGTTGGGCCGGGTTGGCCATCAGCGACGGTATGGGCCTCGACGGCAGTTACGGGCATCACCTGCATAAGGACATTGGTCAGGAAGACTTCCTCCGCTGCCAGCAGGTCATCGATGCGCAGGGAGGTTTCGGCGACGGCGACGTTTTCTTCGGCGGCGATGTCCAGCACGGTTTTGCGGGCAATGCCATTCAGGACGGGCGTCTCCAGCGGCGGGGTGTGCAGTTTGCCTTCGCGCACCAGAAACACATTGCTGACACACCCTTCAGCCAAGGCGTTTTCGGTGGTGAACCACAGCGCCTCGGCGGCCAGTTTCTCGTGGGCGTCGCGCAGCGCCGTCAGCCGCGGGCCGTAGCAGGTGGTCTTGTGTCCGGCAAAGGGGTCTTTCGGGTTTTGGCGATAATCGGTCAAAATGACTCGTACGCCCTTGTCGTAATACGCTTTCGGGTATGGCGTCAAGGGCGCGGCGGTGATCAGCAGGGTCGAGGCTGCGACGCCGTCGGATTGGATCGGACCGTTGGTCAGCGACAGCCGCAGCCGTGCATCGGACAGTTCGTTGGCCTGCAACAATCCGTCAACCGCGGCGGCGATGTCTTCGTCGGTGTATCGATTGCAGATCGCCAGCGCCTTGGCTGAGGCGTTGAGCCGGGCCAGATGATCGGCCAACCGAAAGACGCGCCCGCCGACGGCTCGCATCGTCTCAAACAGGCCGATGCCGTACAGAAAACTGCTGTCGGTTATCGGTATCAGTGCGGCCTGAGCGTCGATGATGTCGCCGTTAAGAAAGACTTTTTCCATTTATCCGCCGTTCTGTCTGTTCCGTTACGAGTGCATTGCCGACAGCAGACTGTTCATCCCTGCCGGCGTTAAATTTTTCTTGTGGCGATACTTGGCCACGACGCCTGCGGCCAGCGGCCCGGCGGTGGCCGGACAAATCAGCTCCAGCCCGTCGCCGGCCAACCAGCTTCCGCGCATCAGCGTAAAGGAAATCATAAAAAAGGTCATTCGCCGTATATCGCCGTCTTCCAGATCGGAGATATCGAACGGCAGCACGTCTTTGACTGAATTCACGGCAGCGGGGCCGTACAGGCCGAGCATGGCGGTCTTATCGGTCACATCGGTAACGGACACATTATGTCCGGCGCTTTGGGCGTAGCGACCCAGCGCCTCGGCGGCCCCCTCGGCGGTTCCGGGCGGGGTAAATACAAAGACCTCGCCATTGAGCCGACCCAGCCGACAGGGCAAATTGATCCCCGTTTGACTCAGTGTGGCCCACTTCCACCGCTGGTCAAAGAGTTTGCCCTTTTCGAGCAATGTGTTTGCGCAAGTTGCCGCATCGGAGCCGCTCAGCGACAATCGGCCGAAACTGCTCAAATCCACCACCGCGCAATGCGACCGCAGCGCGTCGGTCTCGACCGACGCATCGCCGAAATCCGCCGGCAGCGTCCAGCCGTCAAACTCGTCAAACCGTGCACCAAGCTGCTTATGCACCGTATTGAAAGGGCTTATTTTTGCCATAAAAAACTTTCTAAGTTAGAATTTGAAAGTTCAAGATATATCTTGTAAACTCTACACAAATACATAAAATCATAAATTCGACGGTCGATCACAGAGCAAGATAGAAATGCTAACTTAAATTGTCTGATTTGTGTTGACAAGCACCTTGTAACCGTCTTTTAAGTGTTTGGTTGATTATTATTCTTTATTTTAGGTTCTCGATAAGCGATAAAAATATACACAATTGATACGATTGGAAGACCTCCCAAAAAACCACCTGTCCAAATTTGCCCATTCAATATGCAAATCACGCCGCCGGTTATAGATGCTACAGTGATTATTCCGGCAACAATTTGCCCACACAGACCAGAAAAGAAAGATAGCGACTCATTGCGCCGGTTTAACTCAAATGCCGCCTCTGCGTCATATTTTTCCAAACTATGGCGATGGGCGGATTCCATTTCGGCCATTTGAAGTATGCGATCTGCGGCGCCAGGTAAAATTGCTTCGTATTTTGCTAACAAGTCAGGATGTGGGTTCGGGCCTTGAAACGACGTATGCCGTAAAACAGCTTGACTTTCATTGTGAGATGTATTTCCAGAGACTTCTTGGCCGGCTTTTGCTCGCCTTTTTTTTAATTTACCGGATTTAGACACTGTTGCTTTTCCTATAACCAGAGATGGCGTTGCGAATGTCTTTTCCGACATTTTGCCAATCCTGGTGCAAGCCCTCTTGAGCTGACTTTGCTCGATCTGGAAGATAGATACGGCTGTTGATTTTCTTAGCAACGTTGCCCGTCAGATCCAAAGCGGACCCACTGCCTATGATAAACGCCCTGCCGATTTGTTTAAGTTTTTCTGTCATAAGGATAAAATTCAAAAAGAGTTAACTAAAAAGTCGTCAAACTGAAAACATAATTTTAATTAAAAAATCGTTTTCCAAGAAACCACTAAGCTTGATTTTTTACTTCTTAACATAAGATATGTTCATTATAAGAGTTTAAGGTTTCTCCTGTAACATGTCAACAAGGCAATCGGATGAAAAAATAATCGATTCGTATCATCTTGAACAAGGCCTAACACAGGAAAAGGCTTGTCTTGTTTTTTGTGAATCCGTGAGCCTGATTTTTAATGATGCAAACGCAGGTCAAAAATCGTGAGGTTACTCGGTCATTTTCAGCAGAAAAGTGCAAAAAAACGGTTTATCGTTTATAGCGGACGCGGCCAATTCGGACGATAATACAATAGACCCCTGTAATCGTGTTTCTTGTTGGGGGTGCGGGACGGTATTGATCATTCTATGCGAAAGATGAGGTTATGGCAAAATTGGATCCGCTGACGATGAAGGACTGGCAGATTGCCGAGGCGGCCGAGGAGAACATCAAGCCGCTGTATCAGTTGGCCCGCGATTTGGGGCTGGCCTATGGCGAGCTGCTGCCGATGGGCGAGAAACTGGCCAAACTGGATTATGCCAAAATTATGGACCGGCTGCGCTACGCCCCGACCGGACGCTATATCGACGTGACGGCCATTACGCCGACCCCGCTGGGCGAGGGTAAGACGACCACCACTATCGGGCTGGTGCAGGGCCTTGGGCTGCTCGGCAAGCGGGTCGTCGGCTGCATTCGCCAGGCCAGCGGCGGGCCGACCTTCAACATCAAAGGCTCCGCCGCCGGCGGCGGCCTGAGCCAGTGTATCCCGATGGTGCCGTTCTCGATCCGACTGACCGGGGATATCGAATGCGTGACCAACGCCCATAATCTGGCGATGGTCGCCCTGACGGCGCGAATGCAGCACGAGCACAATTACGACGACGCCCGATTGGCACGCATCGGCTTAAAACGGCTCAACATCGACCCCGAAAACGTTCAGATCAAATGGGCGATTGACTTTTGCGCCCAGGCGCTTCGCAATATCACCATCGGCAAAGGCGGCAAAATGGACGGCCTGGAAATGGATTCCGGCGCTCAGATTTCCGTCTCAAGCGAGGTGATGGCGATCCTGGCGGTGTCCACCAGCCTGGCCGACCTGCGGCGGCGAATGGCCAAGATCGTCGTGGCTTATGATAAAAACGGCAAGCCGGTCACCACCGCCGATCTGGAAGTCGATGGGGCCATGACGGCCTGGATGATCGATGCGATCAACCCCAACCTCGTCCAAACCATCGAAGGCCAGCCGATCCTTGTTCATGCCGGGCCGTTTGCCAACATCGCCATCGGGCAAAGTAGTATCATCGCCGATCTGGTCGCGACAAAATTATCGGACTTTGTGGTTACCGAAAGCGGATTTGGCGCCGATATCGGGTACGAAAAATTCTGGAATCTCAAGTGCCGAATGTCGGGTCTAAAGCCCCATGCGGTGGTCATCGTAGCCACGGTGCGCGCGCTCAAGATGCACGGCGGCGGCCCGGCCGTCAAACCCGGCGCTCCGCTGCCGGAAGCGTACCGAACGGAGAACCTTGAACTGCTGGAAAAAGGCTGCGCAAATCTTACCGCTCATATCGACATTGTGCGCAAGTCCGGCGTCCGTCCCGTCGTCTGCGTCAACGCATTCCACACCGATACGCCCGCCGAGCTGGCGCTGGTGCGGCAGGTTGCCGAGCAATACGGGGCCGAAGCGGCGGTCTCGGAGCATTGGCTCAAGGGCGGTCGGGGGGCGATCGAGCTGGCCGAGAAGGTCGCCGCCATTGCCCAGGAAGAACGCGACTTTCACTATTTGTATGATCTGGAGATGCCGCTGAAAGAACGCATCGAGCTGATTGCCACTGAAATTTACGGCGCCAAAGGGGTATGCTATACCGACAAAGCACTGACTAAAATTCGCCATATCGATGCGGATCCGGCTCTGCGCGGGTTGGGTACCTGTATGGTCAAGACCCATCTGAGCCTGTCGCACGATCCGGAGCTTAAAGGGCGTCCTGGAGGCTGGGAATTGCCCATCCGCGATGTGATGGTCTATGAGGGCGCCGGCTATGTCGTGCCCATCGCCGGCGACATCAAGCTGATGCCCGGTACCGGATCCAATCCGGCCTACCGGCGGATTGACGTCGATGTCAAGACCGGCAGAGTGCAGGGATTGTTCTGAACCGGTCGTCCGAAGGCTTGGATGCGCATTAAGCGTCCTGCCGGTCGCTGTGTCGTAGAGTTTAATCCGGACTGACGCGCGGCCAGTCCTCCAGCGGACAGCCTGAACAGAGGGGCCGGGGTTTGCAGTAGGTTTTGCCCAGACGCACCAACAGGGCGTGAAATTCGTTATAAAGCTGCACATCACGCGGCAGATGGGATTCAAAATACTCGCGGATTTCTTCATAGCCGGCTTGCGGCCAGATCATCCCATGCCGTCCAAGAATTCGTGCGGTATAGGCATCGACCACAAAGACGGGTTTTTCAAACGCATACAGGCAGATGGAATCGGCGGTTTCGGGGCCGATGCCTTTAACGGCCATCAATTCGTCCCGCAATCCGTGAGTTGAAAGGTTACCCGCGCTGTCCACATCCCCGTCAAAGCGGTCAAACAGCCATTCAAGAAAATGCCGCAATCGACCGGCCTTGATATTAAAGTATCCGGCCGGTCGAATCAGTTCCGCCAAACGCTGCGGCGCCAGCGCAACGAGTTGTTTCGGGGTCAGGACCCCGGCATTTCTGAGGTTGGCGATGGCTTTTTCAACGTTGGTCCAGTTGGTATTCTGCGTGAGAATCGCGCCAACGATAATCTCAAAACGCCCGTCCCCCGGCCACCAGCGCTGCGGCCCGAAACGCGCATAAAGCCGTTCATATAAATCCGTTACCGTCGGTGTGCTCATCGTCGAATCAGTCGATCAATCGGTGGGCTGTCTGCGTTCCTGTTGATAGGCCGCCCAGAGCGCATCCAGATTCAACCCGGTTTGCGATTCGAAGAGTTCTTCGCTGTAGTTTTTGTTGCGCAGTGCGGTGTTGAGCTTGTTGACAATCCCCGGGGCCCGGTCAGACTCCAGCCACAGCAAAAATCCCGCCGTGACCTGATAGCCCTGTCGATACCCGTCCGGACGATTCGGCAGGGCAAACCACGACAGCGGCTTGGCTTCGTAAATCGCCCAACGCAGATAATCGGCGATGCCTTCGACCAGCCAGCCCTGCCGCGTGGGGCCGTAATTCTGGATCACGTGCACCAGCTCATGAAAGACCAGTCCGATATCTTCGGGGTGTTTTTCGATCCAGCCCGAAGAGACACGGATATGTGCACCGGCCGTATCGGCAATGCCCCGATCCGACTTTCGCAGGGTAATTTTGACCTCGGTCGGCGGCTCAAAGCCCTTGGTCGGTATCAGATTAACGATTCGCGGATACCATTCTTCGACAAGGGCTTTGGCCTGTTCGCCCCATTCCCGAAGCTCCGGTACCGCGGAGGTATCCAGTTCGACGGTTACGGTTTTCGTTTCCCCGCAGGCCCAGCAGCCGGCCAGCAAGACGGTCCAAGCCGCAACTAATTGGTGTGTTGAATTCATTGACTGTCTCCATTATCCAATTTGTATTTTCAGCGTAATGGAAGTATTGTAGGCAGTCGGATGTCGAAAGGCAACGGTTTTTCAAACACCGGTGGGGATGAAACGGAATGGCTGCTCTCGTTTGACGGATAGACGGGCAATTTGTTTAGACCATTCGTGTCGAATCACGGTGGATGCGGTTTACGGTGCGTCCCGCGTGAAAGAATCAGGCGTTGGACAGCCAAAAGGCGATTCAGTAAACCCGTTCGCTGTCGTCGCTGTCTTGGCGATAAGCGTTCAATTGGGCATAGACTTGGTGGGCGGTCTGGATTTGCGCCATCAGTTGTTCGGCGTCATCGTGTCGCCGAGGCGAGTTCAGACAAGGCTCCAGTACCTTGCGGGCATACGCATAACGCCCCTCGGCCAGCGACCGGCGGGCTGTTTCCAGACGTGCCTGATCCATCGTCTCTTCAAACCGCATTTGCGCGCCTTGTTTTCGGCTTGCGCTCATATCACAGCCTGCCATCGTCAGCAGCACTGCGGCCGCTATTGCAAACAGTGTGGTTGTCGTTGATTTCATGATTTTTTCCCTCCGGAATCTGTCTGTTTTCATTTCCAAAACAGCCTTGTCCGAGTGATGCCTGATAAGGCCACACTTAAAAAGATACGATATAATTTGTCAGGTTGTGAAAATGTATTCTTTTTTTCACGGCCTGCGACTTTCCTTAATTAATGGCTACCGGTATTTTCGGTCTGTGTTCAAAGGTTTCTTTGAGGTTTTTCAATAAAAAACAGGCAAAAATAATAAACTTTTTAGTTTGATTTTCGGGGCGTTTCCCGCCCCTTGCAACGGTACTGATAGGGGGGGTTTTATGAGGCATAAGACTGTCCGTCCCCGGATTTGAAACCGCTGTGTGCATGTCGCCTCCTTATATCCATTATTATTGCTATTTTGCGGCTAAAATACCACCTTTTCG
>OMKS01003032.1_pt1 | contig 13616 bp, 12 predicted proteins | sample 1674721 | NCBI WGS metagenome assembly OMKS01 (sample SAMN06264996, study PRJEB25208) | sediment metagenome | isolation source: hot spring sediment | place: USA: California | collected 2014-09-02 | reverse complement strand
ACCCGAGCAGGCAAAAATAATGCCCGGTAACAGGAAAAAAAGTATCCATTTCTGATTTCTGATTTTCATCTTTTTACTTTTTACCGGTATGGCCGAAACCTCCGGCTCCTCTTTCTGTTTCGTTCAACTCTTCTGTCAAATTCCATTCCACTGTTTCGTGGGCTGCAATCACCATCTGGCAAATCCGCTCTCCGTTTTCTATGGTGAAATCCTCATTGGAAAGGTTTACCAGTATCACCCTTATCTCGCCGCGGTAATCGGCATCGATGGTTCCCGGCGTGTTCAAAACGGTAATTCCTTTTTTAACGGCCAGCCCACTGCGGGGCCTAATTTGCGCCTCGAAACCTTGGGGCAACTCAATGTAAAGTCCTGTAGGAATCAATTTCCGTTCCAGTGGTTTCAGCACCTCCGGTTCATTTAAAAAGGCGCGTACATCCATTCCTGCCGACATTTCGGTGCTGTATTCCGGTAAAGGATTATTCGATTTATTTACAATTCTAACCAACATTCCATCTTTATTTTAAAAAGACCTGCTAAGATAGAATTTTTCATACAGACACATGCCTGCAACTATAATTCCTTAACAATATTTATCAAAAACGGTTTATTTTCAAACAATTGGTTAACAATCAAATAATCATAAAACCGGCCATCAGGTCATCCGAAACAAAAAGACCTTCGCGGGTTAATGTTAACGTGCCACTGGTTTCTTTCATTTTTCCCGATTGCAGATAACCCGTTGCATGTTTTACCACTTCCTTTGCACGTTTTTCGCCAAACCGGTTGCTGATTTCCTGAACAGAAATGCCCCATTTGGTTCGCATTCGGGTGATGATGTATTCATTAAACTTTTCGGTATCAGAAAGTTGTTCTTCTTCCCAAAAAAGAAGGTTGTTTGTCACTCCACCAATGTAAGTTTCCAGGCGCGATACGTTCCACCGGCGCGAATTTCCGTTGAATGAATGTGCGGAAGGGCCAAGTCCCAGATAATTTTCATCGGTCCAGTAGGCGGTATTGTGCCTCGAATACATTTCTTTGCGGGCAAAATTGGAAATTTCGTATTGCTCGAAACCGGCTTTAGCGGCCTCGTCGAGTAAAAGGTGAAACTGCACCAGACTTTCATTTTCGGGAAGTTCGCTAAGTGTGCCTTTCTTTAACCACGTAAAAAACGGAGTTCCCTCGTGGTAGGTTAAGTGGTAAGCCGAAAGATGATCTACCGGCAAACGAAACATTTTGGTAAGGCTTTGTTTCCACTGTTGCCTTGTTAAACCGGGCAACCCGTAAATTAAGTCTGCACTGAGGTTGGTAAAACCGGCAACTGAAGCATTTTCAATGGAATGAAGGGCTTGCTGTGCATTGTGCCGGCGGTTCATTTTTTTCAGATGTTCATCCTGAAAAGCCTGAACACCAATACTGAGCCGGTTGATTCCTGCCCGGCCCAATGCCTGCAAGTACACGGGTGTTAAATCATCGGGGTTTGCTTCAAAAGTTATTTCAGCATCAGTCTCAATCTGAAAAATCCGGTTCAAAAAGTTTAAAATGAAAGCGATCTCTTTTTCTTTTAAAACCGAAGGGGTTCCTCCGCCAAAATATATGGTTGAAATGGATTCTCCGTTGATGTAGTCTTTCCGGAGTTCAGCCTCGTTTTGCAATGCTTTCAGAAAATTTTCTGTTTGAGAAGTATTTATGGTTTTATAAAAGTCGCAGTAATAACATTTCTGGCGGCAAAACGGGATATGAATGTAAATTCCTGCCATAGTTTTTGTTACTTTGCCGCGGTTAAAATCGCACTTTTTAAATGAAACTGATACTTTTTATAAAACCTCTTGCCTGGTTAGCGCTTATTTGCTACGGGTTGTTTTCCCCACCATCGGCGTTGCCCAAAGCGGCTTTTCTAAATATTCCCCATTTTGATAAAATGGTTCACTTCGGATTGTTTTTTGTTTTTTGCCTTTTGCTTTTCCGCCCGTTTAAACAGCTTAAGTTAAACCATTTGATTTTAGCTCCGCTTATTTCGTTTATGCTGGCTGCCCTGCTTGAATGGATTCAGGAAATGGTTACTTCCTCACGAAGCAGTAACTTTTACGATTTTCTGGCAAACACCGCCGGAATACTTGTGGCAACCCTTGTTTTCCATTTTTTTGTTTCGAACAAAAAATGGGAAAAGTACCTTTAAAAAGCACTACAGCTTCACCAAATCTTCGTATTTTTTAATGTCCTTACCCACAATTTCCAGGGTTGTTTCCTGGTAAAACCGCGAAATTTCGGTTCGCAATGCATCGTATTGTGCATGAACCGGACACAAGGGTTTTGAAGAATCGTGGGTTTTACAAGGCTCGAGCCGAATGAGGCAGTTGGTAAAAAATTCTTCTCCATCCACCCGGGTTACAATATCCCACAAAGTAATATCGGCCGGACTTTTTGCCAGTGCAAATCCACCGTTGGGTCCTTTGGTAGAAACCAGCAACTTTTGTTTTACAAGGTTCTGCAAAATTTTTCCCAGAAAAGGAGAGGATAAATTCAAATCTTTTGAAACCTTTTTTATCCCAATCATTTTTTCCTCGTTGGAAAATTTCGACAGGTAAATAAGGGCTCTTAAAGCATATTTACACGTATTGGAAAGCATATTACAAATATTTAATCAATTTTCTACGCTAAAGAAAGAATTTTCACCATCACTTCAAAGGAATTTTTGCAATTCTTCGGGAATGGCGTCCCCCTTCGAAACTGGCACTCAAATAGGCTTTTACAATGGCCACGGCTTCCTCGTCGGTTACAAACCTTGACGGAATGGCACAAATATTCGCATCGTTGTGCCGACGGGCAAGTGCTCCAATTTCTTCGTTCCAGCATACCCCCGAACGCACATTCTGGTGCTTGTTGGCAGTAATGCTGATGCCTTGTCCGCTGCCGCAGAAAGTAATGCCAATTTCATACTCACCCCGGTCGATAGCATCGGCAATGGCATGGGCATAATCGGGATAATCGCAGCTTTCATTTGAAAAACATCCAAAATCCTTCCACGCAATGCCCTCTTCCTCAAAAAACTTCTTGATTATCTGTTTTTTGTCGAAACCAGCATGATCGCTGGCAATGGCAATGGTTTTTCCTTTCAAATTTTTCATTTTCAGCAAAATTAATACTTTTTGATATTTAATTCAGGTATTTTGTCATATTTTAAATAATCGCCTTAACTGTCTTTTTTCCAGCTTAAAAACAATAAAAACAAAAACAAACAAAAGCAAGGTATGCACCATATACTTAATAAAAGGCTGAAAATCGGGCAATATTTCAGCAGCCAGGTAAATGGCAGTGGCCACAGCAAAATAGGTTCCAATCCGTTTTAAATTATAGGGTACCGGGTAATATTTCTGTCCCAGAAAAAAAGAAACCACCATCATTACAAAAAAGGCGGCCAAAAGCGCTGCCGCAGATCCTTTGTAACCAAACACCGGAATCAGAATAAAATTGAGCGAAATGGTAATCGCTGCGCCCATTGCCGAAATATAGGCTCCGTAGCGTGTCATATCGGTAAGTTTGTACCAAAGCGAAAGTGTGAAGTAAATTCCGAAGAACAGATTGGCCAGCATAACCACCGGTACAATAACAAAACCTTCTTCGTATTCAAGGGGAATGATCAGTTTTATCACGTCGATGTAAAGCATCATTCCCAGAAAAATCAGCAGCCCGAAAATCACGAAGTATTTCATGATTTCAGCATAAATATTTTTATCGTTTTTACTTTCGGCCTGCGAAAAAAAGAAAGGCTCGAAAGCATATCGGAATGCCTGAATAAACATGTTCATTAAAACCGCAACTTTAACCGCAGCTCCATAAATACCCAGTTGTTTCATTGGAAATTCATCTTCGGGTATCAAAAATGGAATTAAAATTTTATCGATTTGCTGAATTAAAATACCGGCCATTCCCACAATCAGGATAGGAAATGAATAACTCAGCATTTTTTTTAGCAATTCGCGGTTGAAGTAAAACGAAAACTTAAAAATTTCGGGCAGCAGCAACAAAAGGGTTACAACAGAAGCCAGTAAATTTGAAATAAAAACATAACCCACACCAATGTTCGGAGAATAAACAACCCGAATGACTGAATCCGGATTGTTTTCCAGCAATTTTGGGCAGAGAAGCAAAAAAAACAGGTTGAACCCAATGTTAAAACCGATGTTTATGAGTCTTACCGCTGCAAATTTTACCGGACGGTTGTTCAGCCGCAAACGGGCAAACGGAATGGCAGTAAAAACATCGATGGCAAGAATAAATCCGAACCACAAAATATACTCGGGATTTCCGGGATATTGAATGAGCCCGGCCAATTGATTTTTAAAAAGAACAATTAAAATTAAAAAAAGCAACGAGGAAAAAAACAGCGAAATCAGCGCGGTGGAATACACTTTTTCAGAATCGGAATTTTTGGAGGCAAACCTGAAAAATCCGGTTTCCATTCCGTAAGTTAAAAAGACCATAAAAAAAGCTACATAGGCGTAGAGGTTGGTAACAATACCGTATTCCTCGGGTGCAAATAAATTAACATACAACGGCATCAGCCACCAGTTCATAAACCGGCCAACAATGCTGCTCATGCCATATATGGCCGTATCGCCCGCTAATTTTCTAAATGGATTCAACGTTTAATTTTTTGGCAAAGATAGCGATGTGTATAAACTTGTCAACCCAATTTTATTATTAAATGAGCAATTAAGCTGCATTTAAAAATAAAACAGATTTCTATGCAACACCTTTTAATTTTTTAATTTTATGCCGTTTACTTGTTAAAAACAGAAATAGTATTGACAAATAATCAGATAAACATGAAGAAAACCATTTTCCCGTTCGTTGTTATTTTTTGTTTATTCATTACTTTTTTTTCATGCTCCAACCAAAGTAAAAGGTCGCGTAAACCGGTGAGCAACATTACCATAGCACCACAGGCACAAAACTATGTGTTTGGAAATGACGTTTCGGTAAGGGTTGAAACCAAGCTGAGAAACGGCGAAATAGACAACATTCAACTGTTTTACCAGGGAAAACTCATCAAAGAAAGCAAAGAGCTTGATTTTACGGTATCAAACATTAAGCTGAATGAAATTGGCAGAAATTCATTTCATGTAATTGCCACCAAAACCGACGAGGTAAGTAATTCGAGGTCGGTGACTTTTAATGTGGTGTCGGACATTTCCCCAAAAAAATTTACTTACACCACATTGAATGATTTTCCGCACAACCGGCGGTTTTATACCCAGGGACTCGAGTACCACAACGGCTACATGTATGAAGGAACAGGCGAATACGGTTCATCGGGTTTGTATAAAGTAAACCTGAATACCGGGGAAATCGTAATGCAACACAAACTGGCCGAAAAGTACTTTGGCGAAGGCATCACCATTTTAAACGGTAACATTTATCAGCTGACCTACCGGGCCCAAAAAGGTTTTGTTTACCAGCTGGAAGATTTTGCCGTAATTGATAGTTTTACTTTCCGATCGCAAGAGGGATGGGGTTTGACGAATGATGGTAAATATTTGATAATGAGTAATGGAACTCACGAATTAATATGGATCGACCCAACTGATTTTTCAGAAGTAAAAAATGTACAGGTAGCCAACAACCGGGGAATAATTAATTACCTGAACGAGTTGGAATACATCAATGAAACCATTTATGCCAATGTTTACACTACCAATTTAATTGTGCAAATTGAGCCTGAAACAGGGAAAGTGCTTTCAGAAATTAACCTCGACGGAATTTTAAACATGTACACCAATCCAAGCGATACCATCGATTACCTGAATGGAATTGCCTATGATTCAAACCTCGATCGTTTTTTTGTTACCGGAAAATGGTGGCCGCGCCTGTTTCAAATTGAACTGGTGGAATCAAAATAAAGAGGGATTTTCGTAGTTGATGCGTCCCAGATGTTTATAAGCCCTTTCCGTTGCCTCTCTTCCGCGGGGTGTGCGTTTTATAAAACCTTCCTTTATCAAAAACGGTTCATACACTTCCTCGATGGTTCCGCTGTCTTCGCCCACAGCTGTGCCAATGGTTGAAATACCAACCGGTCCTCCCTTGAATTTATCGATGATACAAAGCAAAATGCGGTTATCCATCTCATCCAATCCGTGCTGGTCTATATTCATGGCTTTTAACGCTGTTTTGGTGATTTCGATATCAATATTTCCGGTTCCTTTCACCTGCGCAAAGTCACGTACACGCCGCAGCAGTGAGTTTACAATTCGGGGGGTTCCACGGCTTCGGCCTGCAATTTCTACGGCAGCCTCATCGCTGATTTCCACACCAAGAATGCGGGCCGAACGTTTCACAATGCCGGTAAGTACCGTATTGTCGTAATATTCCAGATGTGAATTGATTCCAAAACGTGCCCTCAGCGGAGAGGTAAGCAATCCTGAACGGGTGGTAGCGCCTATAAGGGTAAACGGATTCAGTTCGAGTTGAATGGATCGGGCGCTGGGGCCTTTGTCAATCATAATGTCGATGCGAAAATCCTCCATGGCCGAATACAGATATTCCTCTACAACAGGAGAAAGGCGGTGAATTTCGTCAATAAAAAGTACGTCTCTTTCTTCCAGGTTGGTAAGCAATCCGGCCAGGTCGCCCGGCTTATCGAGTACCGGCCCCGAAGTAATTTTAATTCCCACTCCCATTTCGTTGGCAATAATATGCGAAAGTGTGGTTTTTCCCAGCCCCGGAGGACCATGCAGCAACACATGATCGAGCGCTTCGTTGCGCATGGTGGCAGCTTTTACAAATACATTCAGATTATCCACAATTTGCCGCTGCCCTTTAAAATCGTTGAATTTCAAAGGACGCAGTTTTTGGTCCAGTTCCCTGTCGGTTTCAGGATACAGGTTTCCTCTTATATCGATGTCTTCGCTCATGCCTGCTTATTTGGCAAATTGTTGAATAGCTGCCTGTAATTCCTCGGGAGAGAAAGGTTTGGGCAAATAATCGTCCATACCTGCTTCCAAACATTTTACCTTATCGTTATCGAGGGTGTTGGCCGTAAGCGCGATAATAGGAACTCTGTTCTTCTGTCCTGTTTCCTTTTCGTAATCTCTTATTTCAGAGGTAATTTCAAAGCCGTTTTTTTCGGGCAGCATAATGTCCATCAATACCAGGTCGGGCGGATTAAATTTAAACTCTTCCATAGCCTCGCGCCAGTTGGTTACCCCAATCACTTCATAATCGAATTTTCTAAGGTGAAATCCAACCACTTTTTGATTCAATATGTTGTCTTCAACTAAAAGTATTTTCAATTTTCTGTATATTATTATTCTTTATTAATCTATTTAAATTAAATATAAAACTAATGATAGGCTGTTCATTTCTGTTTATTTCGTTTTGTTAAAATTTATAAAGATAATCTTCACACTTAATCTACCAAAATACAAACAATTTCAAATTGCAATAATCGTTTTAAAATCAATTAAAAAGAACAAATAAAATTATTTTTTCAACACGTGTTTAAAAAAATAAAGTATTTTGAATTGCCATTTCAACCGGTTCATTAGTTGTGTACATTTTTAATGAAATTACCTCTTCTTTTTTTTTCTCGTTTCAAAAATAATATTAATGTATAAATTTGAGATGAATGCAAATATTGTTTTAAAAGATTATTTTTGTTTTTTCATCCGTTTTTGAAACAATTGTTAACAATTGGCGGTTTATTTAAAATACTGGATAAAAAGAAATTAAGAAAGAATGACAAAAAATTTCAACATACTTGTTAATAAGCTCAATGCGTTCAGAATGAAGTACTATACGTATAAACTTCTGAAAGGCATTTTACTTACTTTTTTCCTGCTTCTTGCACTGTTTACCGTTTTTTCACTGATAGAGTACTTTGTTTATCTTGCTTCCGACATCAGAAAAATACTCTTTTTCGGGTTTATTGTTTTTGGAGGATTACTTTCGATTCAATTTGTGTTTATACCGTTATTAAAACTGCTTCATGTATTAAAGCCCATCGATATAAAAGTCAGCTCATCACTTATTCAAAAACATTTTGGCGAAATTAAAGACAAATTATTGAATGTGATTGAGTTGGCAGAAATTAAAGACGAAACCTATTCATCCGATATTGTTTTGGCAAGTATCGATCAGAAAATAGGCGAACTGAGTATTTTTGATTTCAGTCAGGCGGTGCAGTATAAAAACCTGCGTTTGGTGCTTACCTACTTTATTGTAAGTCTTTTGGTAACCTTTTCGGTTTTTTTGGTGAATAAATCGGTTTTTACCACTGCACCTCAGCGTATTATACATTACAATACACATTTTGTAAAACCGGCTCCGTTTTCGTTTCAGCTATTAAATACAAACCTGAAAGCCACCAAAGGCGATCCTTATAAAATACAGGTTAAATGTACGGGAGATGCGATCCCGCAGGTGATTTACATTAACATTGAAGGCAACAACTACCTGATGAAAAGCACCTCTGCCGGCATTTTTGAATTTGAAATGGCTTCGGTTATTAATCCGGTGAATTTTTATTTTACCGATTTAAAGTATAATTCAGAAATGTATGCCTTACAACTTTTACCAAACCCGGGCATTAACCATTTTAACGTTATGGTTACACCTCCCAATTATACCGGACTTCCCGTTTTGGAATACGAAAACATTGGCGATTTGCAGGTTCCAAATGGTACCCGAGTAAAATGGAATTTTAGTGGCATTGATATCGATACCTTATATCTGTCGCTGAGCGATTCAGTGACACTGGGTGCTGAAAAAAACGAAAATGGTTTTACCTTGGAGCATGAGTTTTTTAAATCGACCAATTACCATGTGTTTGTGAAAAATGATTTAACGGAACCCGAACTTGCTTTGTCTTACTCGGTAGATGTTATTCCCGATATGTATCCGGAAATACGAATAACACGGGTTCAGGATTCACTGCAAATGACCCGCTTCTTTTTTAAAGGCACAATTGGCGATGATTACGGTTTTTCAGGGTTGCGTTTTCATTACAATATAAATAATACCGATTCAGCGGTATCTATTCCGTTTGTGAGAAATCTGATTGATCAGGAATTTTATTTCAGCTTTAATTTTTCTGATGTAGCAGCAACTTCGGGAGCTATTTCATACTACTTTTCGGTTTCTGACAACGATGTAATTAACAACTACAAAACCACCACCTCCAATAATTTTGTTTTCAACATGCCCGACAGGCAGGAGATTGCTGAAAGTGAAAAGGAACAGTTTAAGAATTTGGAGGATATGTTGAAGGAAAGTGAACGACTGGCAGGCGAAATTCAGAAAGACCTTCAAAACCTGCGTTTAAAAAATATGGATACCAATGTTTCGGAGTGGGAAAAAACCCAAATGGTAAATCAGATACTTTCCAAGCAAAATCAGTTGGAACAGTTGTACGACCGGATAAAGAAAGACAATGAAGCACTGAATAATTTTCAAAATTCGTTTCAGCAGCAAAATGAGGAAGTAAGGGCCAAGCAGCAGCAAATTGAAGAATTGCTCGAGGAAGTGTTTACCGACGAATTGAAACAGTTGCTCGAGGAATTTAAAAAACTTGCCGAACAGTTTGATGATCAAAAATTGAATCAACTTTCGGAGCAAATGAACCTTACGTATGAAGATTTACAAAAGCAATTGGACCGTAATCTTGAAATGCTCCGGAAAATGAAGATTGAACAGCAGCTTCAAAATGTAATTGACGATTTAAACCGCATGGCTGCCGAAGAAGAAAAAATGGCTGAAGAAATTAGTCAGAATAATAATTTTGATGAGGTTGAAGATAAACTGAAGGAGCACTCGGAAGCATTAAAGGATTTACAGGAAAAAATAAACGATGCACTCGACCTGAATAATGATTTGGAAAAACCCATGAATTTCGATCAGTTTGATGAAGAATTTATGGATATTGAAGACAGTATGGAAAAAAGCCGTGAAAATTTGCAAAATAAAGATAGGCAAAAGTCGGGGTCCAGTATAAACGAAACATCAGAGAAAATGAAGAATACGGCTTTTGCCATGCAGCAGATGCTCAATTCGAATACCATGAAGCAAAACATGGAAAACCTGCAAAACCTGCGGCAAATTTTGAGTAACCTGGTTTATTTGTCATTTACTCAGGAAGAAATTTTAATCGGATTAAGCAATATAGGAGTTAGCGATCCGGTAATCAATGAGTATAACCTGCAGCAACGAAGAATTAAAGATCAAAGCCAGATTGTAAAAGATTCTTTGTACTCTCTGGCTAAACGTACACCACACATCAACAGTCTTGTAAATAACGAGTTAATTACTATGGAAATTAATCTCGATAAAGCACTTGACGAAATGAGTGAAGGTATGTTGCCCAATGCACGGGCGAGTCAGCAATATGTAATGACGGCTGCCAACAACCTTGCACTGTTACTGAACGAAGCACTTGAAAATCTGGAAAAACAAATGGCCAACGCTCAGCCTGGCGATCAGAATTGCGAAAATCCCGGTCAGGGGCAACCCGGAATGAATTTGATGCAACAGCAGTCGGAAAGCATAAAAGAGCAGTTGCAGCAAATGATAGAACAGATGAAAAACGGAAATCCGCAACAAATGAGCCAGCAAATGGGTCAAATGCTGATGCAACACGAAATGATGCAGCAAATGTTGCGGGAAATTATGAATAACGGAAGTGTGGGCAGTGAAGCCCGCGAAGCCCTGAAGCACATCGACGATTTGCTCGAGCAAAACCGCAAGCAACTGATGAACAAGAATGTAAATGCACAAATGATTGCACGGCAGAATGAAATTACAACCCGGTTACTCGAAGCTGAAAAAGCTGAGCTTGAGCGTGAATTCAAAGACGAAAGAGAAAGCAGAACAGCTGAAGATTTTTACAGCAATCCTGTTGAATTTTTTGAATATAAAAGAGACGATAATTCAACGTTGGAATATTTAAACAGAAATTCGCACAGGTTAAATAATTTTTACAACAACAAGTACAAGGAATATTTAAATAATATTCAACAAGAATAAGAATGACAAATGTTTCTGAAATACTGACCATTAATTCCGACAAAAAATCACTGGAAAAAGTTGAAAAATTCCTTTTCAGGGTTTTTGAAAAGTACCGGTTACCTCAAAAATGTTTTAGTAAGGTATTGCTTTGTGTCTCGGAAGCGGTTATTAATTCCATTGAACATGGAAATAAAAACGATCTTCAGAAAGAAGTTGTTATTCATATTGAATGCAAAAACGATAATATATGTGTGGAGGTTCGCGACGAAGGGGATGGTTTTAACTTTCAAAATCTTGATAATCCAACACTCGCTGAAAATTTAAAAAAAGAAGCCGGCCGGGGAATTCACATCATTAAATCGTTATGTACGCAGGTTAAATTTCGTAACGATGGTAAATGTGTACAGATTAAAATTGACTTGCAGTGAATGAATTATCTCTTTTTTTTGAAGATATTAAACCCCTGAAACTGTCCGTTTCGAAATTACAGCATCTTGTCCGTTTGCTGATTCAAAATGAAGGAAAAACCTTTGGTGATATCTCTGTTATTTTTTGCAGTGATGAGTATTTGTTAAAAATAAATGAACAATACCTGGATCATAATTATTATACTGACATTGTTACATTTGACTATGTTGAAAATGCTGTTATTTCGGGCGATCTTTTCATAAGTGTTGACCGTGTGGCTGAAAATGCAGAAAAATATGGCAATCCATTCATCGAAGAGTTACATCGTGTTATTATTCACGGCGTGCTTCATTTGGTGGGATACAACGATAAAACAGTAAAGGAGCAGTCGCTTATGAGGGAAAAAGAAGATTTTTACCTGAAAAATGCAGATTTGAATTTGGAATAGGTATGATATCAAAATACGATGTTATAGTTGTAGGAGGAGGACACGCAGGATGCGAAGCTGCTGCCGCTGCAGCCAATCTTGGCTCTAAAACGCTGCTGATTACCATGGACATGACAAAATACGCGCAGATGTCCTGTAATCCGGCTATGGGCGGTATTGCCAAAGGGCAAATTGTTCGCGAAATTGATGCACTGGGGGGTTACTCCGGAATTATTTCCGATAGAACCACCATTCAGTTTCGAATGCTGAACTTATCGAAAGGTCCGGCCATGTGGAGTCCAAGAGCCCAAAACGATCGTTTTCGGTTTACCGAAATGTGGAGGGAAACCCTCGAATCTATCGAGAACCTGGATTTATGGCAGGATGCAGTTATTTCACTCATTATTGAAGACAAACAGGTAAAGGGGGTTCAAACCAAAATGGGAGTTCCTTTTTACGGCAATACGGTGATTTTAACCAACGGTACGTTTTTAAACGGTTTAATTCATGTGGGTTCGACGCAAATGCGAGGAGGGCGAATAGGTGAAGCTGCATCTTACAACATAACTGAACAGCTTTTTGATGCCGGTTTTAAAACCGGTCGGTTAAAAACTGGTACCCCGGTTCGTATTGATGGACGAACTATTGATTTTTCAAAACTTACTGAACAAAAAGGCGATGACGGACATTATACGTTTTCTTATTTGCCCGGAACAAAATCAAAACTTCAGCAACGATCGTGCTGGATAACCCATACCAACCCTGAGGTACATAGCGAACTGGAACTGGGTTTCGATTATTCCCCCATGTTCGATGGCACCATTCAAAGCACCGGTCCCCGCTATTGCCCAAGCATTGAATCAAAACTGGTTACTTTTTCTGAAAAACAAAAACATCAGTTGTTTCTTGAGCCGGAGGGTGAATCAACCGTTGAATACTATTTGAATGGATTTTCATCTTCGCTACCCTGGCAGGTTCAATATAAAGCCATGCAAAAAATTCCTGGGTTGGAGAATGCCAAAATTTTCAGGCCGGGATATGCCATCGAATATGATTATTTTGATCCCACCCAGCTTCATCATACACTGGAAACCAAATTAATTAAAAACCTCTTTTTTGCCGGACAGATAAACGGAACTACCGGATATGAAGAAGCAGGCGCTCAAGGGATCATGGCGGGCATCAATGCTCATTTGCGCTGTCATGCCCCGGATGAAGAGTTTATTTTGAAAAGGGACGAAGCTTATATTGGAGTTTTAATTGACGATTTGGTTACAAAAGGTGTGGACGAACCTTACCGCATGTTTACCAGCCGGGCAGAATTCAGAATTTTATTGCGACAAGATAATGCAGATATCAGATTAACCGAAAAATCATATAAATTGGGTCTCGCTTCTCTGGAACGAAAAAAATTACTGGATGAAAAAACACGGCTTATTTCAGAAATTATACAATTTACCCAAAAATTTAGTGTAAAGCCACACTTTGTAAATCAGGTACTTACAAAAAAAGGAACTACTGAGTTAAAACAAGGTGTCAAGTTATTCGATATTATTTTACGCCCTCAGATTTCGATATTTGATTTAACCGAAACCCTCACCCCGTTTAATTCATTTCTCAAAAGGGTTCCAGACGAAAGAAAAACAGAAATCATCCAGGGTGCTGAAATTTCAATTAAATATGAAGGATACATCAACCGGGAAAAATTACTGGCCGAAAAACTGGATAAATTCGAGAATATTAATATCGAGAATAAATTTAATTATGGTCAATTAAAATCTTT
>OMKS01003028.1_pt1 | contig 13635 bp, 11 predicted proteins | sample 1674721 | NCBI WGS metagenome assembly OMKS01 (sample SAMN06264996, study PRJEB25208) | sediment metagenome | isolation source: hot spring sediment | place: USA: California | collected 2014-09-02 | reverse complement strand
ACGGAAGCCTTTTTCCTCATGCAGTTTAAACCGGTCGGGTCCTTTCAGGTAGCCCTTTTCCACAAATTGCTGGTAGGTAAGGCCCGCGGGATGTACAACATCTTCGAGAAATTCCTCGAAATCATCATGCCATAAATCAGGTGGCGATACCCGTTTGCCCAGTTCATTGATAATCTTCATGTCGGGCCAGCACTCTTCCGGCGGTTCGACGATCTTCGGCCGGGCAACGATCATTCCATGCCCGATGCCGTAGTGGCCGATATCGTTCATTTCATACTGGTGGGCAACGGGAAAAACGATATCAGCCATTGCCGCCGTGGGCGTCATGAAAATTTCCGCCATGGCCACAAAATCAAGACTCTTGAAGGCTTCGTAGGTAACTGTGCTGTCCGCCCAGGCTACCAGCGGGTTGGTGCACATGCCGTAATACCCCCTGACGGGATAGGGAACGCCTTCAAGGACGGCCTTCCTGAAATATGCCGGGGCAATGGTCATCAGCCGCGGGATAATGCCGTGATAGGAACTGATCATTTCCTTGCGTTTATCAGGGATGAGATCTGCCCTGACAAACGTTCCCAGGCCCATAATCTTCGGATCGTGGGTATTACAGTTACCGCCGGGAATTTCAAGGTTTCCGCAGATCGCCATGAGACAGACAAGCGACCGGGTCGCATCAAAGGTATTGATGTCATGCTCAATGGGATTCCCCCACTGAAGGGCCGCCGGTTTTGCCTGCGCGTACATCCGTGCCGCCTTGCGGATCAGATCGGCGGGAACCCAGGTGATGTCGGCAACCTTTTCGTGGGCATATGATTTCACATGCTCGGCAAGGTCCTCGAATCCGTAAGTATATTTTTCGACAAAATCCTTGTCGTACAGTGATTCTTCAATGATGACGTTAATGAATCCCAGCGCGAGGGCCTGCGCCGTTCCCGGACGAAGTTGCAGCCAGCAATCCGCCCGGTCGACAAGATCAATCTTCCGGGGATCGACGACGATCAGCTTTGCTCCCTTTTTAAGCTGCTCGTAAAAGAGACTGGCGATCTGCCCTTCTTCATTTGTGGACGTGGGATTGCTTGCCCAGAGCAGGATCAGTTCGGTCGGGTTGTGAAGCTCGGCAACGGGATAAAACCCGCACGTATGAATTCCCGTCACCTCCCGCGGGGCATGACATACATCCTGAGACGCAATGACATTGGGAGAACCGAAAATATTGGCGAGACGGATCTGAACAAAATGTTCCAGGCCTTTCGGCATGCCCACGCCGAAACCGACCGCCCGTGCCCCATATGTGTCTTTTATTTTGTTAAGATTTTCCGCCGTTTCGTCAAGCGCTTCGTCCCAGGGAATCCGCTGCCATTTCCCCTCACCCCGGTCTCCCACGCGCTTCAAGGGATGTTTGAGTCGATCAGGATGAGTAAGTCGATCCGCCGATACCCGTCCCTTGAAACAGGTATATCCCTTGTTCAAATATCCTTCAGGATCTCCCTTTATCTGAACTATTTTATTGTCCTTGACACCGACCAGCAAGGCACAGCCCCCCTGGTCCATACGGGCACAGTGCGTTTTTTTCCATTGAATATCTTCTGCCATAAAATCTCCTCCCTCTTTTTCGAACACAACCGGCTAACCGCTCAATAACGGACCAATCGGTGTGTCAATAGTGGCATAACACATGAAAACGTCGAACACCACTTTTTTAAATCGGAGCAATGCAGAAATCATTACCATCAGTGCCTTTCGAAGCGAGACGGATGCGATTACAACAGTGCCCCTGCCGGATGTCATGCAGTCAGTCCATGTCAGGCAGTTACGCGGAGACACCTCATTTAAGAAGAAACGGTTGCATCTCGCCGGACAAATGCATACCCTGAACCACGGAACCGTTTGAAATCTTACTTTAATCAAGGAGTTTCCCATGGCATGGCTGACCGATTTGCAGGCAGGGATTGCCCTGGCAGCATTGGCAGTTCTCGAAATTTCGTTGGGGATAGTGCACTTCAGATGGGAAGAAAAACGATTCCTCATCTGAGGAAAAGATTCGAAATGCGGCTGAAAGTCAACAGAATTATCAGTGGCATTAACAAAGACATGCCGGCAAGGATCAGCGTATTTCCTTCCCTGCCGGCACGTCTCCCCACCCTCTGTTGAGAAGACATATGTATATGTCCTGTTTTATAATTGATGCGTCGTATATGGTGTGAATGATTCCGCATACCAAAGCGCCGATTAACCGTCACAGCATACAGACATCACCTGCACACATACCATTTGCCAGCAGTTCTCTCGTGGGTCTATGTTTTCTTGTCTTTTTTTCACCGGTCACATCAACGATTGCCGCCCGTTTCTCTATTTTTCTTTCCATTGTCCTTGCCTCCATTCTTGTTATTTAAAATTTAAATGTTAAGCTTATCACCCTGGATTCTGCAACGCACCACACCGAACAAAAGTTCTGAAATCATGTTTCAAAAGAAAGGATAGTTGCTGGGATCACACCAGAACGCATCGTCTTTCTCCCTTTGCTTACGCTTCACTTCTTTTTCTTTTTCCCGGGCTTCCTTATCGTTCCCTTTTTTCATCGGCATTTGATGTCTCCTCTTCGCAATCACCCCGCCATTATGGAACAGAAGACCGACGTCAAACCGTTCATCAATCAGTGGAACTGGACAATCTTCTTGGAATAATAAGGAGTGCTTACCGGTCCAGCCCACAAAAGGCCTGTTGTTTCATATCCGGGATCAAAGATGGTGGACTTGGTTCTTTTGATTCGTGTTCTCGTTTCTTTCATCATGATTCCACGCCTCCTGTGTCTTCACCATTTTTATCGTCAAGTGCACTGTATATGAGTCCCCCTGTCGGGACAATCGGCGGATGGCTGAATTTAAATTCAGATGCGAGAGTCTTAATCCTTAAGATTGAGGAACGATTTGTCTGAGATAAGAATATGTTTGTTTGCGGGATTTCAGCTCTTCTCGCCATCGGTTTTTGTCCGATGGTAACAGCAACGATAGCAGGATGGGAGGAGTCGGTCTGTTCTGTGAATCTCAAGCCTGAAACATGAAACGCGAAACCTGATATTTGTGGTTATGCATTGCCGTATTTGGATGATACTTCTTCATCCGACGAGCTTATGCTGAACGGCATAGAGAGTGACTTCAGCCGTGTTTTTTACCTTCATTTTCTGAAATATGTGGGTCCGGTACGTACTGATTGTCTTGACGCTCAGACACAGGTCGTCGGCAATCTCTTTCACCGTTTTCCCCGATGCCATCATGACCATGACCTGGTACTCCCGATCGGAAAGCAATTCATGGGGGTCTTTTTGTGCGTCGGTATCGAGATAATAGGTCAGGCGCTCGGCCAGTGACGAACTGATATATCTCCCGCCACTGGATACTTTTCGTATGGCAGCAATCAATTCGGTAGGAGCACTCGCCTTCGTCAAATATCCCGATGCACCTGCTCTGAAAGCTCTCACGGCGTATTGTTCTTCCGGGTAAATGCTGACGATCAGTACGGGAAGACCCGGATAGTCCGTTTTTACCTCCTTTAATATTTCCAGGCCGCTTCTTCCGGGCATGGAAATATCAAGGAGAACAACATCATAATTTTTCTTCTTAACAAGCCCAAGCACTTCCTGGCCGTTGCTCGCTTCATCGGCAACGACCATATCCGCCGTTTCCGAAAGTACCTGTTTAAACCCCTCCCGTACGATAGGATGATCATCCGCAATGAGCAATCTCGTCTTCATCACTGCTATTCTCCTTTTTCCCGGATAGGTATATTAACTTTGACGGTTGTGCCGATACCTTTTCCCCCGCTGATTTTCACCTTTCCGCCCCAATGGAACGCCCGCTCACTGATACCCATCAATCCGAACGAGTTTGGTTTTGACAGTTGTTCCTCCGTTATCCCCTTACCATTATCCTTAACGATCAACTCAACCTTGCCGTTTTTTATTTTCAGACCGATGGTCGCTTTCGTCGCTTCGGAGTGACGGGAGATATTCGTGAGTGTTTCCTGAAAAATTCTAAAAATTGCCGTCGACAGATCCTGATCAATCTCAAAATCTTCGGGATCGACGGTTACCTTGCATTTGATGGCAGTCCGCTTTTCAAATTCACCGGCCTGCCATCCGATTGCCGTCGCCAGTCCGAGATGATCGAGCATGCCCGGTCTGAGATCCATATAAATCCGCTTCAGCGTTTTCATCGTCATATCGACAAGCTCACCCATGGCATCGGTTTTCTCCAGAAGATGATGATCCGACGGTATCTTTTTATTCAAGAGAACGATCTCCATGTGCAGCGCCGTCAGGAGCTGTCCCAGTTCATCATGGAGTTCGCGGGCTATCCGAGTTCGTTCTTTTTCCCTGACGGATTCCAGGTGAACCGAAAGATTACGGAGACGTTCCCGTGATTTCTCCAGTTCGTTTTTTGCCTGCTTGCTTTCGCTGATATCCTCGTACGTTATGACAATGTTTCGCTCCTTCAGGATTTCACCGATCCGCGATGCCTTGACCATACAGTCAATGTTATGTCCATCCTTTCGGCGACAGGGCACCTCCGTGCTGAAGGTCCGATGCCGCTTTAGTGCGGAATACAGCGATCTACCGATTTCTCTGGTGTCCTTTTCCGTCCGATACAGAACCCGAACGCTTTTGCCGATCAATTCCTCTGCCTTCCAGCCGAAGACCGATTCGATGCCGTCATTAGCAAAAATGATCCGTCGGTCTCTCAGACCGACCACGGCATGAGGGATTGCTTCCAGAAATGATGTCTCGAGGTCCTTCAGTTCGGCGATTTTGTCCCGTGTTTCCTTCAGTTCGGTGATATCCATGGAATTCCCTAGAATTGCCATTTCATTTCCGTAGGGTACCAACGTAACCGTTTCCATGATCCACCGAATTCTCCCGTTTTTGGTTACCACCCTGAATTCATAGGGGGTATGATTCTTTCCCTGCAGCATGTTCGTCGCATTCTTTTTTACCATCTCCCGATCATCAGGATGTACGACGCTGTAGGCGTCTTTCTCCACGAGTTCTTCTTCCCTATAGTCTGCATACATAGCTGCATGACTGTTGAGAAATACAAATTTGCCGTCTTTCACGATATACACACCCGCCACGGAACTCTTGGCCATTGTTTTATATGTGTCTTCCAGACGTTTGCGCTCCGTAATGTCTTCATAGGTGATAACGATGTTTCTTTCTTTGAGGCTGTCGCCGATTCGCGAGGCCTTTACCATGCAGACAATATTGCGGCCGTCTCTCCGCCGGCAGGAAAGTTCAGCATTGAATGTATTATTCTTCTCGAGTGTCGAATACAGACGCTGGGCAATTTTTTCACTTTCTTCCTGGGAACGATAGAACATGCTTGCCGTTTTGCCGATTAATTCGTCCGCCTTCCAGCCGAAAACCGATTCCACGCCCTCGTTGGCAAATATGATCCGTCGGTCTTTAAGGCCGACAACGGCGTGGGGAATCGCCTCCAATAACGAAGCCTCCAGGGCTTCCAGTTCGGCCAGCTTATTTCGCGCCGCCATCCGTTCCGTGATGTCCAGGGAAATTCCCAGTACGGCACGTTCACCCTTGTACTCAATGGGGGCGATCGTTTCCGTCATCCACCGGGGGGCGCCGTCCTTGTTCGTCGTTCTGAAATCATAGGATGACGACCGTTCGCCTTTTAACATCTTTATGGCGTTCTCTCGAACCCATTCCCTGTCTTCCGGATAAACAAGATTCATTGAATTCATGCCCAGTAATTCAGCCTTCCGATAACCCCAATAATGGGCCGCATGATCATTGACAAAAACGAACTTACCATTCTGCACGACGTAGAATCCCGCTTTCAGTCCCCCTTCCAGGATTTTATAGAGTCGCTCCTGGAAGACCTCATCCATCTTTGTATGTTTTAATTTCAGCATTTGACGGCGAAGATCCACGATTTCTTCGAGGAGCTGCTCCCTGGTTTTCTCCTCATCTTTTAGTGAGAGCTTCGTTTTATCCCCCCCGCCGTCATTTCTTTTTCCGTACAATAACGTCCGACTGTTCATGTTCGCGTTGATTTTCATCATTGTCCTTTTACCGTCAATCTTTCCACTTATCGGTGAATAAAAGGGGCATTGTCCGCCATACCGTCATTTCAGCGTCGCTCTGTCCTTTGAGCGGATTCGGGACATCCGAGCGTCCCGCCTGGGAGTCAACACATTCTACACCGAACGAATACGACACCTTGCCGATTGTGTTGTTAAAGTATCTTCCTATCTTATACTATCGGGTAATGCCTGATATTAAGGGGTGAAATACCTGAGCAGGTCATCAACCAAAGGAGCAGGGTTCAACCGGTCATCAAATGAGAAGTAAGGGCAGGGAAATCAGGCTTGTCATAGCATCATCATTCTTTATTAGATCGAATACGAAAAAGAAAATGCGTCGGCAGACCACGATCCGATTCCTCGGATCTTGTGATCAACCTCCCTATCAGCCGGCGGTATTGTTCCGATTTTTCCGCCGGATATACAGCGTTTTTGTTGCCCGGGCCACCACTGTGCCCTGTTCATCGATAATGTCAATTTCGAATCGGGGCAGATATTTTTCTCCGGCGGCGGTATTTTTTTCTATGTCCTCCACGATGCGATCATTGATGACGAAATGGGCGCTCACCATGCCTCGTGCCGGGGATACGAATTCGATGGTAGCCGCCTGATCCCAGACCACATAATCGCGACCGAGGATATGCATCAGCATAAGCATGTAAAACGGATCGACCATGGCATAGAGACTGCCGCCGAAGTGGGTGTTGACGTAATTTCGATTATAGAATCGAAGTTTCATCGTTACCGTCGCTTCCCTGTAATCGTCGGCAATATGGCTCAGCCGAATTCCCGTTCCCCAGTAGGGTGGGTAGATATTGATCAGACTCTTCAATGTCTTGCTCTTCATCGCCCTTCCTTGCGGGTCATCATCATGAATGTTCATGCTCCCGCTTCGACGTCCCCCTTCAGTTCATATATTAAAACACCGATTCGTCTATCTTTATACGGACATTATCCCTAAAAAACAACAATATGTTTATTTATAATACAGGATTGTTTGCTATCAGGATGATTACGGGGATAAACGCCTTTCTGACTGTAATGAACCACATGGAATTCGGGATCGACAATGATGCGAATTGGATAAACGGTGTCCGCCCCTGCCAAGCCATCAGCGCGAAAAATAACTTTTTCTTGACTTTTTCTGCAATTGCCATGATATGGATAAAAAAATCCATCGTACTGAACGTAACAATGATTCGGGAGATATCATATGAGATCATTTGTCGTTTTTACAGCCACAGGGTCCGACCGTCCCGGTCTGGCGAATGAGTTTTTCGAATTCTTCACTGCCCGCGGCATGAACATCGAGCGGACTCGCGGGTGCGTCCTGGGAAACGAATTCGGCATGATCATCCTTACATCGGGCAAGACCGATGATGTGGAACGCCTGATCAACGACGTTGATGGCCTGCGGCAACGAACCGGTCTGGAAATCCACGTGAGGAAAACCAAGGCCCCCAGCCGCCGGGAGGTTCAGCCGTCGATCCCCTATAAGCTTATCGCCACATCCATCGACCACCCCGGGATCATTCATCAGATCAGCAAGGTCCTCTGCCGGAAAGGAATAAACATAGACGACATCTCAACCAATGTCGACTCCAACCCTATAACCGGCACGAACGTGTTCAGCATGAGCTGCTATTTTTACCTTCCGCCGACCATTGGAATTTTTGAACTCAGGAAGGATCTCGACCACGTCAGCGACCAGTATAATCTAGACATCAGGTTTGATGCGGTGATCCACAGGCTGTAGGCGTATGGAGACATTGAAAACAAATCCTATCGCCCGGATCAAACCGATTGTCGAGGTCGCGGAGTCCATCGGATTGAATGACGAAGATCTGGAACTTTACGGCCGCTTTAAAGCCAAGGTGCGCCTCGAGTCGATCAGGCGCCTAGATCGGAAGGCCGATTCACGCCTTATTCTCGTATCGGCGATGACTCCCACTCCGGCAGGTGAAGGGAAAACAACGGTCTCCATCGGACTTGCCCAGGCCCTCAATCGACTGGGAAAATCATCCATTTGCGCTCTGCGCGAGCCTTCCCTGGGCCCCGTCTTCGGCATCAAAGGAGGCGCCACCGGCGGCGGACGCTCCCAGGTCCTGCCACTGGAGGATATAAACCTTCACTTCACCAATGATTTTTCGGCCATTGAGAGCGCCCACAATCTTCTGGCGGCGATTGTCGACAACTCAATCTTCCACGGGAATCCCCTGAACATCGATTCCCGCAAAATTACCTGGCGCCGGGTTGTGGACATAAACGATCGCTATCTCCGTGATATTGTTATCGGCCTCGGCGGTTCCACCAACGGAGTTCCCCGTGAAACCGGATTCGACATCGTTCCTTCAAGTGAAATAATGGCAATCCTCTGTCTTTCCCGCTCATACCGGGAATTGAAAGACAAGATACGCAGGATCCTGGTGAGCTTCACCTATGACGACCTGCCGGTCATCGCCGGCGATATGAAAGTCGAGGGCGCGGTGACGGCGCTCTTGAAATATGCGCTTCTTCCCAATTTGGTCCAGACGACGGAAGGAGTGCCGGCGGTCATCCACGGCGGACCATTTGCCAACATCGCCCAGGGAACGAACAGTATTATCGGTACCGACCTTGCCCTCCGGCTGGCAGACTTTGTAGTTACCGAGGCAGGCTTCGGCTTCGACCTTGGGGCGGAAAAATATTTCGACATCGTGGCACGATATGGTGATCTGAGTCCCCGGGTGGTCGTTCTGGTTGCAACGGTTCGTGCTTTAAAATATCACGCCGGCATCGGACGTGATGAACTTGACGAACCCAACCCCCGTGCCGCCGTGATGGGCATCTCGAACTTAAGAAAACATTACGAAAATATAGGAAAGTTCAACCTCCCCTGCATCATCGCGTTGAACCGGTTTCCTCAGGACACGGATGAAGAAATCGCCGCCGTCATCGATGCTGCGGGGTATGACGGAATGAACATCGCAGCGGCCGATGTATATCGTCTGGGAGGCGAGGGAGGCCTGGAACTGGCGGAAAAACTCATAGAACTCACCAAGGACTCGTCCGGCACATTCCGGTCACTCTACGAATGGAATCAGCCGGTTGAGGACAAAATATTCAAGATTGCAAGCGAGATCTATGGCGCTATTTCAATCGACTACCAGCCGCGGGCACAGCGCAATCTCGATCTCATAAAGAAAATCGGCTATGACAAGCTGCCGATCTGTATCGCAAAAACACAGCAGTCACTTTCGGATAACCCGAACCTCCTCGGGCGTCCCAAGGATTTCATCGTCACTGTCCGGGACATTAAGATCGCAGCCGGGGCCGGATTCCTCATACCGATCACCGGCGAGATACTCAGGATGCCCGGCCTGTCAAAAAAACCCGCCGCCTTCAGCATCGACATCGACGACAACGGGAACATTACCGGGATCACCTGATACTGAGCCAAAACCATTCCGACCTGATTCCAGGACCATTAATCGCCTGATCCGGGGGAGAATGATGCCCAGCCGACTGTGTCGATCGATGCCGTGCCACACATTACGAGTGCCGAGCCCCCTCGTATCGTACCTGTTTTTCACTTGACAATTACGTCCGAGAAGGTATTTTTAAATCAACTGAATCGCATGTAACCGAGTTTCGCAACTCTTTGATAAACATGACGTTCATCCCATCATGGTCAAATGGAGGGAGCCGTGGAGCGATCAAAGAGATACTGCCCCGTCATCCTTAACAGAGGGAACGGGGTTTTTTGTTTTGGACAGGGCAGTCTTCAACGCATAGCATGGTAAGACCAACCACGGATTGAGACCTGAAAAAGAAAGGGGGCCCCACAATGAAAAAACTCATTTTATTTTTTTTCATTTGCTTTGCACTGGTATTAAATACGAATACTTATGAAAGTAAAGCACAGCCGCAGTTCCCTCCGGGAAACGCCGGAGCGGAGGTGGCGGCATTCAACCCCACTCATAGAACGGAAGTTGATCTCTGGGTCAGAAACGATATCCCCCGGTATTCGTTCCGTACAGGCAAATGGGACTTGGGACAACAGATCGGGGTTCTTCCCCGTGGAACGCAAATTCAGGTCATCAGAGAAGAGATCGTGGGGTTCACCCAGTCATGGCTGGAAATTCATTACAAGTTGCCGGATGGACGTATGATGAATGTCCCCGGCCTTTGGATATGGGCCGGCAGTAAAGACGCTCGTGAGAATGTATCTCCTTTACAGCGACAAGGACAGCCACAGGGAAAGGATACGGATCGGTTCCTCTTTTCATTTGTGAATGCCGCGTGGGCACAAACCGACAGCATACCGGGGAATTATCAAGAGAAACCCGATGCCGTTTCGTATACGGACAAAAATTATCACATGTCCGAGTCGGCAATTATCCATGGACAATTGGACAATTGGAGGGTTTTATTTGTTTCGTATTTCGGCATTTACCTGTTTCTCTTCCTGGGCATGATAATTGGGCAATCATGGGAATGGATTAATTTCAAACCGTCAAGCGAAAAATCAACAACGGACGTATCCAAGACGAAAACGTTCATTAAAGTTCTGGTCGGGTCCCTCATTTCATTTTCTTTTTTTATAGGACCGATCATGGGGATCGGAAACATCGGACTCAGCATTTCGTCAGCTATCCTGGCATTTCATTTTGGATTAGTCCATTTCGATCCCAAAGACCTGGTTTTCAGTTTAAGAGAGAAATATGCTCAGTAATCGTTTCAGCATCATGGCGGAGGAATGCTGGCAGTGGAACCGTATGGATATGCTGCATGCCCTGTTTACGTGACGCTCAACCGGCGCGTATCGGATCACTCAGGATTTCAGGGCGGGAAATATGGCAATGTGTTGGGTGATAAACGCATCACAAGAAGCGAAATAAAAAGCCTGCTATCCGTTCAGTCTATGGAATTTCGACATTCGGCACCCCGTCAATACCCCGCGTTGTATGGAAGACTTGAAGCCGGTAAACACATATCATCAATCAGACGCCCCTTATCTTCAGCTAAGAGAACCATACTGTCATTAATCGGCACAGATTGAATGTTGATTGGAGGCAGCGACACTTTACAAATCAAGAGCGACGTTCGATATATGATTCATACTTTGAAGATGATCGTCCAAATCTACTCTGAAATCTTTTTCAAGAGCTCAATGGCATCATCGGCACCGCTGAAGTTTCTCGATATTTTGAGAGCCTCCTGAAGAGCAGCTCGTGCTTGCTTGTGTTCCCCGTTTTTATAATAAGCCACCCCAAGGTGATACTGAACAACAGGATCGAGGGGCAGCGCCTTCGATGCTGTGTGAAGTTTCTCAAGAGCATTCTTCACATCTCCCTGCTTCACATAAATCCACCCGATCACATCCTCTACAGAAGGGTCGCCGGGAGCCAGTTCTTCCGCCTTCAAAGCGTACTGTAGCGCTTCGCTCAGCTCTGCAGGATCTTCAGAAAACATCGCCGCCAGTTTCAGATATGTTTCCGTTCGTTCAGGATTGAGCGTCAGTGCCATCTTATATGACGTAATAGCCTCTTTTTTTAATCCCTGCTGTGCAAGAGCATCTCCGAGAGCGACGTGACCGGGTTCGTTTTCCCGATCCGCCGTCACCACCTTCCGAAATGATGTGGCAGCTTCTTCGTACTTTCCAATCTGGAGATAGAGACGGCCCTGGCCCATATGCGCGGCCGACAGATCCGGCTTGATCCGGGCAAGCTCTCGAAAGGCATGAAGGGCATCGTTCATTTTTTGGTGAGCAACGAGGGAAAGTGCCCTGTAGTACCAGGCAAAGGGGTCTCTTTTGTTAATTTTCAGGAGAGTATCCGCTGCATTAATGGTTTTGCCGTGCCATCCGTTGTAAAAAAACAGGACCATGAGATTCCTGTCCGTGGTAAATGTCCCGACGTTTTCTTTCATCGGAACATAAAAATCAGCATTTCCTTCAAGGCCCGGCATCAGGCCGACGGCCCCTTTCATTTCGTACTGATACCCTGTCGTATCCCCAGTCGCCAATTTAATGTGTCCCATGAGATAGCGTATCAAGGGGGGCGGTTCTCCCTGCCGGAGGGCCAGGGTAAGTCCTTGCAGGGCATACCGGTTGTTTCCCCGCAGTTGTTCGATGACGGTGAGCGGGATGAAGCTTTTTCCCATCCATGGATCGATCATGATGACCGTTTGAAAGTGCTTTTCCGCTTCACTGAGCCGGTCGAGGGCGAGATAACACATGCCAGCATAATGGTGGGCCTGGGCCATGCCCCACTGCCGGGAAACGAAGGACTGTACATTTTTGACGGCAGGATCCGTCTTATTCAGGTTGATCTGCGCCGCCGCCTTGATATAGAGTGCCTCCGGTATATCTTTGTATATGCTCAGCATCATGTCCGCATGGTTGACGGCCTCACTATATTCTCCCTGCATCAGAAGCTGCATGCCCTGCTTCAGCCGACTCTCTCTGACGCCTGGCATGTAATACAGGGCGAGCTTCATCTCATTGTCGGCGGCATCCTTTCTTCCCAAGGATTTGTGGATGTTGATAAGCTCCCGGCGATACGAAAGATTTCCCGGTTCTTTGTCCAACGCCTTTTCATACCAGGAAACAGCCTCCGCCCTCTGATTGTGCCGCACGGCAACCCGACCGAGACCGGCCAGGGCCGCTGGAAAATCGGGGGATACGGCTATGACCCGTTTGTACGCCGTCTCCGCCTCGTCAATCTTCCCCTGCATGAGACATAAATTCCCGCTGTAATAGACCGCCACGGGATGACCGGGATCCTTTTTGAGGGCGTCCGTGAGGAACCCTTCAGCCTCGCCGAATTTTCCATCATGGGCGGTCATGATGGCTTGAATGAGATCCGGATATACCCCCTGCTCGCCGGCATCCTTCAGTAATTTCATCTCATTGTACGCCCGATCACGATCCCCCGCGAGGGCGCAGACCACACCGAGAACGCCGTGAGCTTTCATGTTCTTCGTATCCATAGAAATGAGGGCTGATGCATAGCCGGCGGCATCCTGCCACAACCCCTGCTTCAGCCTTACTTCGGCCAGAACCAGCAGCGACGCCTTCGGGTCTTTCCGGAGCATATGGGACGACACGATGTCTTCCAGAGATTTCTTGAGCAAATCCCGAGAACGGGTGTCCACGGGAACGGCATGGCAGGAACCCCACAGACTGAAAAATACAGCCGGCACCAGGAAAAGACACAGAATGAGAAAAACGGACGAGCTCTTTTCTTTCGAATCCTTTCGGCTAACCATGATGACCCCCTGTGGTTACTTTATATGGCAACAACCACCCTTATGCGCAGGATCGAACCCTCGTAATTCTTTTTACGAGGAAACATTCAATGATGAACTTATTACTATAGATGCCAGAGGGTGGACGAAAAAGCAACACAGAAAAAAGGGCGCTCGTGGGAGCGCCCTTCGCGAGACTGCTGTTACTGTTACGATTTTCTCCTCATGACACCCACACCGATGAGACCAAGCCCGAGAAGCAGCAAGGTTGCCGGTTCAGGGACCTTGTGATTACCATTACCATTACCA
>OMKS01003026.1_pt1 | contig 13642 bp, 16 predicted proteins | sample 1674721 | NCBI WGS metagenome assembly OMKS01 (sample SAMN06264996, study PRJEB25208) | sediment metagenome | isolation source: hot spring sediment | place: USA: California | collected 2014-09-02 | reverse complement strand
CGGTCTCCTGACCGTGCCCGCTGTGGCTCGGTCGGGAGACCGGCCACAGCTCCCCAACTTATTGAGAAGATACGATCAGATGATCGGGATAAGCGAGTACAAAGCGATACCAGCGATGGACAGCATCACAATCAACCTCTTGACGCTCTCGGCCTTTTTGTATCAGGTCAAATCCATCAACGGCGGGAGCAGGACGCTCTACCATAATTGTTTATTGCTCCCAAATTAGTGTATAACGCCTGTATTCAATGACTTCGATTTCTTGGGGTCAAAGGCTGGTGTGAACTCCAGGAAAAACAATGTATCATCATCCCAAACTTTAACGGCGACAGACCGAAGCGTCAAATCGGGAAAACGTTCTTGAGCGAAGGAATTCTGATTAACAATCTGGATCACGCCCAAAGGCTCCCCCCAAGAGCGAAGAATGTACTCCATCTCTTCACGTTCGAACTCAAACTCGTCCTTGGAAAAGCCCTCGTGTCTCCGGAAAATTTCGATCAATAAACGATCATAGATACGCATCAAACCCTCCAGTACCCGATCATAAATTCCATCAACGTCCAAACAACTCTTTATGACCGACCACCCACTGGTACAAACGCGCGACGCCCTCCTCGACGCCGACCTGCGGGCGCCACCCCAGCATCGCCCCGGCCTTGCGGATGTCGGAGACGTAGATGCGCTGGTCGCCGGGCCGCCAATCGCTGTAATCGACCGGGATCGAACGGCCCATCAACCTCTCCAGGATGGGGCCGAACTCTGCCCAGACCGACATGGTGTTCTCCGGACCGCCGCCGACGTTGAAGACCTGGCCGGCCGCCGCGTCGATGTGGGAGACCGCGGCGTCGTAGACGTCCAACAGGTCGTCGACAAAAAGCACGTCGCGCACTTGCTTGCCGTCGCCGTAGATGGTGATCGGCTTTCCGGTGATGGCGGCGATGATGAACCAGGCGACCCAGCCCTGATCCTCGACGCCCATCTGCCGGGGGCCGTAGATGCAACTTTGTCGCAAGACCACCGTGGGCAGGCCGTAAATGCGGGCGTAATCACGCACGTACTGGTCGCCGGCCCCCTTCGAACACCCATAGGGCGAGTGGAAATCGAGCGGCTGATCCTCCGAAATGCCCCGGGGGAAATCCCGATACGCGTACTGGGTCTCCTCCTCGACGACGAGCACGTCTTCCATCCCGCCGTAGACCTTGTTGGTGGAGGCGTAGAGCAGGGTCGGCGCAGGATCGAGCCGCCGGACCGCCTCCAGCACGTTGAACGTCCCCAGCGCGTTCGCCTCGAAATCGGCGCGGGGGTCTTGCACCGACGTGGTGACCGCCGTCTGCCCCGCCAGGTGCACGACGACGTCGACGCCCCGTCCACCCCGCATCGCCTCAAGCAGCGCGCCGGCGTCTCGCACGTCCTTTATGAGCAATCGGAAAGCGTCGGGGCCGTGCTGCTCGCGCAGCCACGCCACGTTGGTCTCCGTTCCCCGGCGCGAGAGGTTGTCGTAGACCGTCACCCGTTCGCCCCGCCCCAACAGTCGATGGGCATAGTTGCACCCGATAAAGCCGGCGCCGCCGGTGATGAAATAATGGGGCATCACATTGTCTCCTCGTCCAACTGTAATGCTGTCTCTCCCTCTACGACAGCTCGGGCGCGCAACCAGCCCAACGAGAGGCTTTCGCGCCCCAGGCCGATCAATCCAAAGGTGCATCCCAGGATGTATTGATAGGTATGAATCGCAAAAGCAATGGCGACCGCCAGGTCGACCGATACGTCGAAGGGGATCGTCAATCCATAGCGGGCGACGGCGTGAAAGAGGCCTATTGCACCCGGCGAGGAGGGAATCGCCATACCCAAACCGAGGACGCAAACGAGGAAAGGGGCCGCCAGTATGGGGGGGCGAAGCATAAAGGCGCGGAGCATCATCCAGTAAAAAATGACCACCAAGGCCCAAACGAGCGCAGAGCAGGCCAATATCGCCATTCCCCGACGCCCAGAACGCAACGGGGCCAATCCATCGATCAGGCTATCCAAGGTCTCTTCCCATCGCTCTCCGTTCGGGACCCGGCGGAGGAAACAACGCCCAAGCGCCTTCCCCCAGGACGGTCGAAAGGCCAACGCCAGCAGGACGAGCAGGGCGATCACGCCCATCCCGCCGCCGACGATGCCCGCGAGCGCGGTATCCCCCACCTCGCCCACGAAAGGCGCCACGACGGCCAACAGGGCGACGATACTCAACATATCCAACACCCGTTCCACGACGACGGTGGAGAGCGCTGCCGCCGGCGACACGCGCCCCTGCCGCCCGATCACAAGCGCTCGCGCAGGGTCGCCCAGGCGGAAGGGAAGCACGTTGCTGACCAGGTAACCGATGTTGGTAATCCAGAAGCAAGAAATCAGGCTCGCTCGCTCTTCCAACAACAAGCGCCAACGGAAAGCCCGTGCCAGCATACAGGCTTCAAACACCACAAAGGCCGGCAGGAGATAGATGTACTCCGCCCGAGCCAACGTCTCCACGATCTGCGCCGGGTCTACCTGGCGCACGGCCAACACCAGCGCGACGACACTGATCAACAGGCCAATGTACAATTGCCATTGCTTTTTCATAACAAGAGGATTATACCACTGCTACAGAACAGGTCAAAGCCGGCAATTCCAGCTCTCAATTCTCAATTCTCAATTCTCAATTCTCAGTCCTCAGTCCTCAATTCTCAGCCCTCAGCCCGGTCCTCATCGCTGGGCGAAGATCACCGCCTGTGGATGGTCATAGACGACGAAACTCTCGTCCAATCTCCCCACACGCCACACGAAAGCCGCATCGGGCTGACAACGGGCGGGTAACGCAAAATCCAGACCACCAGCGACGTCATCGACGATGGCGATCGGCCCCAATCTGGGCGCCCGTCCGAAGCAAGCCGCCGTTTCAAATCCTAACTCGCCCTCGAAGAGCTGTCGATAATAGCGCGTGGTCCGGGGGTAGCGCGTCGGCCATCGGGCCAGGGCCCCGTACCCCCGGCGGCTGGCGACGACGACGTAATCAGATTGGGCCAGAATGTCCTCGATCACCGACCATTTTTCCAGCGTCTCTTCGTCGAACATGGGCAACTGGCGCACGTCGTAACGCATCGCGTCTAATGGCAGGGGGTGATCCCACTGCTCAACGGCGATGACGGCGCCGGCCGGCGCGTGCTCGTAAAACCAGCGGGAAGCCGCCGTCCAGGGATGGGACGCGCTGTAACGCCCAACAAGGGCCAGGCAGCGGCCCAACGCGGCAAGAAAGACGAGCGCCGCCAAGAGAACAACGACGCGCCGCCTTGAGCCAGATCGGCTGGCCCTGCGTCGTTCCGGTGAGGCCGTCCGCCAACATCCCAGGTCGACCAAAAAATGAGCCGCGCAGATCGCCAAGAGGGGCGTGAAGGGCAGCAGGTAGCGCGGGAACTTGACGTACAGCGCGCCGAAGAAAGCGATTCCCGGCACCAGCCACGCCAAGAGCACCCACTCCCCCCGGCGAGATTGGCGCTGTATCACCCGTCCGAGCGTGTAAAACAATCCACCAAAAGCTGCGCCGCCCAAGAGCCATCCCATGCCCCAGCGCAGTTGTTGCAACACGGGGTAGACGTAAGGCCACGTCCCGTGGAACTGGCGGGTATAGGGCACGTCGAACACGCCCCGCACGATCGCGGATTGGAGCGCGACGTTGCCTCGAAAGCGGGCGAAATCCACCAGGGCGAACGGATTGGTCACGACGAAAAGCGCCAGGGCCGCGCCCGTCATCTCCAGCGCCCATCCCCAGCGCGCCTGTTTTTTCGCGGGCGCGACGAAGCAGGCCATCCACAACGGGACCGCCAGCAACCCGGCGCTGAGTTTGCATCCCAAGGCCAAACCGGCCCACGCGCCGGCTAACCAGGCAGCAACCGGGCGCCCGTTCTGGGCGAAACGGGCGGCAAAGAGCAACGCCCCCAAAGAGCAAAAGGTCAGAACAACATCCACGGTATAAAAATGGGCCTGTTGAACGTGGAGAACGGTCACCCCCAAGAGCGCCGCCGCCAGCAGTCCCACGCGCCGGCCGTAGATCTGGCGAGCCAACGCACAGGTCAAGGCCACGCTTCCCACGTCGAGCAACGCCGCCAGGGCCCGCCCCGCCAGCAACAGGTCGCCGCCCCCAGATACCGCGCCGAGCAACGCCAGCACATATAGCGGCAAATGCCCATAAGCAAAATCGGGCGCGACGTCAAAAGGGTTCAAAACACGGGGCCAGTCCAATGACTCGGCCACGCCGACGACGAATCGCTCGTCGGGATGCGCGCCGATGCCATCGTCCCAATCGAGCCCATAGAGACGCAGCGCCATCGCGCCGAGGAGAATGCCTATCAACAAGACCCACCACGAGACTGTTCTCATCACAGGCTGATTCTAGCACAATGAGCGTACAAGGCAACAAAGCAATCAAAGACTTGACACCTCTCGATGATTGCGGTATACTCTCGCCGATGTACAGTAAGCGATTCTCATCCAAAGCCAATCGACATACGCGGGGAGATCACAAGACTCCCCCTCCCGGCATTTCCCGACCTTTGAGCTAGACTCAAAGGTCTTTTTTTGTGTCCACTTCACAGATCACTTCACAAACCTCATTCGAGAGGAGATAATAACTAATGAAAACTTTCGCTGAAAAACTAAGCGCAGCCCAGCAAAGCAACGATTCCTGGCTCTGCATCGGCCTCGATCCAGTGATGGATCGACTACCCAGCCCGCTTCGCGACGACGATGGCGTGGGATGGGCATCCGTCCTCACCTTCGCCCGCTCCATCGTCGAAGCCACGTCCGATCTGGTCTGCGCGTACAAACCAAATCTGGCCTTCTGGCTGGCGGGGGGAAGCGCGGGCATCGCCGCCCTGGAACAGCTGCTCCCGCGCATTCCCAAGCATGTCCCCATCATCCTGGACGCCAAATCGAATGACGTGGGACACACAGCCGCCGCCTACGCCCACGCCGCTTTCGACACGCTGGACGTCGACGGGGTCACGATCAACCCGTACCTGGGCGTGGATACGCTCAAGCCTTTCCTGAGCGACCCGTCGCGCGGTGTCTTTCTCTTGACCCGCACGTCCAACCCATCGGCGCCAGATCTGCAGGATCAGAAAGTCGACGGTGCTCCACTATACGAAAAAGTAGCCCGATTGGCCGCGCAATGGGACGCCGACATGCCGGGTACCTGCGGCCTGGTCGTCGGCGCCACCTATCCGGAGGAATTGGCCCGCCTGCGTCGATTGGCACCCAAACTGCCCTTCCTCATTCCGGGCATTGGCGCCCAGGGGGGAGATCTGGAAATCGCGGTCAGCCACGGACCAACAGCCGAGGGAATCGGGCCGGTCATCAACTCCTCGCGGGGCATCATTTACGCTTCGTCGGGCGACGATTTCGCCGAGGCGGCCCGCGAGGCAGCATCCACCCTGCGAGCGCGCATCAATAGCGCGCATCAATAGCGTCAGAAAAGGTATCTTCTCAATAACTTGGGGCGAATCTGTTCGTAGTGCGCGCGCTATATAGCGCGCTAGATAGCGCGCTTTCAGGGGCGCTGAAGCGCCTACTACGAACAAGTTCCCGGTTTATTGAGAAGATACTCAGAAAGGAAATGTAATATGTCATCATTAGCTCAACGACTGTTCGATACCGGCTGCGTTCAATTTGGCACGTTCACGCTCAAATCCGGCCTCACCTCGCCCATCTACGTCGATCTCCGACTCCTGGTAAGCGACCCGCCGCTCTTGCGCGAGGTCGCCCGCACAATGGCCGAGCGGGCCCAGACGCTCACGTTTGATCGCATCGCCGCCATTCCCTACGCCGGGCTGCCCATCGGCACGGCCCTGTCCCTGGAGATGGGCCGCCCCCTCATCTACCCCCGGCAACGCGTCAAGGCCCACGGCACCCAGCGGATCATCGAGGGCAAGTTCGAAGCTGGCGAGACGGCCCTCGTCGTGGACGATCTCATCACCCAGGGCGCCAGCAAGGTGGAGGCTATCGCCCCCCTGGAGGAGGCAGGCCTGACGGTAACCGACGTGCTGGTACTGATCAACCGGGGACAGGGCGGCGCGAGAGAACTGGCCCAGATGGGCTACAAACTGCACGCGATCTTCCACCTGACCGACATCCTGGAAAACCTGAGGGCCTCGGGCCGCATCACGCCCGTCCAACACGCCGATACGCTACGTTACCTGGGAAATACCGGGCCCTCAACAGACAGCAAGCCGAAAACGTGAGTGTAGACGACACGGAGATGACGATGGATGTAGACATATCGACGACCCTATGCGGCGTCCGTTTGCCTAACCCGACCGTGCTCGCCTCAGGGGTTCTGGGACTCAGTCACGAGGTGATGGTGCGAGTCGCCGAGTCCGGCGTCGGCGGTGTGACCACCAAGTCATGTAGCATCAAACCACGCCCCGGCTACCATAACCCGGTCGTCCTGGATTGGGGATCCGGGCTGATCAACGCCGTGGGGCTCTCCAACCCCGGGGTCGAGGTCATGGTGGAAGAAATTCAGGCGGCCAAGGAAATCCTGGCCCCTCTTGGCGTTCCCGTCATCGCCAGCATCTTCGCCGAGACGATCTACGACTTTGGCAATGCCGCCCGCTTTATCTCAGAAGCTCGCCCCGACCTGATCGAGGTGAACATCTCCTGTCCCAACATCGACGACCGTTATCGCTTGATGTTCGCCGCCGATCCCTACGTGGCCGGGCAGGTCACCCGGCGGGTCAAACTCAACACGGATATCCCGATCCTGGTCAAACTCTCACCCAACGTGACCAATCTCGTGAAGATCGCCCAGGCCGTGGTCGAAGCCGGGGCCGACGGCATCACGGCCATCAACACGCTGGGGCCAGGCCTCATCCTCGACATCGAGACCGGTCACCCGGTGCTGGCTCACGGAACGGGCGGCATCAGTGGGCCAGCCATCCGCCCTATCGCCGTTCGCTGCGTGCGCGACATTTGCCAGGCCGTAGACGTGCCTGTGATAGCCGTAGGCGGCGTCGCTAACGGCCGGGACATCGTGGAAATGCTGATGGTCGGCGCGGCGGCTGTGGGTATCGGATCGGCCATCCATCATCGAGGGATCAAGGTCTTCGAAAAGGCGTGTGGGGAATTGAAGGATTACATGGTCACGCACAACTACAGCCGCTTGGGGGATTTCCGGGGAAAGGCGCTGTAGGTTGCAGGTTGCGAGTTTCAGGTTTCGGCCGGCGCGCTGCCGACAGCGCTGACCAGGAGCGATGCAAATCCTAGCGCACAGACACTCACACCCCATCCGATCCCTACCGGCGCTCCATACAATGCAGACACCAACGGGCGGAAGCGCAGAAACTGGTACAGCGCCGGAAGCGCACCCACGAGGGCCAATGCAATCACTAAAGCCGAGCGGGTGCGCGCTGGCAGTGATCCGGACAAGGGCGTCAGCAGCGTGAGGAACGCCCCCACCGCGAGCAGGATCAACTGCCGGAGATATGGTGGATCAATCGTCAATGGGGTGCGCGTCGCCAGAGCGTGGCGCGTGGACTCAACGACGGCATAGGGCAACAACATCGTCAATAGAAGAAAGCCGCTCCCCAAGGCAATCGCCCACCGCAACAGGCGGCTGCGAGCGCGCCCCGCGAAGAGCGAGAACAGGATCAATCCCGCGATCAAGGGCAGGTAGAAAAAGGCGCGTACGGCCAGTCCATGACTCTGCGCTTGGGGAAAAAACTTGGCGAACTCAGCCAACTCCAACCCGGTCACCAGCAGGGCCGCGGACCGGTGGGGAATCCACGGGCCAAGATAACCCACACTGACCAGGACGAGCCCCAACCAGGCAGCCATAGAACGCAGCCTATTCAACAACCGGGAATCGTTTGACATTTTCCCCCGCTCACGATTCCCAATCGGGCCGCAAGTCGGAGATGTACTTGAATATCTCCGGTTCTTCCTCGAATACATCCACCTGATTCCAGGGCAACTCGGCAAAGAGGGGCGCCAACGGGGCGCTGGCCGGCGGTCGAATCTTCTTGTAGGGAACATCGGGGGGCGATCGCAGACCCGATTCTGGCGAACGCGCTTTCGTAGAATACGCCCATCATCCGATAGGAAACCCACGTATAACCCGTCCCAATTATAGACATCTTTACCATCCAAGCAGCCAATCCATTGCCCCTCGGCATCGTAAAGACGCCCTGACGCCCGATGTAGCAAGGCCGCCCAATCGCCGGCCGTCGAATCAATATACGTAAAATCCAAACTGCACGACTCCTTTCCTGCTAAAGGATTAGTCGCTACCCTTATCAAACGTCTTCGTGCTTCGATGGCGACTGTACGCCTGGTGAACGGCACCTTTGGTCTTATCAGGTCCAGCTGCCATCGCCACGAACAGGTCGCGATGCGCCTCCGCCACCTGTTCGGCTACCTCGTCGCCCAATAGGGACGCATAATGGTGCAGTTCCTGGTGACTCATTTGGACTTGCTTGTCGGCTGCCTGTCGCCCCTGAATGGCCGCGACCCGCACCGATCCCAATACACTGCGTGCCTGCATCTGTTCCAGGACTCGCTCGACGACGGGCCTCACAGCGCCAGCACGACGATCATACGCCTTCGGTTCGACGAAACGGACCGTCACCACGTTGAGCGACGTGGACAGCTCGTTGCCGGCTGGCGAGCGGTAACTGAAGCGTCCCTCGATGGGGAGCCGGGCACCTTCCGGCTGGGGCGGCAACAGCAAGCGCAACACAACTTCGAGGCGGGTATCGATGGGAATATCTCCAAGCTGAACGCCATTCCCCCCAATGGTATAAGCGGCCGAGAACGGCTGTATCCCGGTCCCTCCAGGCAACGTCAGGGACAACCGGGCGTCACGGGCCGCCAGAGCACTGACCTCGCCCAACTCACCGGTGACGTAGGGCACGATCTGCTCAGCCCCCAGGACGTGGTAAAAACGCCCCCCACCCTGGATAGCGATCTCGACCATCAACGCCTCGTTGTAATCGCGGCCGACGCCGAGCGTCGAGATGGTCACGCCGGCCTTCTGCCCCTTCAGTGCTCGCGCGCCGAGCAGTTCCAGGTCGGTTTCTCCCACGTTGGCCTGCCCGTCGCTGAGCAACAGCACCAAATTGGTCTCCTGCAACTGGGTTCGAGCGGCTGCGACTCCAGCCTCCAACCCACCACAAAGAGCCGTCCGCCCGCCAGCCTGGACATCTTTCAAAGCATCCAACACGCTGCTCCGCAATTGACGATCCATCCGAGCCGGTTCGAAGACCGTGCGGACCTCGTCGGCAAAGGTGACGAGAGAGAACGTGTCGCCATCGTGCAGATGTTGCACGGCCTGCCTTACCGCTTCCTTGGCCGACGCAATCTTCCCCCCGCGCATCGATCCCGAAACATCTAAAACGGCCACGAATCCCAGGGGATCGCGTCCACTCTCGGTGGGTGCGGCCTCCTCCTCAGGAACCTGGGATGGGGTCTGGATCGTCACGACGAGGTGACGTTCGACGACGATTTGATCGGCTGGCGCATTGATCTGATCCAACTCCATCTGGACCTGAACGTAAGAGCGAGTCGCCGCTTGTTTCTCGAAAGTCAGCTCTCCCCCACAGCGAGCGCAAACCTTGACGCCCTGCGGCTCGTCCTGCAACAGACCACAATAAAGGCACCGCATCAAGCTAGACATAGCGCTCCACCTCCCGTCGGTTAATCCAGTCAGGACTGGACGAAAAGCCCAGCTTATTTCCAGTATTTCAGTAGGCTTTCATCGGCTCCAGCTCGGCCTGGATATAGTTAGGACTTACGCAGTTGAAAGAAGTGGGACGCAGATGACGCTCCTGCGGAGCGGATGCAGACTTCCGCAGATAAAGACTCAAAAATCAGCGTTTATCCACGTTTTTCTGCGTCCAAAACCTTTTCTTAACGATCAAGTGCGTAACTCCTAATAGTATAACAAATAGACAAAAGGTTGTCCAATTTTCTCAGAAGTCATCTGCGGGGGGCACCCAATCAGGCACTTCAATTGCTCCCGATCGACTCATACAAACTCAAAGCGCTGATGATAGCCGAACGCACAATGTGCTGAGGGGTATAGAGGCACTTCTCGATCCAGAGCGCGGGATAGATCTGCAGGTGATAGCGCTCGTATAGATATTGCGCCGCGTGATGAAAAATGGCCGGGCGCAGCGCCGCCACCTCGCGATGGTACAGCGCCAACGCCTGCAGGCAGTAAGCCGTCTCTTCACTGCTCGGGCCGAAATAGCCCCAGGAGCCATCCTGTCGTTGAGCAGCAATGAGGCAGTGGAGCATTTCTCGGGCCAGTTCATTATCGTGACCAATCGCCGCAATGATCGCGTGAGATAGCGTATAGTACGGAGAAACGTGCCATTTATCGAACCAATGGGCGACTCGCAACCGCGAACGACAAAATTGGAGAGCTTTTTCCATCATCGCTGTACGCCGTCCATACGAGGGGCACACACGCAGGGCATCCAATAAGTGAATGTGCGCGCCAATAGAGGGATTTCTCTCGTAAGGATAGCACATGAAGTGGGATTCTCGTTCGTAAGAAGTAAAAACCTCCGGATTCACATCATATCTCGACTGGTACAACAACTTGAACACCAACGCTGTATCATCCAAATCGGGTACAGAATAGGTCTCTGAAAAGCCCACACCGCTCTCGTCATCCCAAGCGGCGTACAACGCATCCAGGTGCGGTTTAGCGTGTGCGGCCAAATCGTCGAGCAGGCCAGCTAACGCCAAGTTGTACAATACCCATCCTTTGTTGAATATCTCAATCGGATGCGCCGGCATCGCCGTGCCGCCATTGTCCATCAAAATATCCCTCAAGTACCGCCGGGCTGAGGGGTTATCGCCACATCTATTCAAGAAATAAGCCGTAGCCGAGGACGAATTACCCAAAGAACCGTTTTCTTCTTGAAGCTCATCTGCCCGGTCGATATCCAGGTCATTCCCCATAAACTCGAGCGAATGGGTGCTCGTCACCCCGCGTGAGTAAATCAGTTGTTCGGGAATTAGACGTAGTTTTACAGCCCGGATAGCCTTGTACTTCTCGCACACGTGATAGGGCAGATCCAAATTCAGGCATCTGGCCTCTTCCAACAATGTCGGCAAGATCAACTCAAATCCCACCGTCTCCGAGGAATCATAATGCAAGAAATGGATATGCTGATGGATGTATTGTTCACCACGGCGTATCGCCTCGCGGTCGCGCGACCGATCGCCTCGCTCTGCCAATGCCACAATCGCCGCAAGCGTCGAAATAATCAGATCGTGATAATACGCTATCCTCCCCCCCCAACTGCCGTTGGGATATTGAGCCCTGCGCAGCCAATCCAACGCGCTAGGATAAGCCGGCCCCGAGCATCCATTATTGCTTAGCACCCTGACGACCCAAGCCGTATCGTAAGCTGTACCAGACATGGCTTGTCGATCCATCCGATCCAATAATTGACGGGCGTCATCTTTCAAATGCACTGCACATCTCCTTTTATTCATCCCTGGCGCAACCCACCTACTTTACTCAACAAGAGCACCTGACACATATGTAAGACAAAGGCAACATTGTGACCGTGGTCACAATGTTGCCTCCGCCTTACATATCCCCACCCAGATTATTGAGAAGATACAGCGGAACCTAATTCAGACGTCTCACCCAGGCCCTAATCATTCACAGGTTGGGTTAGCCACACAGTCGCCGACCGCTTCCACGTATTCACCAAATATCTTACATCCTGAAACAGTTTAGCGTCCGCGCTCAACCATCTCGCCACGTCTTTTGGTGTGAGCTGGATGTCGTCAATATCCACACCAACGCTTTGCCCGGCAACCCATGCCAAAAAGCGACTTTGCCAAGGCTCACCCAAAGAAAACAAAGCATCGGCCAAAACGCGCTCTGAACTGGCTTGGGGCGAGTAGTGTACAAGTTCATTCAATCGGCAAGCAGCCATCGAAGTTGGCACTCTAAAACGAGCCGCCAGGTCCTCGACCGACATCGTGACAGCGCTGGTCGTCACCCAGGCGGCGGGCATAAGGAGACATCGCGCAAACAAGTCACTGTATGCACGGGGATGTCCACCCTTTCCACATACTTCCGTAGCCCTGGATGTGTAACAATAAGCAACGTACAGTTCGCGGGCGATGCCTGCCCGCTGGACTTCATCCGGCAACGTAGGATCAACAACGATCAAACGTGAGCCATTGAGACCAGATCGATAGGTAGCAGCATACAACCCTAAACTCAATTCCAGAAGCACCAGGTTCTTGAAGATGGGTAATGGCTGCGCGATCATCGTTCGCACCGGTACCGGGGGCGCCTGCACGCCATAAGCCTGCAGCATACCCCAGGCCAGGCACTCCACGAGAAAAGTATTTTGGACCCGTTCTTTGTTTTTCATCACGTATTCTGGGCTCCAGGAACATCTCACTTAGGACAATCTCTTCTGGTCGGCCAAATCGAGACCCAATGCCGGCCACCACATCAATAAAACTAGGACGTGAACCATTCATACAACTGATATGCAAACTCTTGAATAGAGCTGGCCTCAATCGTCAAAGCGATTTCCTCTTCTACGTCACTGAGGTCAAATGAAGCCAGAACCCGGGCACGTTCGCCATTCAAGAGCGCCTCGCAGAACTCATGGTCAAGCAAAGCTGCGCCAACAAGCGTTTGAATTGCTATCGACGACATCCTATCACCTCCCCGCTTCCGCTCACCTTCGACAATTATGCATTGCGATAAGAGAACGCAACCATCCAGCCATCGTTACACAGAGTTCCCTGGAGATGTTCACGGAGACACACAAGAGTCTCCTCCGTGTGTCTCCAGCCCCTCCGTGTCCCAACGGTTTTTAGATGGTTGGACACCCTCAAACTCTGGCGTTGGGTTGGCTGAGCGCTCCCGCGAATGCCTCGAGCGTGTCGGCCTTGACTGCCATAATCGCTTGTTTCTCGGCCTCCGTGAAGCTAAAGGCATCCAACGCCTCGTAACGCTGCCCATTGAGCAAACGCGTCCGAAAATCCAGGTCGGTAAGAGCGAGCCAAACCAATTCATCAATTCTATGTTTAGACATGACTCACCTTTGCACAAGTCTATTTACGTCGCGCCACTGCCAGCGTGAGCGCTCGGGCACAACAAGCCGTGCATCCCATCGAACGCGGGCGTCGCCACGTCTACGCCGGATGCCGCTGGCCCCAGCACCAATGCCACCATCACCAACAACGCTGCCAAACCCAAGAGCACTTTTCGATACGTCCCGTTCATTTTTTCCCTCCTCAATTGAAACTAAAATCTAGCAAGCAACACACAAGATCCAGGCACTTCTCTAACATAGTCTACGTCGCGCCACTGCCAGCGTGAGCGCTCGGGCACAACAAGCCGTGCATCCCATCGAACGCGGGTGTCGCCACGTCTACGCCGGATGCCGCTGGCCCCAGCACCAATGCCACCATCACCAACAACGCTGCCAGACTCAACACGACTCTCCGATACGAGCACTTCATTTTTAACCTCCCTTCTTTCAAATAGCATGCGAATCTGCCTATATCATACCATGAAGGCTCTTACAAATCTCTTACAAAACAGCAAAAAACCGGGCTTTTTCTGGAAAAAACCTGGTTT
>OMKS01003024.1_pt1 | contig 13645 bp, 10 predicted proteins | sample 1674721 | NCBI WGS metagenome assembly OMKS01 (sample SAMN06264996, study PRJEB25208) | sediment metagenome | isolation source: hot spring sediment | place: USA: California | collected 2014-09-02 | reverse complement strand
AGATCGAAGGCCTGGATCAACGTCTGGCCCTCGCCCCCGGGGGCGAGGGCCAGACGTTGATCCAGGCCTTCGATCTCCTGGGTGCGTTTTTAATCGAGTCAGATAAGCCACCGGGACAATTGCTCTTCCTGACCTACGCCGGCCAACTCGTCTTCGTCCCCGTCGACGAGATGCCGTTGTACACGCGCCTGGCCCAGGGCGTGCGGTTGCGGACCTTCGACCGCGACCCGGCGGTGGCCGTGACTGTGGCCCCGGCCCGTGGGTCCTGATGGGTGGGCATGATGCGAATCGGCGTTGATTTCGGCACCACCAACTCTGGCGCGGCGGCCTTCGACGGCCGGCGCGTGCGTCTATTCCCCATCGATCCCGTCGGGCTGGCGTCTACGATGATCCGCTCGACGCTCTACGTCACCCGCGACCACCAGGTCTCTATCGGTCAGGAGGCCATCGACGCCTACTACAGCCAGAACATCGGCCGGCCCAGCAAGATGGTGCGGCGATACGTCGGTGAGATCGAGATGACGTTCGCCGAACTGCCCTCCTTTATCCGCGACGTCTACGTCCTGGTGGATGAGTTAACGCCAGGGCGCCTGTTGCGCTCCCTGAAGAGCGAGTTGGCAACCGATTACGAGGGGACGACGATCTTCGACCGCTATTACGAGCTGGAGGATCTGGTCGCCATCTACCTGCGAGAGATTCGCCGCCGGGTGGAAGAAGCGGCCGGCGAGCAGGTGACCGGCGTCGTCTTGGGCCGCCCGGTCAATTTCGTCAACAGCCAGGATGCCGAAAATGAGCGTTCGGAGAGCGGCAACGAGCGGGCCGAGCGCCGCTTGCGCCGGGCGGCCGAGATGGCTGGCTTCCGGGACGTGACCTTCGAATTGGAGCCGGTGGCGGCGGCCCTGCACTACGAGTTGACGGCGCGGACTGCCCAGAACGTACTCGTCTTCGATTTCGGCGGCGGCACCCTCGATCTCACCGTGATGCGCGTCGGCGAGCCGGGCGGGCGGCGGATCTTCGCCACCGGGGGCGTGGGCATCGCTGGCGACGCCTTCGACCGGCGCATCATCGAGGCGCTGCTCCTCGATCACTTCGGGCGCGGGACGACTTGGGGCGAGGACGAGTCGCCCTTCCCCCGCCAGTACACTGACGCCTTGCTCCAGTGGCAGACCATCCCCGAACTGAACCGGCCGGAGATGCTCCACTTTCTCCAGTGGGCCCAGATTACCGGCAGCCATCCCGCGCGGGTGCGGGCGTTGGAATCGCTGGTGGTCAACAACTACGCCCTGCGCCTGATCGACGAGGTGGAGCAGGCCAAGATCGCCCTCTCGAGCGAGCACTTTGCCACCATCCATCTCGTCGACGGGGAGGAGGGGGCCGGGGACGAGATCAACCTGTGGCAGCCGATCACCCGTTCTCAGTTCGAGGCCCTCATCGCTGAGGCCCGGCGGTGTATCGAGGACTGCCTGTCGGACACGCTGGCCCGGTCCGGGCGCGCGGTGGACGAGATCGACGCCGTCGTCCAGACCGGCGGCTCGGCCCAGATCCCGTGTTTCGTCGAGATGATGGCTCACATCTTCGGACCGGAAAAGATCGTCGCGACCGATGCCTTCAGCAGCGTGACATCGGGGCTAGCGATTCGTGCGCACGGCGGGCCGGGTTGAGGGGAAGGTAACGTCATCTATGAGAAAAACCATCCTGGGCAGTAACGTGCTGTCATGGGGCCTGCACGTCGTTTTCGCCCTGCTTGCCCTCGTTCCTGTATTGCTGGCACTCGTCTACTCTGCCGACTACGACATCTTCTACGTGCCTTTTGCCTCCTGGTTCGTCTTTGGTTTGAGCGCGTTGATCCTGATTCTCGATGGGCTCGCACTCTGCCTCCGCGTTCGTCTCCACAAGGCAAGTCAATTGCACGCCCACTTGACGCAAGATCCCATACGGGATGAAATCCCCGTCATCTATGGACATAAATTCCTGGATATGGCCGAGTTCCTGCCCATCATCCAGAGCCTCTTCGGACGACTTCCCGACGTCCGATCTATCCAGTTGGAACCGCTGCCCGGGGGGTATGGAGGCAGCCAGACCGTATTGGTCAAACTCCAGCAGAAATCGGATGCTTCAATGCTGCCCCGATCCTTCGTGGTCAAACTGGGCGACCGGCGCGAGATGGCTGGCGAGCGTGATAAGTTCCAGAGACACGTACGCTGGCGTCTGACGCGGGCGGCCACGTTGCTCGGGTATGCCGAGTGGGAAGGCTGGGCCGGGACGGCGTACGAGTTCGTGGGCATAGATCCGGACTACGAGATCCAGAGCTTCTACCAGTTCTACCGGGGTCACGCGGCGGTCGAGGTGTCGGCGTTGGTCGATGAGACCTATGCGCGCCTCGATCAAGCCTGGTATCGGCGTGGAAAGACGCATCCCATGGAACTCTACTGCGAATACAGCCTGCTACGCAAAAAGCAGCAGTCCATCGTCGAACATATCGGGGAACTGGTTGACGAAGACGATCCTTACCGTCGCAACTTCACCGTCATTGAGGAGAAGCTCCAGCCTCACCTGAAACCTCGCTTTTGTTCCGAAATGGACGTTCCCTGGCACGATCCGGTGGCGTTTCTGCGAACGTGGCCCCGGTCAAACCGGGTCGTTCCCATTCACCGGTCGACCGTCCACGGTGACCTCAACAGCCGCAACGTACTGGTCGAGATAGGGGCGGGTGGTCAGAAGTTCACCTGGTTCATCGACTTCTCCCATACAGGCAATGGACTGTCCCAAGCGCGCACCGAAGAGAGATTGCGAGAGGGAATCCCGGTAGATGGTGAAACGGGCCACACCCTGCGGGACTTCTGCCGGTTGGAGGCCGACGTGAAGTTCATCCTGACCAGGCTGTGGGACGAAGGCGACTTGAATCTGGCTGTGGCCTTCGAAAGAGAACTGCTGAAGCAGGGCGTGACGATGAAGGATTGGCAGGCGGTGTCCTTGCACGCCGAAGCGTTGAGGGATCGACGGTTCAGGAAGGCGTGGCAGGTCGTCAGAACGATACGGAGCTATGCGGCCAACTACCTCGGCAACACGGACGATTGGCGCCCCTACTGCTTGAGTCTGTTGCACGCCACGTTGCCCATCGTTTACTATCACCCGGATCAATTCGAGCGTACGGCCTGCGAACGCCAACAGAAACGGTATGCGCTTATCTCGGCCGGCATGCTGTGCGACCTGCTCTAACCATCACCTCAGCCGTTAAGTTGGTAGCCTATTCCCCAGATCGTTTGCACGCAAGTGTACGCAGGGTCTTCCGTCATCCGTTGCGCGAGGGGATCCAACGCCCCTCGCAGCCGCTTGACGAGTTGGGATAACGCGGCGTCGGTGACGCCGAGCGCTTCGCTGCCGTAGACGCGGGAGATCAGTTCGTCGGTGGAGAGGGCTTTTCCTTCCGCCTCCGTGAGGGCGGATAGCAGTGCGAACAGCTTGGGAGATAGGGTGACCGTCTCTATATCCACTGCCGTCTCCAGCCGGGCCTGGTGGGGAGACACGGCCGTAATCCGCACCGTCCCGGTCGAGGGGGAATCCAGACTGCGGATGAAACGCTCGAATAGGGGACAGAACACCATCACGCTCCCTTCCCGGTGTAGCATGCCGCTTCTTTCCAGGTATGCCATGTCGGCCTCGTTCGCGGATCGAGCCGGCGGGGCTCCCCGGGCCACGTCGTAGAGGATGTGCCGCTCCGGCGGCGTCAAGTCGTCCCAAAGCTCCCGGCAAAGGTGCTCTACTTTCTTCGATTGCAGGAGCTGACGGGCGAACGCCTCCTCTGGCAGGCCAGCATCGGCCCTCCCGCTGCACAGCAACTCGCTGGCGTTCTTCAGGAAGCCGGGATGTCCGCCAGTGCAGACGATCAACCGCTCTCGCTGCGGCGGGGTAAAGGTGTGGTTCAACCGTGCCTCGTCGCGTCGGATGGCGTCCAGGGCATCCGGGTGCGTCAGCGGCCCGACGGTGCACCCATCGTCCAACAGTTCCTGCAGTTCGCCCAGGTCTCCCATCGGTCGCCGGGTCACGAAGACGTAGGAGAGGTTGCCTAGAGGACGGCTGTTCCTGAGGTGGAACAGGTAGTTGAAGAAAGACCGGTCGATTCGCGAGACAACTTCGTCGAAGTAGTCCAGGACGACGACCAGGTTGAGATCCGGCGCTACGTGGCGCACGTGCGCTTTCAGAACGCGCCGCAGGTTGGCAAAACGGTGAGAGGGCTGGCCCACGCGGGCCAGCGAATCTGCAGGGAACTCGTCGCGACGGCGCAGTTGAAAGGCGATTTCGTCCAAGATCTCGCTTTCGTCACTTTCGGCCATCGCGGCGCAGTCGACGTGGACGAAAGCGTAATCGTCCGCCCGCTCGCGGAGATACCGGCTGCGGACCCGGGGATGAGAGACGATGAACCGCATCAAGTTCGACTTGCCCATACCGGCCAGCCCAGTTATGGCGATGCTGCGGCCTCTATAGAGTGCCTTCATCACCTGCTCGACTTCTGTTTCTCGGTAGCCAACCGGGAAACGGCTTTCTTTGTAGATTGGATGCATGGATATCTCCTTCCATCTTTTGCTTCAGTTTGGGTCTATTATAGCATAACTTTCGGGGATGGCAGTCAGGTCATCAACAAGCCTGTACCAAATTCGTTGATGAATGTTGGCCAGTTGTCCCATTCATGTCAAGCAATAGGCCAAACATGAGGGTATCATGTATCCATAAACAGTGACTGGCTACAGATTGGAGATAGGAGGTACACGATGCCACAGACGTTTAAGGGAATTGGGACCAGGTACTATGGGGCATCCGATCGCCAGGCAGATAACTCTTTCGTCACGACGGAATGGATGACCCTTTTTGCGCCGATCATTCCGCTGCGTTCCTTCCGAGTGCACTATCTTGGTAAACAAGAGAACAGTGATCGCAGTGCGAGTAAATTTTATCACGTCGTCGATCAAGTTGGGCTCGATAAGCGGCATGTGTCCCAGATTTACGGCCTGCACCTGCTCACCTGGATCATTTTCTTCTTGCTGCTCTTCTTTCCCGGTACGACTTCAGACACAGCGAGTACCATGGCGACGATTTTTACGATCATGGCCATCGTGTTCTGGATCTGGATCGTGCCCGACGTGCTCTACAAGGCGAAATAGGGTATCCTTCAAATAGAGGAGGTCTAACTATGCCGTATATACGGGGTTTCACCAGGCTGGGAATCGTTGCGATGGGGTTGGCCTTGCTCCTGGCGCTCGTCGCACAGCGATCCCTCTGCTCTGCGGGCGGGCCGGTACCCACAGATTTGGGCCTCGCGCGCGCATCACTCGCTGCCCGGGAGGGTCGGTCTCTCTCGTCGAGATGGGGGCAGGACGCGACGCTCGCTGCGGGACCCAGGCTGGCCGCTTCCTCCGCCTCGGAGGCGTGGCAGCCTTATCCACTCCACGGTGGCGAGATGACGTCCATCGCGATGGGACCCGTGGTCACCGAGGGAACGACGTACGTCGAGACGGTCTACGCCGGCACCCGGGACGCTGGTGTCTTCAAGACGAGCGACGGGGGCCAATCCTGGCAGCCGGCCCGGGCCGGGCTGACGTTCTTCCCCATCAGGACGCTGGTGATAGATCCCCAGGATCCGAACGTCCTGTACGCCGGGACTGACTACGACGGTGTCTGGAAATCTAGCGATGGCGGCCAAACCTGGTCCAAGTCGAGCAGCGGCCTTTACGAGGACCTGCTCGTCTTCGACGTCGAGATCGACCCGCAGGACACCGACACGCTTTACGCCGGTCTCGGCGGCGGGGTGGGCCTGACCATCGGCAACGTCTACAAATCAGAGGACGGCGGCGCGACCTGGACGCTGAGAGACGCCGGGATACCCCGATCCTCGGAAACGAGCACCTACACCAACGCCATTTTCACCCTGGCGATCGATCCCATCAATCCTTCGCTGCTCTACGCCGGGACGAATTTCGAGGGCGCTTTTCGCTCCACCGACGGCGGCGCGACCTGGGCCGCGATCAACGCCGGTCTGCCGTTCCGCCCCAACTCGACGGATTATCGGAAGCCCGTCAACGCCCTCGCTCTAGATCCCCACCACGAGCGTCGGCTGAGCGGTATTATTGGCGGGGAGTACTACGTCTTTGAGGCTGGCAGCTGGCAGAAGGTCAGCCAGGGCACCTACGATGTCAATACCAGCATTGGACGGGCCTACGTCTATTTCCATCCCACCATCTCCACCACGCTCTACAGCGCCGGCGATCGGGTCAGCAAGAGCACCGATGGGGGCGTCAACTGGACCGAGTACCTGGGTTGGTCCGATTCAGGACACGTGGATGAGATCGCCTTTCACCGCCAGACGCCGGACACGATCTACGCCGCGACGGATATCTTGATGAAGTACTGGGGCGGGGTCTACAAGTCCGCCGACCAGGGAGAGACCTGGGCCGAGACGTCGCAGGGGATCACCGCCGTTCCGGTCCACAGCGTCGCCATCGACCCCCAGGACGATGCCGTCATACACGTCGGCGCCGGCAGCGGGCACGTCTACCGCACCGAGGATGGTGGGGCCACGTGGCACGGGACCTACCTGGGTTCGAGCGATATCACGGATATTGCCGTGAATCCGCAGGACCCGCAGAGAATCTACCTGGCGAGCACACGTTTCTACACGTCCACCGACCGGGGTGAGACCTTCCAGGCAGTGGGTCAGGTAGAGCGGGCCAATTGTATCGCCATTACCCCTGATGCCTCGGCCATCTACGTGGGCGGCGGCCTGGATCGTGGGGTCTATCGCAGCACCGACGGCGGCTCGACCTGGTCCCAGATCACCGAGACGCTGCCCCTGTTCGGCGACGCCACCTGTCCCATCCTCTCCATCGCCGTCGATCCCAACGATCTCAACACTGTATGGATAGGCACGCAGTACAGCGGCGGCATCGCCCGATCTACCGACGGCGGCGACACCTGGCACGTGAAAGGATTGACCGAGACCAACGTCATCGAGGCCATCGCGGTCAACCCGCTCAACAGCGACGAGATCCTGGCCGGGGGAGGATTCGGGGCCGGAAGCATCTACAAGTCCACCAATGGCGGCGAGACGTGGCAGGAGAAAATCTCGGGCATCGCCTTCGTGCAGGATTTCGTCTACGATCCCCGGAATCCGCGCTGGATCTACGCCGCCACCGAGGGATACGGGGTGCTGCGCTCGTTCGACGGCGGCGAGAGCTGGCACGATTACAACAGGGACATCTTTTACCCGATGATTTACTCGCTGGACGTCACCGCCGCCGACCCGCCGCTTCTGGTCGCCGGCAGCTATGGTTCAGGACTATACCGGATCCATCCGGCTGCCCCGACGTATGTCTTTCTCCCGCTGATGATGAAAGTGAGATAGAGACAAAGAGCAGCAGATAAAGTTAAGAACCAGGAGGTGTCCAATGAGCGTATCGAGACGGTCGTCCCATCACACACTGGTCCTGGCTGCGTTCGCGCTGGCGCTTGCTTCGTTCGCCTGCAGCCCCATCGTGACGCCGATGCCAGCGCCCACTCGCGAGGCGCCGACCAAGCTACCCCCTTCAGCCTTGCCCACCGCGCCGTCCGTGGCCCCGACCGGCACACCGACACCGGAGGCAAGGGCAACCAGGCCCCAGGTTTCTACCCCGGCGGGTGAGCCTCTCTCGCCCGTTGGAACCGTCGGAATCTGGAAGGTGGTCCCTGATCTGCCCCGCCACGTCAAAGCGCTGCTCGTGGATCCCCACGATTCCCAGGTGGTGTACGCGGGCACCGGATCCACCGGCGCCGGGAGCGGGGTCTATAAGAGCGAGGACGCTGGCCTGACCTGGCAGAAGACATCGTCGGGTCTGCCCAGCGAGGACGTGCGGGCGCTGGCCTTCGATCAGACTGAACCCGCCACGCTCTACGCGGCCGTCGGGGGGCGCGGTGACGTGTTCGCCAGCACCGATGGCGCGGCCAGTTGGACGCGGCGGGGCAACTACGCGCTGACCGGCCTCGAAGCCGATCTCGCCGTCGCCTCCGGCGCTGGAGATGTGCTCTTCGTCGCGGAGGACGTGCGAGGGCTGTACCGCAGCTCCGATGGCGGGCATCGGTGGGCATCGGTCGCGGCGGGGCTGCCTCAGGACGAGAACGGCACCGTCAACGTTCAGTCTATCGCGATCGATCCGGCCAACGCGAGCGTGATCTACGTGGGCACCGGATGGCATGCATCCCACGGCAACGGTGTCTACAAGTCCATCGACGGCGGCGAGACGTGGGCGCCGGCCAACCGGGGGATGATTGATTACGGCATCACCGCCCTGGTCGTCAGCCCGGCGGATTCACAGGTGATCTACGCTGGCGGCGCCAACGGCGAGTTGTTCAAGAGCACCGATGGCGCGGCAACCTGGACTGATCTCACCGGCCAACTGCCCTTGGAAAACAGCTTCCACCAGAGAATGTTGGACATCTCGATCGACCCCCACAGGCCGGAGACGATCTGCCTGCTCCATGAGCGGGTGGGGGTCATATTAAGCGCCGATGGCGGCGCGCAGTGGCGTATCTTGGGAGGCCCGTCCGAGCCGGAGCATCCAACGTTTACGGCGATGACTGTCATCTTCAGCCCACAGCCCATCGTCGTCGTGGGCATACGAGAGGCTGGGGGCTGGCGATACAATAGTGATTGAATTGGGTGTGTTTCAAATGATTTGAGTGTTGTTTGTAGTGCGTGAGCTGGGTAGCCAGGTATCTTCTCAATAAGTTGGGGAGCTGTGGCCGGTCTCCCGACCGAGCCACAGCGGGCACGGTCAGGAGACCGGCCCGAGCGAGTTTGCCCCGGTTTATTGAGATGATACGGTAGCCAGTGTATTCTTACGGCGATAAATCGTCTACTACAAGCTTTGTCTTTAACGTGCTTCGAGCTTTGCCCCCTTGCCCTTCTGTGCTATACTAAATATCGATGTTAGTAGTTGTAAGGAGCAAAAACTGTGTCTATATCCAGACAAGCAGATCCGGCGATAATTGATGTTGAACAATCTAGGCAGAAGAGCCTAAGTAGTCAATTTGACATTGTTATTCCTTCCTCATTTAGTTCCGAGAACTTTGTGACCTTGTATTGTGGCGATTGCTTGGAATTTTTGAAGGCAATTCCTGATGAAAGCATTCAACTCGTGGTTACCTCACCGCCCTATAACATCGGCAAGGAATATGAAGACGTACTTGATATAGATGTTTACAAAGCTCAGCAAAGAAAGGTTATTGAAGAATGTATACGTGTTCTTAAACCTGAAGGAAGCATTTGCTGGGAAATAGGTAACTATGTAGATGATGGTGAGATTATCCCGTTAGATATTCTCTTATATGATTGTTTTAGAGATAATGGACTAACAATGAGAAATCGAATCGTTTGGCATTTTGGACATGGGCTTCACTGCAAAAATCGGTTTTCAGGACGATATGAGACTATAAATTGGTTCACAAAATCCGACGATTACGTTTTTAATCTTGATCCTGTTCGGGTGCCGCAAAAGTATCCTGGCAAGCGTCATTATAAGGGGCCAAATAAAGGAAGACTTTCGGGCAACCCTAAGGGAAAGAACCCTGCTGACGTTTGGAACATCCCTCATGTGAAATCCAACCACGTCGAAAAGACGGATCATCCGTGTCAGTTTCCGGTCGCCTTGGTGCAACGGCTCGTCTTATCCATGACCAATGAAGACGACCTAGTATTTGATCCATTTATGGGTGTCGGCACGACTGCCATTGCGACTGTGATCAACAATAGGCGTGCGGCGGGATCGGAGTTGATTGATTATTATTACGATATAGCTGTAGATAGAGTCAAGAAAGCCATAGTTGGAGAACTGAGAATTAGGCCTGATAAGCCAGTTTATAAGCCTGCTAAGAAATCAAAGCTGACAGCTAATCCCTGGGAAGATTTATGAAAATTGCCAAAAAGCATTCCCACATGAATGGTGAAGAGTGGCTTCTAGTTCATGAGAGAGCTACTTATCAAGAAGTGCTGGATGTCATTGCAAGTATAGATGCCGAAAAATGTCGTACTAAAATCAGCAAGGAAAAGGGTAGAAGAGCGGGCGGGTCATCAACGTCGGTGTCGAGATCCTGCCGACCAAGGCGATGCAGCGGGATATGTCCAGTGGTATCGTATATTACGAGGGGGAACTCCACAACATCCTGCGGCACGGGCGGAGTAATCCGCCGGTGCCGTTGCTCATCATTGGGCTCGAGCCTTAGCCATTCTCACTCACTTTGGGCAATTCGGGGACTTGACAAGCTCGGTGTTTACTGGTAATATATGAGCGGTTGCTCATATGTTTTGGTTGGTTTGGGGGATAATACGAGAAAAGCAAGGTGTGAGTGGCGAGATATGGATGTACACGAGATACCCATCGATGTGGTGCGACAGAAGGTGGTGGACGAGATGACGGCTGCCCGGTTGGCCGATACGTTCAAGGCGCTCAGCGATTCTACGCGGGTACGCATCATCTCGGCCCTGGCCGAGCGGGAACTGTGTGTGCACGATCTGGCGTCGGTGCTGGATATGAGCCATTCAGCCGTATCGCACCAGTTGGGGACGTTGCGCGAGATGCGCTTGGTCAAGTATCACAAGGAGGGACGCCGCGTTTTCTACACGCTGGATGACGATCACATCTACGATCTGTTCCGCCAGGGAATAGAGCATATACGGCACGAGTAGTTGGAAACATTGCGGGACGACTTTTTTTAGCTCGATATATGAACCGTTATTCATATATGTTATTATGGGGGTTGCTTAGTGGAGATCAAAACTTATAACGTACAAGGGCTTTCTTGCATAGACTGCGCCGATCAGATTCAGAAGTCGGTGGGTCAACTGGAGGGGGTCGAGGCATGCGAGGTGGACTACGCGACCGGCCGTCTGGTGCTGCGGGTAGATACCCCGGCCTTCGACGTGGATCCGGTGGCCCGGATTGTCAAGGATACCGGTCATACGCTGCGCGCCGGGCCTCGCCAGACAGAAGCTGCCAATCCGGTCGTGGCTTTCGTGCGTTTCCTGTTCGCCAAGCCGGATACGGTGCTCACGGCCGTCTCTGCCCTCCTGGCGCTGCTTGGATTGGTCCTGATCGTTTTCGACGCGCCGGAACCGGCTCGCCTGATTCCATTCGGATTGGCGATCGCGCTAGGCGGCTGGCCTGTGTTACGACAGGCTTTTCAGGAAGTGGTGCGGGCGCGAAGTCTGGGGATCAACGTCTTGATGGTCATCGCCGTAACCGGCGCGATTCTCATCGGCGAGTGGGTCGAGGCGGCGATCGTGGTGGTGCTTTTCTCGCTGGGTGAGGCATTGGAGGGATACGCCAGCGAGCGAGCGCGAGGGGCGCTGGAGAGCCTGCTGGACATAGCCCCGCCGGTTGCGTTGCGCCTGGGACCTGAGGGAAGCACAGAAGAGACGCCGGTCGAGCGACTCGTCGTGGGCGACCGTGTGTTGGTACGCCCTGGCGACCGGGTGAGCGTGGATGGCGTGGTGCTGGCCGGGCAGAGCGCCGTGGACCAGGCGCCGATCACCGGCGAGAGCGTTCCGGTGGACAAGGCGCCGGGCGACGAGGTTTTTGCTGGGACGGTCAACACCTTTGGCGCGCTGGAGGTGGAGATGACGCGGCTGGTGGCCGATAACACGCTCAACCGGATGGTCGCCCTGGTACAAGAGGCCCAATCGCGGCAAGCGCCGGTGCAGCGCTTCGTCGAGCGTTTCGCCCGCGTTTATACGCCGCTCGTCACCGTATTCGCTTTCCTGGTCGCCGTGATGCCGCCGCTGCTCTTTGAAGGACAGATGTTCTGGGGAGAGAGCGGTTGGCTGATGCGGGCGTTGCAGATGTTGGTCATCGCTTGTCCGTGCGCGTTGGTCATCAGCACGCCGGTGAGCGTGGTCAGTGCGCTGACCAACGCGGCGGCGCATGGCGTGCTCGTCAAGGGTGGCCGGACGCTGGAGGCGTTGGGACGGGTGCAAGTCTTCGCCTTCGACAAGACCGGCACCCTCACCGAGGGGCGTCCGGTGGCGACCGATGTGCTCGACGTGTGCGAGGATGTTTCTCATCCTCAACCCCACAATGGTCTGGCGTACGCGGCCGCTATTGAGGCGCAGTCCTCGCACCCGCTGGCGCGGGCTTTGGTAGCCGAGGCCAAGGCCCAGAAGATCGGCATTCTGCCGGCCGAGGATGTCACGATCCTCAGTGGTCGCGGCGTGACAGGGCGCGTCAACGGCGCCCAGGTGACCGTGGCCAGCCATCCCTTTTTCGACGCTATGACGCCCCACGCCGAAGCGATTTGTCATCAAGCGAATTGCCTGGCCGCCGAGGGGAAGACGGTGATAATGGTTTGTCACGACGATCACGTGTGTTCCATCTTCGCCGTAGCCGACCGGCCGCGGCCTGAGAGCGCCGAGACGCTGGAGGCCCTGCGGGCGATAGACCAGATTCGCACGGTGATGCTGACGGGGGATAGCGTCGGGGTGGCAGAGGCTATCGGGCGCCTGGTGGGCGTGGACGACGTCCGGGCCGAGCTGTTGCCGGAGGATAAGGTGGCGGCCATTCGTGAGTTGGCGGCGGAAGAGACGGCGGTGGCAATGGTGGGCGACGGCGTCAACGATGCGCCAGCCCTGGCCCAGGCCACGGTCGGGATCGCGATGGGGGGCGCTGCTTCGGCCCAGGCGATGGAGACGGCCGACGTGGTGCTGATGGGCGATGACCTGACCCAGTTGCCTTTCATCGTGCGTCTGAGCCGCCGCACCCGGCAGATTATCCGGGCCAACGTGGTCTTTGCGTTGGTGGTCAAGGCGCTCGTCTTCGCCCTGGCGGCGGCGGGCCTGGCGACGTTGTGGATGGCCATCGTGGCCGATGTGGGCGCTTCGCTGGCCGTAATCCTCAATGGCATGCGATTACGAAATGCGTAAGGAGTTCGAAATGAACGTAAAACCTGAAAGGGGACAGTCAATGGACGCGACGACCTTTGCGTTGGCCGGTGTGGCGGCTGTTCTGTTGGCCGTTGCTTTCTTGCAGGGGCGCGACGTGGCCTGGGCCGGCATCATGGTGGGTGCCCGGACGTTGTGGCGCAATCTATTGCTTCTGTTGCTGGGTTTCCTCCTCGCCGGGCTGGTCCAGGTGCTGGTGCCCAGGGAGATCGTCACCCGCTGGCTGGGTGAGGAGGCTGGATTCAAGGGGATACTCATCGGCTGCGTCGTCGGCGGGTTGGTGCCCGGCGCGCCGTATGCCATCTTCCCGGTGGTGGCCTCGCTCCACCAGGCCGGCGCCAGCCTGGGCGTGGTGGTGGGGTTTGTCTCGGCCTGGGCGCTGTGGTCGGTATCGCGCTTGCCCGTCGAGATGGCCCTGATCGATCCCCGGGTGGCCCTCATCCGTTACACCGTCACGTTCGCGGTCCCTCCCATCGCCGGACTCCTGGCCGAAGCCATCGCCCGGTTCGTGTGAGGGGATATGGCTTTCGACCTATGCATTCACTCTAATGGAACTGATGGGGGGCAGGGGAATTTGCTCCCCCCTTGCCTTTCTGGTACAATTTAGGTCGGTAGACTGGTAGACTGGTAGACTGGTAGACTGGTAGACTGGTAGACTGGTAGACTGGTAGACTGGTATATTGGTAG
>OMKS01003023.1_pt1 | contig 13647 bp, 14 predicted proteins | sample 1674721 | NCBI WGS metagenome assembly OMKS01 (sample SAMN06264996, study PRJEB25208) | sediment metagenome | isolation source: hot spring sediment | place: USA: California | collected 2014-09-02 | reverse complement strand
ATGTAGAGGTTATAAGAGGTATACCGCTTCTGGTACAGCTTTTCTATATATATTTTGCCCTGGGCCGTATCGTGCAGATGCCGCCCCTGCCCAGTGCCATCCTTGCCATGGGTATATGCTACGGTGCATACATGGGGGAGATATTCAGGGCTGGAATCCAGTCTATTGCCAAAGGTCAGGCAGAAGCGGCACGGTCTCTGGGCATGACCCCAGGGCAGTCCATGTATCATGTTATCCTTCCCCAGGCAGTAAAGACGATCCTGCCCCCTGTGGGAAACGAATTTGTGGCGCTGCTCAAGGATTCTTCTCTCGTTTCAATCCTTGCAGTGGCAGATCTGTTGCGCCGTGGGCGTGAATTTGCAGCAGAGAGCTTTACCTATTTTGAAACCTATACCGTGGTTGCCCTGGTATATCTCATTATTACGTTGTTCCTGTCGAAGCTCATAAGCATCATGGAGGATAGAATCGGTGCAGACTCATAATCGCCGCAAAATGGTAGAGATGAAGGCAGTGGCCAAATACTTCGGCACCCTCAAGGCCTTAAACGACGTATCTCTGGATGTTTATGATGGTGAGAAGGTCGTCATTATCGGTCCTTCAGGTTCAGGCAAGAGCACCCTTCTTCGCTCTATCAACAAGCTTGAAGAAATCGATGCAGGCAGCATTGTTGTGGACGGATTCGAGATCAATGATCCCAAGACCAACATTAACGAGGTGCGCAAGGAAGTGGGCATGGTATTCCAGCAGTTCAATGTATTCCCGCACAAGACAGTGATGCAGAACCTCACCCTTGCACAGATTGTTGTCAGGAAACGATCCAGACAGGAGTCCGAAAGGATTGCAACCGAACTTTTGAAAAAGGTCGGCATACTGGAAAAGGCCGATGAATATCCCACCAAGCTCTCGGGCGGACAGCAGCAGCGTGTAGCAATTGCCAGAGCGCTTGCAATGCAGCCAAAACTCATGCTCTTTGACGAGCCCACATCCGCTCTTGATCCGGAGATGATCGGCGAGGTGCTGGAGGTTATGGTTCGGCTCGCCAGGGAAGGCATGACCATGATCGTGGTGACCCACGAAATGGGTTTTGCCCGCGAGGTGACAGACCGTGTCATCTTCATGGACGAAGGGAAAATCCTCGAAGAGGGCTCGCCAGAGCATTTTTTCAAGAATCCTGCCCATGAACGCACCAGGCAGTTTATGAGACAGATTCTTTAGAAAGCTCAAGTAGGCTCGTGACCTGGGATGGTATAAGGTTTAAGGTATAAGGTTTGAATCGGTTTTTAGCTTATACCCTACACCTTAAACCCTATACCTTGACCCTATACCTTGTACCTTTCTTCTTCAATAACATCAGCTACGCCATTGACAATACGCTGTATATGTGGCTAATAAATCACCTGTGCCAGCGTAGCTCAGTGGTAGAGCAGCTGATTCGTAATCAGCAGGTCAAGGGTTCAACCCCCTTCGCTGGCTTCACGTTCTTGTTCTTTGATTGTCCATGAATCCTTTGCGTTAAGCGTGATATTAAGGATTTCACCGCGATGCCACAGCCGCATGCGGGGTCCCCATGTTCCGGTGCCCCGGCTCACGATTGCGGTCATGCCCATGAGTTCGTACCTGCCTATGAAAAAAGGATAGTAGTGCTTTACCAGATATCCAAAGGGCCAGATCTGGCCTCCGTGGGTGTGCCCGCTCAGTATTAACCCGACACCCTTTTCTGCCGCTTGTTCGACCTGCCAGGGTGTGTGTGAGAGAAGGATCGTCGCTCCTTCGGGCCTGCCTGTCAGTGCTGTCGAGATGGGATCATTATTGAGGCCTCTGCGATTATGGTAAGTAAGGTCTTCCACGCCTGATATGATCAGGCCGGGACAGACCTCAACCCAGCGGTTGAACAGAAGACGAAAGCCTGCCTCCTCTATCAGAAACAAGACCCCATTGTCTGTGCCGTGAAACTCATGGTTGCCTGGCACTGCAAAAAGCCCCAGCGGGGCTGAGATGCCTTGCAGTGTCGGGATGAGATCGTTATGGTTCGCTCCGTGGCCCTCAAAAATATCACCAAGAAGGAGAACCAGGTCAGGATCTTCCTGCTGAATCTGGGCAACACGTCTTTCAAGCCATTTCTTGCCGATTAGTGAACCGAGGTGCATATCCGATATGGCTACAATGACTGTCCCATCGAGATCATGGGGGAGGCCTGAAAGATTAACCTCGTGATATACAACTACAGGCTCTCTTATGCCCTGAACTAGGGCAATGACAGAAAGACACATACCCATGATCATTGCAGAACCTCGTATTGTCGGTGCCTGACGCTTCAACAAAAAGCCGAATCCGGTAATCAGTTCTGTCATGATGAGACAGACCATGCATAAAAACAGGACGGCCATCCAGGTCATGCCGGCAAACTCAAGAGATTGTGCCGGAATGCCTGTTTCTCCATGGCCGATTATGTGCCCTGAAATGAATGTTGCCCAGAGGAACAGACCTGTTCCCGCATAGACTGTGCCGGAAACATGGCGGTTTAATAACGGTATTGAACGGAAACGCCAGAAGACATAAAAATGCATTAATGTAATAACTGATATCAGGATCGTCCTGAACATATGCAGGTCAGTGTATGATCACGCTGTACCACAAGTCAAGAGTTCACAGAGAGATGTCATCTCCTCTCCCCCGGGGGGTCGATAAAGTACAGGTAGGAAACGGTGGTAATAAGATAGTCTCGGCATGTGATGCTATCTGAAGTCCTCGGGTCTGATTTTACACTGCCTGTTTCTGTCTGGAAATGACTGCCAGCTCTTTTACTCCTGCCTGGTTCTTCAGTCTCGTACTTCTTCCTGGTTTTTCTTAAGTATTGAGCCTTTCTATATCAGTGCCTTTGAAACTTCCTCCCAATCATTGTGTACGAGATTGTCGGTATTCATGAATATTCTTTCCTTGTCCAGATAATCATAGTCAAGCTCCTTGTCATGATATTCAGCTGTAATCCGGTCAAAATTCTCTGCCAGTATTCTTGATCCGGAATCAAGACTGGTAATCATACCGAGACCGCTTGGCGGGGTGGGTATGATACGGATATTCAGGTCGGGCCTGTATTTTGACAGGCATGGTATGATCTTCCACACATCACCGCACCAGAACCTGCTGGTGCTGGATCTGGCGGCTACAGACCTGTTGACGGGCAGGCAGTCGTGAATGAGGACAACAGTCTTCTTGTCTGAGTACTTCTCGATATTTATAAAGTCTTTGAAGATCTGTTCGTATATATGCAGTCCGTCTATGAATACCAGATCTATTGAGTCTGTTCCAAGCTCTTGAAACAGGTTGTATCTTTTGAAGAAGTCATCACTGGTTACAGGATAAATCTTCGCGCGTGCCCTGATAGGGTTTAGTATGTTTGGACTGGGGTCAATGGCGACGGCCTTTGTCTCGGGGTTTACCAGGGTCAGCGAGTTTCCAACGCCGATCCCGATCTCTACATAACTCTTCGGCTGCATATGACGGTGAAAGCTAGACAGGATCTCGAGATAATTACTGCCGGGCATCAGTGCCGAAGCCATGAGAAGATGGGCTTTGTTGGCTCTGGCATGTATGTGGATGGCCTTTTTCAAGCATGCGAGAGCTTCTTCTGATGAACCTTGAGCAAGGAGCTTTTCTCCTGTTCTGATCCATCGTTGGGCCCGTTTCTTGTTGATTGCCAGTGTAATCGGATTGATAGTGATCCCTGAGCGTGTATTCTTCATGAAAAACTCCTGTTCTTATATGTAATGATCCGGTTGTTAGACCGGGATCTTTCCTCGGGACCGTCCCTGTAAGTCGAAAAGACATACCGATTAGAACACATGGAACTCTATGGTTCAACTATCATAATTTATCCAATGTTGACACTGTGGAAATTGCATGAAAAGCATAATAAGTGCACTGCAAGGTATAAAAAGTTGCAACGGCCTTATTGATGCTGGTCGTAAACCTGCAAAAGACAATAGCTTATGGGTAATTCTTGAACATGAGATCGCCTGAATATAGCTGAATCCTGATATTTATGACTCAGGAAGTCTTGAATCTTGCCCAACCATCTATTATTATGAGTACCTAGAGGACAGCACAGATGTTTGCTTATGGAATCTGAAAGGAGGAATGATGATTTCTGATAATTTGCTCCAGCTGATACAGGACAATGCAAATGAATTGGCCGAGAGATTGTGCAGAGATCTGCTCAGCAAGGAAGAGACCAAGGGCTATCGCACCCTTTCCGAGGACCAGGTTTTCGAAAGGGTGCTCGATGTTTACAGCAACCTTGGTAAATGGCTTGGCAAGGATAAAGAAACTGTCAGTGAAGTTGCAAAGGTGTATACCGAGCTTGGCAGAACACGCTGCCGCGAGAATATACCTCTTGACGAGGTTGTGCTTGCCTTCATGCTCATCAAGAGGCGCCTGTGGCTCTATGTTAGGGAAAAGCAGTTCTTTGATTCTACATACGAATTATATCAGATTCTCGAACTCAATAATTATGTCGTGTATTTCTTCGACAGGGCCATCTACTATGTCACTATCGGCTACGAGGAGGAGTTCTCCAGGAAATAGGTTAGAAAGCCTGTAGTGAACCGCCATGAAAACAAAGACCCCTATTCGATCGATCCGACTGATATCTGATAACTGTTTATCGTGAAAATGCAGCTGGTAATGGGCTTACCGTCGCTCGATCAGGGAAGGACAAGGTCGGCCCCGTACCATGGTGCTCAATGGCGCTATGTGCATCGTGCAAAGCTTTTGAGTAAATCGCTTGGCGACTGATCCGGGCAGGTTGCAGGGTATGAAAGAACGGACGGTTGACGAAAAGAAGTATGATCCTCAATCTTCAGAACAGCTGGCACAATGGAATGCGGCCGAGTCGAGTGGCGGTTTCATGCACGAGACCGAGACCCTGTACAAGACAAAGGACAATGATTATTTTCTCCTTCATGAAGGAGGTCTTTTCTCCAGGTTTCATACATTTCCGGAGGTGAAAAACTGGTACGGCGGGATATTCGTCCAGCCCGTCTCACTTCAAGAGGCTGTTGCCTGGTGTGAAGAGACGGGTAACTACGATGTAATAGAAAGGCATCTGGGTTTCAACGGATAAAGTCCGGATAATTGTACGGGGTGAGTGCATGTTTATGATGCTGTGTTCATCATGTCGGCTTGACTTGCATTTTGCGATATGTATTATATCAGCTAAAGCGGATCTTAATGAAGATTGAAAGACGTCATGTTGCGTCTTGGCCTCCTATCTTTATGGATATGCAAAGAAAAAAGACAGAAATTTATCGTCGATGTGCAGTGATACTTACACTATGCGTGTTTGTCTTTGCGCTGGAATTATATGCAGTGTCATTTGATCAGGATATTTCTTCGACTAGCCCGGGTATTATTTCCGTGCCGGATGTCAGCACTGATTTCGGAGGGTTTAAGTTGGAGATGAATCCCGACTTCAGTCGTATAACCTGCCTTTGTGCACAGCTTGAAGATTATCAGTGTGGAGGTATAACCGTTACGGGCCGGATCACTGCTCAGAGCCGGGGTTTATGGCCCATTATCAATGATCAGTTCGAAGCGGATATTAATCTCGGGATCTACAAGCTTGTCATTTCAGGCGTTTTCAATAACGACCATACAAAGATATTTGGTAAATGGGATATATATGCGGCCGGCAGTATGTGTTCCGGCACATGGGAGTCACCATAGACCGGATAACAGGTTTATGCCGGATGAACTGTTTGAAGAGTTCTATCTATAATGTAAATGTCCTTGTTTCGCGGATATCATCTCATTGCCTCGGGGATCCGGTTGTCGGGCGATCAGTGATGATCGACAAATATCAATCCGCCTGTATCAAAACCCAGGGCAGCTGCTTTTGCTATGAGGATATCCTGTAAATCCTTTTTCATTTCCGGGGTTCTAGCCAGGATCCATAAATAAGATTTGTCAGGGCCGCATACCAGCGAATATTGATAATGTTCATGGTCAAGTTCAAATATGATATACGATCCATAGAAAGGGCCAAAAAAAGAAACTTTCAGATAACCCCGGTCGGTTCCTTGAACAAAGTAGGCTTTTCCCTCAGCCTCTTTCCATGATCGTTCCTTTTCAGACCATCCGCGGTTCAATACTCTTACACCGCTGTCGCCCCTTAAACTGTAATCAGCGGTAACACTCGATAGTCCACGCTCAAAAGAATGATCCAGCCTTGCAATCTCGTACCATTTTCCCAGATAGTTATCTAACCTGAAATTATCAACAGGCTTTACATTTTCCGGGATGCCGATGCATCCGGTTAAGAACAAAAACAATACTATCAATATCTTTCTCATCTATTCTTGATATGTTATATTGCAAGACTCAGCAATTTTTCTCAGTCTTTTTCACTGTCTTGCTCTATGGATATCCCGATCCACGGCCGGGATTCTACCACGATCTGATCATATCTGCCGCTTGTTTTCAATCGTTGAAGTCCTTTATTGAATATCTCCATCATGCGGGTGTTGTGCTTGTGTTTTTTAGACAGAATCACATGATAGTCAATCGTGCCGATATCTTTTGGGTGATGAGTAATCTGTTGACGTTCTTTCTGTGAAAATGCCGTATGAAGCAGGTAATCTCCCACAAGCAGATCATTCGGGAAAATATCGATCCGACCCAGTAATAATTTCCTGAAATTAAGATCATCTTTTGCAGCACTGTCCGCACTGATGATCCCCTCGTCAAGGGCGGTTTGAAAAGGCTGCGTGTACCCATATCCAAGCGTTACCCCGATCTTCACCTTATTTAAGTCAGTCAACGACTCCCATTCAAACGGATAGTCCTTTCGGTGGAAGAACACGGCTCTGCCTGTCCAGATAGGCTGATCCGAAAAATAATGCTCTTTGCCTCTTTCTTCCGAATAACGCCATCCGACAGACCCGTCCCAATCCCCTTTTGCCGACAGGATATACGTGCGTTTCCATGGATAAAACCCGTATATCACCTGCACACCTTCTAACGCAAAGGCCTCTGTCACAATTTGTGAACAAAATCCGTTAAATCTCAGCTGTTCTGAAAAGTATGGTGGGAACTCTCCATTGGTCAGGCGGATTGTGTCTGCTGCGTAACTCGGCGCTACACAACAGTACATGATCAGACTGACCAACATGACAACAGGCAGGTCGCTGTTTCTGAAAGCACGTACTCCTTTTGCAAAAGTTGTTGACATAAGGTTGGCATCCCCAAGGATCTTTGGTGCTAATGCTTTCAAAATATAATGGACTCTGCGTGATGTCAAGAAGGAGCTTGTCAACAAGTGATATGCCGAATAACAGGTAACTGTGAGATGCAGTGTTCATTCAGATCATACGTAAGCTGCTTGCAGCGCTGACAAATTATCCTCGCCCCTTAAGGGAGCCGATAAAGGGGGGGGGGAACAGTAAATAGAGCCTTTGATGTCTCTGAAGCTTGCGGTGAGGCAGTTTATTGACAATCTCCGGCAACCATTGTTATGGAACAGATACGAAGTATGTGATAAACAACGGATAAGAAGACAGGAACATAATAGGCAATAAAAAGGAATTATTTATGGATAGTATATATATAAGACTGCGTGAAAGGCTCGATGAGCTCGCCTCTGGTTATCCTGAAACGGGAAACGGCATTGAACTCAGGGTACTTGAAGATCTTTTCAGTCTGGAGGATGCAGAGCTTTTCCTTAATATGGGCTTGTATCCCGAGACAGCCGCTCAGGTGGCCGCCAGGCTGGGACAGGAGACTGAAAGCACAGCCGGAAAACTCGAAGACTTGGCCCTCAGGGGGCTTTTGTTCAGATTCAGGCTCGGTCATTCCGTCAGCTATCAGATTGTCCCGTTCATCGTCGGGATCTACGAGTTTCAGGTCAATAATCTCAACCCCAGACTGCTCAAGGATTTATCGAAATACTATCTGGGAGGTCTGGGAAAGTCCTTTCATGACCAGAAGACCCCTCATCTGAGGACCATACCTGTTAACGAAGAGGTTGCATCCGGCCTGCCCATAACCCGGTATGAGAATGCCTCGGAGATAATACAGTCGAAAGACACGATAGCCATTGCGGACTGCCTGTGCAGGAAGGCTGTGAGGGCCTACGGCGGAGGTTGCGGCAATCCTCTGGAGACCTGCATGCAGTTCGACAGTTTTGCCCAGTATTACGTGGATAACAAGATGGCCAGGTCCATCAGCACCGACGAGGCCATGCACATACTCGCCAGGAATCAGGAGGCGGGTCTTGTCCTGCAGACAATAAACTCAAAGACCGTTGAGGCCATGTGCGCATGCTGCAGCTGCTGTTGCGGCATGCTCATATCATTGAAGCTTTACCCGTCGCCGGCACGGGCGGTGAAAAGCAATTACGTGTGCAGGGTGGAAACTGAAGAATGCACGGGGTGCGGCACCTGTACCGCAAGGTGCCCGGTTGATGCCATAACCCTTATCGAAGAGAAGGCAGAGATCAATCAGGACCGCTGCATAGGATGCGGTCTCTGTGTGAGTACCTGTCCTGCGCGGGCACATTCCCTTATGATGAAACATCCGGACAAGCTGTATACCCCTCCTGAAACGGCCTTCGATGCCTTCATGGACATGAGCAGGGAGAGGGGAAAGCTGTAGGTGAATGGTGTAAACAGGGTCTGAATGGGTGACCTCGTTCATCCATCTTTCATGAACAAGTCTTAAGATGGGATCTCGCCCTCAATTCACACTGATCGATAGTGCTCTCCTGGGTTGGCTTTTCAGCATATAGATAAACATAGAGATATTACTGAGATTGACAACCCCGATCTTTTACCTAGACAACATCCCTGACCGGGATTTCCAGGCCCTTCAGATGGTCCTTGATCTCCCCGATGCTGTACCATCCGTAGTGGGCCATGGATGCGATAAGGGCTGCATCTGCATTTGCCTTCAAGAATACATCGCTTATGTGCTCGGGTTTTCCTGCTCCGCCTGATGCGATAACCGGTATGCTCACACTGCCTGAGATCAATGCGGTCAGGCTCAGTTCATATCCTTCGTTGGTGCCGTCTGCGTCGATGGAGTTCAGGCAGATCTCGCCTGCGCCCAGATCCTGAGCCTTGAGCGCCCATTGTAGGGCGTCCATACCCATGGGTTTTCTGCCGCCGTTGATGTAGACCTCGTAGCCGCAAGGGATTCCGGCGGTCTTTTCCACCTTTTTTGCATCCATGCCGAGCACGATGCACTGGTTGCCGAACTTTCTGGCGCCCTGGGCTATGATGTCCGGGTTTATCACGGCCGATGTGTTGACGCTGATCTTTTCCGCGCCTGCATCGAGTGTCCGGTACATGTCTTCGATGGTCCGTATGCCGCCGCCCACAGAAAAGGGGATAAATATCTCTCGGGCAACTCTGTCCACCACGTCGATCATGATGTCTCTCTTTTCGTGCGATGCGGTGATGTCATAGAACACCAGTTCGTCCACACCTTCTTCATAGTACTGTCTGGCCATGGCTACCGGGTCTCCGATATCCACATTGCCCTTGAACCTGATTCCCTTGGTTGTCTTGCCGTCTCGAACGTCAAGACAGATGATTATCCTCTTGCTCAGCATTATATCGGTCCCTGTTCAGTGCTGTCTTTAAGCATGCCTGTTAGTCGATATGAACCCCTGTTGTTTCTCGCTGTGAATTCCGCATCAGCAGGATCTGAAACTGATATCACCTTATACATCTCTTTTTCAAGCAAAGCTTTGCGCTGGTCGTCTGCTATCTTTTCGCCAAGCGAATCGACGACATAGAAGACATCGAAGCGAAGATCGCCGCTGCGGGTTTGCAGGGTCTCTGAACAGCCCCTTTTCCATTATGTGAAGCGTTTTTGCAAACACCTCCGCCATGAGGGCATCTTTCCATTCATTCCATGCAAGTACCCCTGTTGCCCTGGAATCTGCGATTGTGAGCAGATAGAGCATGGCAAGTCTCTGCGGGTCTCTCGTATTTCGTGCAAAATCCACTGTGACCCTTTCTTCGGAAAGATCGCGCGTGGTGGCCAGATCTGCTCTTGATTCCTTATTCAATACATGAAGACATTAAACTGAAAGCGGAGTGTATCTATGAACTTGAACGCCAGGATAGACAGATACCGTCTTGACATGTCATTCGTCCATACGGTAGGAAAACACCATGTCCTCTAAAAAGCCCACCAAATACATATTCATCACCGGAGGTGTGCTTTCGTCTCTGGGCAAAGGTCTTGCCGCGGCATCGATCGGTGCCATCATGGAGGCCAGAGGGCTCAGGGTAAACAACATCAAGCTGGACCCGTACATCAATGTAGATCCCGGCACCATGAGCCCGTTTCAGCACGGCGAAGTTTTCGTGACCGACGACGGGGCAGAGACCGACCTGGATCTTGGGCACTACGAGAGATTCACATCATCGAACCTGAGCAAGATGAACAATTTCACCACGGGACAGATATACGACAGTGTCATCCAGAAGGAGCGAAACGGCGAATACCTGGGAAAGACCGTTCAGGTCATCCCGCATATAACAGACGAGATCAAGGCGCGGATCGTCCATGCAGCTCAAGGCCATGATATCGCCATTATCGAGATCGGGGGTACTGTCGGTGACATAGAGTCCCTGCCGTTCCTGGAGGCCATCCGGCAGTTCGGTTTCGACATGGGCAAGGGCAATGTCTTGTACATCCATCTGACGCTTGTTCCGTATATTCCCACGGCCGGGGAATTAAAGACCAAGCCCACTCAGCATTCTGTCCAGAAACTCAGGGAAATAGGGATTCAGCCGCAGATCCTTCTGTGCAGGAGCGAAAAAAGGCTGACGAACGAATTGAAGGAAAAGATAGCGTTGTTCTGCAATGTGGAAAAAGGAGCGGTTATCAATGCCATCGATGTCGACAACATCTACCAGGTGCCTCTTGAGTTCCACAGGGAAGGGCTCGATGAGAGGATTATCGAATATCTCGGCATGTGGACAAGGGAACCGCGCATGCAGGGATGGGATAGACTCGTTGATTCATTCAGCAGCCGTACCCTGGAGATAAACATTGCGATAGTGGGTAAATATATCAAGCTTACCGACTCCTACAAAAGCCTGAACGAGGCCCTGGAACATGCCGGGCTTTACAACGATACCAGGGTTAACAGGGTATATGTCGATGCGGATGCTCTTGTCGAAGATTCGGACATATCCTATCATTTCAGGAATATCGACGGGGTGCTGGTTCCCGGCGGTTTTGGTGAACGAGGGGTGGAAGGAAAGATCCGAGCCATAGAATATGCAAGGACCTCGGGTATTCCGTTCTTCGGCATCTGTCTGGGCATGCAGCTGGCTGTTATCGAGTTTGCCAGGAACATGTGCGGAATAAAGGATGCAAACAGCACTGAATTTGAGCCTGACAGCCCTTCGCCGGTGATAAAATTTCTGCCGGACCAGAAGAATATGCTCAGAAAGGGCGGAACAATGCGTCTTGGTGCATACCGATGCATGTTGTCCCCGGATACGAATGCCATGAATGCCTATGAGAACAAAGAGATATCAGAGAGGCACCGGCACCGGTATGAATTCAACAGCGCCTTCGAAGAAAAGCTTGTCGGATGCGGACTGATCATAAGCGGCCGAAACCCTGAATCATCGCTGGTGGAGATTGTCGAGCTTAAGGATCATCCATGGTTTATGGGAGTTCAGTTTCATCCTGAATTCAAATCAAAACCTATGCAGGTTCACCCCCTGTTCAGGGATTTTATCAGAGCCGGCCTTGATTTTCACAAAGAATCGGTCAATGATTCGATAACACGGTAGCTGTATGATATATGAAGGACCGGATATCGTTATCACCGCATCGATAAGCACTGTTTTTTTCTTGTCCCGATCAATCGCACCGAGGAGATCGTAATCTGTAATGTCTGAAGATATGGGCAGGATCATCAGCTTTATCGATATGGGAACAAATTCTGTCCGTCTCATGATCGTAAGAATATTCAAGGACAATTCATACACGATCCTTTCCAGGCAGAAGGAGATGATCCGTCTCGGCTCAGGCGAGTTCGACCATGGCTATATTCAGAAGGAGGCCATGGATAAAGCCGTAACAGTCTGCAAGAACTTCGTTGAGATGTCCGCTTCCTTCCATGCCGAGGAGATTGTCGCGGTGGCGACATCTGCAACCAGGGATGCCAGAAACAAGGATGAACTGATCGCAAGACTCAAAGATGAGGCAGGCCTCGAGATCAAGGTTATATCCGGCGGCGAAGAGGCGAGGCTGATCTATCTCGGCATGCTCAGCGGCATGCATATAACTGGAAAGGCATTCTTCATAGACATCGGGGGAGGAAGCACAGAAGTCATTGTAGGAGATGAACATGGCTATGATTATCTTGACAGCATGAAACTGGGGGCTATCCGAATAACCATGCTTTATTTACCCGACCAGGCAGGTCCTGTGCCGATCTCAGTCTATCGCAAAGTACAGGATCATGTGCGGAGTGCGAGCGTACTTTCCGTGAAACGCATTCGGGAATTCACGCTGAGTCAATACTTCGGGTGCTCGGGAACAATACAGAGCCTGGCACACATTGCTGCTCATGTCTTTCACGACCGCGATCCGAAACGGCTCAGCCTGCTCAGTCTCTGTGACCTCAAGGCGGTTGCAGAGCTTCTCTGCTCGATGAGTCTTGAAGAAAGGAGAATTCTGCCCGGTATGAATCCAAGGCGGACGGATATCATTATCGGAGGGGCTGTTATTCTCGATACCATCATGACCGAACTGGATATACCGGAGATAGGCGTGAGCTCTCACGAACTGCGTGATGGTCTTATGCTGGACTACATCTATCGCATCAATCACCCTGGGGGGAATGAATTCTCGGTCAGACACAAAAGTGTGCTCGCTCTCGGGCGGAGATGCGCGTTCGATGAAAAGCATTCAGTAAATGTTGCCAGGCTCTGCCTGGAACTCTTTGACAGCGCAAAGAGCCTGGGCCTTCACACCCAGGGACAAACCGAGAGAGAGCTTCTCTACTATGCGGCCCACCTGCATGATATCGGCACCTTTCTTTCCTATGCAAACCATCATGCGAACAGCCACTATTTTATCCGAAATGCAGATCTTATGGGATTTAACCAGGATGAACTAGTCACAATGGCTGTTGCTGCATTTTTCCACCGCAAGGCCCTTCCTGTTGAAGAAATACCCGAATTTGCCGCCCTCGATGAGAAGAGCCGTGACATTGTGAAGGTGCATGCCATATTTCTCCGGATCGCTGAAAGCCTCGACAGAAGTCACGCGGGCCTCGTTGAAAGCGCCTGTTTCATGGGGTGCGACAACGGAAGTGTCGTACTGGAGATAAAGTCTTCAGATGACTGTCAGCTCGAATTCTGGGGTGTTCAGAATCACCGGGAAGCCTTTGAAAAGGTCTTCGGGAAAAAGCTTCTGTTCAGCATTGCGTAGTCTTTCAGCTTTCTCGGCAACTATTCCAGACCTGTTCCGTAATGAAGTAAACAAATATGTAGTATTTTCTGGCATTGATTATGTCAGATACTCATGACCGAAGAAGGACGATTGCCTTATCATGCGGCATAACTCCTGTCTCTTATACACATCTCCGAGCCCACGAGACCGTACTAGATCTCG
>OMKS01003022.1_pt1 | contig 13657 bp, 9 predicted proteins | sample 1674721 | NCBI WGS metagenome assembly OMKS01 (sample SAMN06264996, study PRJEB25208) | sediment metagenome | isolation source: hot spring sediment | place: USA: California | collected 2014-09-02 | reverse complement strand
TTTTCAAGCAGAAGACGGCATACGAGATCTAGTACGGTCTCGTGGGCTCGGAGATGTGTATAAGAGACAGACAGTATCCCGGTCGCTGCCGATTTCACCGAGCATTATCTGGTCAATATGGCCCGGGGAGACATGGGGGTGGTGCGGGCGCTCACGGTGAGAACGAGAGCCCGTCCTGTGCTCGGTGAGTTGGCCCGCGCCTTCCCCCGTTCGTTGGGCTTGTTGCTCGTCGCCCAGGCGTTGGCACTCGTCATTGGATTGCCGCTGGGCGTCGTCGCCGCGTTGCGCCGCCGGACACGATTTTCCGGCCTGCTGGTCTTCATCTCTGTGTTAGGCGTCTCGACGCCCAGCTACTTTGCCGCGATGCTGCTCATCTGGTTCAACGTCTGGCTCTATCGCGTCAGCGGCGTCGATTTCATCCCCATCTACGGCTTTGGGTGGGACGCCCACCTGATCCTGCCGGCGCTCGTGCTGGCGGCCCGGCCTGCCGCCAACGTGATGCGACTGGGCTACAATGCATTGACCGAGATCCTGGATGCTGACTTCGTGCGCACGGCTCACGCCAAGGGTTTGCGTCCTCGCATTGTCCTGATCCGTCACGTGCTGCGCAACGCCAGCGTGCCCCTGCTGACGACCATGGCCGTCTCCTTGCGCTTCAGCCTGGCTATCCTGCCCATCGTCGAGTACATCTTCAGTTGGGGAGGGATCGGTCAGATGCTCCTGACCGCCATCGACCTGCACGATACCACGACGGTGCTCGGCATGGTCCTGCCTCTGGCGATTCTCTTCGTCCTGATCAACATCGCGCTGGAGATTCTCTATCTCTTCCTGGACCCGAGATTGCGGATCAAGGAGGTCAGCGCGACGTGAAGAGCCAAAGTTTGTGGGAGCGCTTCAAGCGCGGCGCTCGCGATCAATCCTTCATCGTCGGTTCTGTCCTGGTCCTGGCCTTCGTCCTGATCGCTGTGTTTGGGCCGGAACTGGCCCCGCATAATCCCTATTTGCGGGATCGCGTGCAGACCATCGACGGGGAGTTGCAGCGGGCGCCTATCGAACCCGGTTCGCTCTACCCCCTGGGAACCGACGAGCAGGGGCGGGATATGCTCTCGATGCTCCTCCACGGGGCGCGGCAGACGTTGGTTATCGCTTCGATGGCGGTGTTGGTGCGCCTTTTCCTGGGCTTCGTCCTGGGTACGTTATCCGGCTGGTGGCCTAATAGTTGGCTGGATCGTGCCTGCACCACCGTGACCGAGTTCTTGGCTGCCATCCCGGCCCTGATTTTGGCGATTCTGCTGGTGTTCGCCGTGGGCGTCAGGCGTGGGCAGGTCGCGTTCCTGGTCGCGCTCTCCCTGGTGGGGTGGGGGGAGGTGGCGCAGATCGTGCGCGGCCACGTTCTGACCCTGCGCAACAGGCTCTTCGTCCTGGCCTCGCGGGCCATTGGCCTCAGCCCCTTGCAGATCCTCAGTCGCCACGTGTTGCCCAATCTACTCTCGACGTTGCTGGCGTTGGCGGCCCTGGAGATGGGGAGCGTGTTGCTCCTGCTGGGAGAGTTGGGTTTCCTGAACATCTTCATCGGTGGCGGCGGCCTATACACCGACGACGCCGTCGGGGCGATTCATTATTTCGACGTGCCCGATTGGGGCGCGATGTTGGGCGTCTCCTGGCGATACTTCCGTCGTTACCCCTGGCTCCCCATGGCGCCGGCGGCGGCCTTTTTCGTCGCCATTTTGGGATTCAATCTCTTCGGGTATGGCTTGCAGCGTTTTATCGAAAAGGGACGTTTCCATCCCAGTGGCTGGTCATTGCTGCGGCTCGCACTGGTGATCGCGCTCCTGTTCCTGGGGATGCGGGCGCTTCTGCGTCACTCCGGGACCGAAGCCCAGTTCGTCGACTTGGCGCGCGAGTTCAGCCTGCAGCGGGCGTGGAATGACGTCGGCTATTTGACCCAGGCGGAACTGGCGGGGCGCCCACCCGGGCCGGACGGTGGTTTCCAGGCTGCTGGCTATATTGCCCATCAATTTGAGCAGGCTGGCCTGACCCCCTTACAGAGCGGCGATTATTTTCAATTCTACAAAACCTATCACGGGCGCGTGACCCAGGAACCGGTGTTGGAGGTGTTGGATTCCGGCGCCCGCTTCGATCAGGCCATCACCTTCGATCCCAGGCAGTGCTTCTCCGCCCAAGGGTCGCGGGAAGGACGCCTGACCATCGTGGGAAACACACGCGAGCGTGTCGTCGCCAATGGCTTTTTCATGTTGCTCGATCCCGATGACGACCTGTACGCGCCGTACAACTACCGGGTGCCAGAGAACACCGTCGCCCTGCGCGTCGTGGCGGATGATGCAGTGTGGCGGCGTGATCTGCCTCCCCGTTTCTCACACGCCTTCGGCGCTGCCTTCTCTTATCCACATCTTCTCATTGGGGAGTCTGCTGCTGCGCGCTTGTTGGCGGAGCGCGGGCTGGATCTCAAGGAACTCCGGGCCAGGATGGAGGCCGGGGAACCGATCAGGCTGGAGACCGACATCCCGCTTCGTTTGCAGATTGGGTTGACCTACGAGGAGACGCCGGCGGTCAATGTCGTCGGTTACATCCCGGCCGCTGACCAACGGACCGAGGGCGACCGTATTCTGCTGGCGGTCTCTTACACCGCGTCGCAGTCGAACGAGGACGCGATCTATCCCGGCGCAGATGAGAACGCCAGCGGGGTCGCCGTGATGCTGGAGACGGCACGCCTGTGGCATGATCTTGGATTCGAGCCCAAGCGGACGGTCGTCTTCGCCGCACTGGACGAGAACGGTGGGTCTCATTTCGTCCAAAGCCCGGTGATGCCCGCTTCGAAGGTCTCCGATACCTGGATAACCGTGATCGTTCACGGCGTGGGCGCGGGCGAGTCGCGGCTGGCCCGCGCGGGGATGGGGGTGGGGTTGGCCCGCGCCTTCGACGACAGCGCCCGCCGCCTGGGGGCCCGGACGAAAGCGTTGGACGAGTGGCCTTTCTTCTTCCTCGACCGGAGCGGTCGTTACGCCTCGGCCGATAAATCCTACTCGGGTCTGGCGATCGTCCGGCCGGGAGACACGCTTTCCGGGACGCCCGCCGATACGATAGCCCACCTGGATCAAGCGTCCCTGTTGGAAAGCGGTCAGGTCGTGGCCCATTACCTCATGGTATTGAGCGCTCGCTAGGCTCCGGGCCCGTTTGCCTTTAGCCCGCTTCTGCGCTATTATCAACGACGCGAAGTAACTGCTCAGCCTTTACAGCGGAGGGGCGGGGGTTTGGGTTGTTTGGCGAGTGCGAAGCACCGCCAAACAACCCAAACCCCCATTCTCCATCGCAGCAAGCGACTAGCTTGGGTAGTTACGGCGGTTGGAAGTTGGAGATTGGAAAAGCATTCGTGAAATTCGACCATTCGCGTGATTCGTGATAGAACATCAGGCTTTTGGCCACGAATGTCAGGTAGTAATGGAGGTTACACGATGGGTATAAAATCAGGCGCTAAAACCGATTTGACGTGGGCAGGCGTCGCCGTTGTGAGGTTTTTTATCATCTTATGGATGATGGCGTCCTTGCTCGCCGCCTGGCCCGTCCCCGCCGCCGCCGATTCGCCGCCGCCGATCCAGGTCGTCTCCCAATCGGTCGAGAGCCATTTCCCCGACGATCTGACCTTCACGATCACAGCGCGCAGTGACGCGGCGCGCAGTGACGCGGGCGACATCGTGGACGCTGCGCTCTATTACCGGGTCGGGTGGGAGAAGGCGGAGCGGGTAGGGCTTCCGGAACCATTCGCGCCGTCGCCAGAGGTCACGCTGACCCACGTCTGGCGCACCGGCGGTGAGACGGTCCCCCCCTTCATCGAGATCAGCTACTACTGGCGCATTGTGGACCGCGCGGGCAACGACTTCACCACCGAACTGACGTGGGACGAGTACGCCGACGAGACCCACGATTGGCAGTCGCTGTCGAATGACCAGGTCGTCGTCTACTGGTACGAGCGACCGGCCGCCTTCGGGCAGGAGCTGTTCGAGGCGGCGGTGGAGAGTTACGAGCACGTCGCCGCCATCACCGGCGTCGTCACCGAGCGACCGGCGCGGGTCGTCATCTACAACAACCACGATGATTTTTGCGCCTTCTTTGCCCCTCGCTCGTGCCAGGATTGGATCGGTGGGCAGGCGCACGCTGGGCTCACGGTGCAGTGGGGCATGAACCGGTACTGGTTGACGCACGACGTGATTCCCCACGAGCTGGCCCACGTCTTCTACAACCAGATTTTCCGGAATACCTGGGTGCGGGTGCCAACCTGGTTCAACGAGGGGTTGGCGGTCTACAACGAGCGCACCGGCCATCGTTACGAGAAAGCGCTCGTCGAGATGGCCGCCGCCGAGGGGAACCTGATCCCCCTGCGGAAGATGGGCACGCAGGCCAGCGGCCTGGCCCACGATTCGATCGGCCTATGGTACGCCCAGGCTTATAGCCTGGTCGCCTTCATCGCTGAAGTTTATGGCGAGGATGTGTTGGGGGACGTGGTCTTGACCCTGGCTGACAATCACCCGATGGAGGAAGCGTTGCAGCGCACGTTGGACATGGACTTGATTGCTTTCGAGATGGCCTGGCTGGAGTGGTTAGGCTATCCGGTCGATTCGATCCCCACCCCGATCCGGGTCCCGCCGATGACGGTCGTTCCCCTGGTGCTCCCCACCGCGCCCCGGGGCCAGCCAGCGGCTACTGTCACCCCAGCGCCGTCTCCCACGTCAACCCTGACGCCTGCCCCGGTTATCGCTTCTCCCACCCCCTCACCCCCGATCTCCACGCCGCCCGCTCGGACGTCGCCTCCTTGCTCCTGTTGCTGTAGCAGCGCGGGCCTGTTGATTTTGCTCGTCGTTTGGTTGATGTGGCGCTCTTAACCGTGCCATGGAGTCCCTATGTCTCAGGTACGCGATTTTGCGGAACGTCTAATTGATAACATCGAGCGGGTGATCGTCGGCAAGCGAGAGTCGGTGGAGCTGGCGGTGATTGCTTTGCTCTGCCAGGGCCATCTCCTGATCGAAGACGTGCCCGGCGTGGGAAAGACGATGCTGGCACGCAGTATTGCCCGTTCGCTGGGCTGTTCCTTCAGCCGGATTCAGTTCACGCCCGACATGTTGCCCAGCGACGTGACCGGCGTTTCCATCTTCAACCAGGTCAGTCGCCAGTTCGAGTTTCGACCCGGACCGGTGATGGCCCAGGTCGTGTTGGCTGACGAGATCAACCGGGCCACGCCCAAGACCCAGGCCGCGATGTTGGAGGCGATGGAGGAGCGACAAATGACCGTGGATGGTGTGACCCATATTTTGCCCCGACCCTTTATGGTGTTGGCGACTCAGAATCCCATCGAGTACGAGGGCACGTTTCCCCTCCCGGAGGCCCAGTTGGATCGCTTTATGTTGCGCGTCAATCTGGGGTACCCTGTGCTTTCGGATGAGGTGAGCGTGTTGAAACGGCAACAATACCGGCACCCGTTGGAGGATCTGGAGCAGGTCGCCTCGGTCGAAGACCTCGTGGCGGCGCAGGAGGCGGTGAAATCAGTGCGGGTTTCGGAATCGGTGATGGAATATATCGTGAAACTGAGCCGTCGCACCCGTCAACACGCCGATACGTACCTGGGAGCCAGCCCCCGGGGGAGCCTGGCCCTCTATCGCTCGGGACAGGCTCGGGCGGCGATCCAGGGCCGGGATTACGTGCTCCCCGATGACGTCAAGGCGCTGGTTATCCCGGCCCTGGCTCACCGGGTCATTCCCGGGCCGGCGGCGCGAATGCAGGACATCAGCTCCCGGCAAATCGTGCAGAGCATCGTGGAGAAGCTGCCCGTCCCCGGCGGGGATTTCGATTTCACTGGCGAAGCGTGAGCGTATGACAACGCACGTTGATTCAAGCGCTCGCCTGCTCGCCTCTCGCATGGTGGTGGTGGGTTTGCTCATCTTTAGCCTGGCGGCCTTGGCTGTCACCGGCCAAGCGATCTATTTCCGCTTGAGTTATCTATGGGTACTGCTCTTGCTTGGGAGTTGGATCTGGTCTCTGCTGGCGCTGCGGGGCGTGCGGGTCCGGCGAGAGACGCGCACACGGCGCGCTCAGGTGGGGCAGACGTTGGAAGAGCGCTTCATCATCGAGAACGCCAGCCGCTTGCCCCGGTTGTGGGTGCTCGTGCGCGATCGTTTCGACCTGCCCGGGGTGGAAAGTTCCCGCGTGCTGACGTTGCTCAAAGCGCGGGAGGAACGCTCGTACCTCGTCAGCACGCGGCTGCTTCGACGGGGTGTCTATTCCTTCGGCCCCACCGAGTTGATCTCGGGCGATCCCTTCGGTCTCTTCAGCACGCGCCAGATCATGCCGGCCGAGGACGCCCTGTTGGTCTATCCGAAGATCTTCGACGTGCCCGCGTTCTTCAGTCCGGCCGGCGTGCTTTCGGGAGGCGAGGCGCTGCGGCGCCGGACGCACCAGATCACGCCCAACGCGGCTGGCGTGCGAGAGTACGCCCCCGGCGATTCACTCAGTCGCATCCACTGGGTGAGCACAGCCCGCCGCGATCGCCTGATGGTCAAGGAATTCGAACTGGATCCGCTGGCTGAGGTGTGGATTTTCGCCGATGCGGCTCGGGATGCACACACCGCCCTGCCCTATACCCGCGCCGATCTGTTGAAATCGTTCGACGCGGCTTCCCGGCGGGTGTTCTTGCCGCCATCGACGGAGGAGTACATGGTGAGTATCGTCGCTTCGTTGGGACGCTACTTTCTGCGGAGCGGGCGCGCCGTGGGGCTGGTGAGTTGCGGGCAGGCCTGTCTCCCCAGTATTCTCCCTCCCGACCAGGGAGGACGCCAATTGAGCAAGATACTGGAGGCGAGCGCGCTCTTGCGTGCTGAAGGAGAGCTTTCTATCTTGGCGCTGGTACTGGCCCAGAGACGTCATTTGCCCCGGGGCAGCACGATCGTCCTGGTGACGCCCTCGGTTCACCGGGACGTGGCTGTAGCGGCAGATCATCTGCTTCAATGTGGGCTGCGGCCGATGCTCGTCTTGATCGACGCGGCCTCTTTTGGCGGTCCAGAGGGCACTAAATCTCTGGCACTGACCATCTCGGGGTTAGGCTTGCCCGTTTACCAGGTAGAGAGGGATGCTGACCTAGCGGCGGCCCTGAGTGGCCGTGGACGAAATGGAAGGTGGTAGCGATGCGTGAGGGAGTGAGCGGATTATCGAAATCTCGAACCTCCGGTGGGAAGGACGTTGGCAGGTTGGGCTGGTGGGACACCCTGGCGGCCGTTTTGCTCGTAGCCGCGCTCCTCACGACGGCTGGGCGGCTCATCGTCACCGGGTGGACCGATCACCTGGGCGTCGTGGGATGGATGACGCTGGTGGGCGGATTGGCGGGGCTGGCGTTGGGCGCCAGCGCTTTTTCGCAGCGTTGCGTCGTTCTCTTGGCCACAATCTATGGGCTCTTTTTTGGCGGGGCCTTGTTGGGCGTCACGATGGTCGAGGAGCAACTGTGGATAGATCGCCTGATCAACCTGATCGAACGATTGCTGGTGTCGCTGCTTCAACTGGTGCGACAGGATCCGGTGGAAGACCCCTTGCTTTTCGTCTGGGCGATGACGGTGTTGTTTTGGATCCTCAGTGTGCACGCGGCCTACCATTTGGCCCGTCACGGACATCCATGGCGTTCCACCATTCCGGCGGGGTTGGTGTTGTTGATCGTCCATAGCTATAACGCCATTTTCGAGACGCGCACCTGGTTTCTGGCGCTCTATCTCTTCTTTGTCCTGATGATCCTGGCGCGGATGGCCTATTTGCGTTATCAGATCGTCTGGCAGCGAGATCGGATCTCGGTCCCTTCTTACGTGGGGTTGGACCTCATCGGCGCGACGTTGCAGATCGTATTGGTGCTCATTGTGGTTGCCTGGTTGACGCCGGTGATCTTTCGATCGGTGTCACCGCTTCGGCAAGCCTGGCGTCACGTATCTGGCCCCTGGGCGACTGTGCGAGATCGTCTGAGTCACGCCGTCGTCTCCCTGCGCGAGCAGGTCGGAGGGGTGCAGAACATCTACGGGGATACACTCTCTTTGGGATCCGGCAATCCAGACGACGACGAAGTGCTCCTCGTCGTTCAAGTGGAACCAGGCTTCTCATCGGTTCCCCGCTATTACTGGCGGGCTCGCGTCTATGATCACTACGCCGGTGGAGAATGGCGCACGGGCAGCATCTCGAGGACCCAGGAGATCAATTCTCGGGATGTGGCCTCGAATTTCACCCAAGGCGAGCAGGGGCGGACCGGGACGTTTACGATGACCACCGCTGCTCCGATCTCGACCCTTTTTACACCAGGACGGGTTCTGTGGGTGAGTCGCCCGGCGCGGGCCGATTTGGCGCTCAATCCCGATGGCACGGCCGACGTTTTTGCCCTGCACGCCAATCCGCCGGTGCAGGCCGGAGAAAGTTACCAGATTCGAGCTTTCCTAAATGATGTGAGCGTGGCGACGTTGCGCGCTGCCGGTGCAGACTATCCCGATTGGATCGTCGACCGGTATGTACAACTTCCCCCCGAAATTACCCCGCGTGTTCGCGAGTTGGCCCATCGGATTGCTGATGGTTTGGATAATCCCTATGATATCGTCGTCACTATCACCACATACCTTCGTCGCCGGATCGAGTATCGTCGCGTTCTGGCCGACCGGTGGCCCGATTATCAGGAGCCGGTCGATTGGTTCCTGTTCGATGCGCAACAGGGCTATTGCAGTTATTACGCCACGGCCGAGGTGATCATGCTCCGTGCTTTGGGTATCCCGGCCCGGTTGGCCGTCGGGTATGGGCAGGGGGACCTGGAGAGCGGCAGTCGCGTTTACGTCGTCGATGCGTACAATAGACGGGCCTGGTCGGATGATAGCGACGTCTACGTCGTGCGCCGGCGAAATGCTCACGCCTGGCCCGAGGTTTACTTCCCGGGGATAGGTTGGATACCATTCGAACCCAGCGCGATATATCCGTCTATCGATCGCCCGTTGGGAGAAGATGACGAGGCAGACACCTCGTTCGATGGGTCGCTCTTGGATTTGGAGCTGGAGGAGGACGCATCTCTGGAGCAGCGTCTGAGAGAATTTTTGGCGGAGAAAGAGATACCTGTCGAGGCGTTGCCTGCCTTACAGGATCGCCGGGAGTCGAACTGGAACACTTGGCTCCTGGCTTTGACGCCAGTGGCATTGGTCATTGGGTTGATTCTGGTCTGGCAAAAACGGCTATCCCAGCATGTAGTCTCGGTCCCTGTTCTGTTGAGACGCGGATTGCGCCGCCTTGACATTCAAACGCCGTCGATATTACAACGTTGGAGCGTCTACACGACCCTTTCTACCCAGGAACGGGCCTATCTGCAGATCAATGCCGCTTTGAAACGGTTAGGATCGATCCCTCACCCATCCGATACCCCTGCCGAGCGTGCCAGGGCATTGCGTCACATCTTGCCCCAGGCAAGTCGGGCGATCCAGCGTGTGTTGGACGAATACCAAGCCTCGTATTATGGATCCCGGCCGGGCAACGCTTATGCGGCCCAGGATGCTGGGCGAGAGATACGGCGTCAATCCTGGGAAGTGAAACTGCGCCGCTTCTTTACCGGGTAGAAGCATCGATCTGTAGCCGGGAAACGTGACCAGTTGACAACCCCCTGGGCGCGTGCTATACTCACGCACTACAAACAACGCTCAAAGCATTTGAAACACACCCACCGATAATTACTAAACATGCGACATCAAAGAGCCAGCCAGGCATTCTTCGGTGTGTGGGGGTGAGGCGATAGAATCGTGGTTATATCCAGTTTTCCCGAGGCGCAACATCGAGCACGGTTATTGGTTGTAGATGATGAGAGCAATCTGCGCGCTGCTCTTCGCGACGTCCTGAGCTTGATGGGGTACTACGTCGATGTATCCGCTTCCGGTGACGAGGCATTGCAATCACTCGAAGAATCGTCCTATGACTTGATGGTGCTCGACATGCACATGCCGGGGATGCATGGCGTCGAGGTGATGAAGCGCGTGCGGCAGGATTATCCAGACGTATCGATCATCGTGCTGACCGCCCACGCTTCGGTAGAGAGTGCTATCGCTGCGGTAAAGTCAGGGGTGGATGATTACATGTTGAAGCCCTTTGACATTGGGGAACTGGCGGAGACGATAACCAGGACTCTGCGAGAGCGGGAGAAGACATTGCGTCGCAAGAAGCTCTTGAATTTGATTGGCGGCGCTTTGGATAAGCTGGATTCGGTGCAAGATATCGGTCCGACCGGGGACGCTGAGTCTAACGATGGGCAATCGACGGCCATTCAACGTTTCGTGCACGCCGGGTGTCTAACGCTGGATCGTCAAAAACGGATCGTTGTGGTTCGGGGCAGGTCTCCCTCATCGGTCGAATTGACGGAAGGGGAGACGACGGTTCTGGCTGCGCTGATGGCTCAACCCAACCAGGTGCTTTCCTGGGTGGAGTTGCTTCAGGATTCGTCGCTTTGCCAGATGAGTAAACAGGAGGTTCAAAATCAGGCGCGCCTCTACATTTTTCGCTTGCGCCGCAAGATCGAATCTGATCCCAGCGATCCCGATTTGATTCGCACGGTGCGCGGACGTGGGTACTTTTTGTCCGTGAGATGACGAACCGTGTACCACCATAACCTGCCAATGGCGCATTAGCTGATCTCAGATTTTCGAAGTCTAGAAAGTAGTCTTGGAGCGTCAGAAGCCGAGCTTTTGCAAGGGTTCAGCCGATGAAATGAGCCGTTGTAAGGTAAGACTTCGGAAGTCCAACATGTCATTGTCGAGACAAGAAACTTGCTTGTTTCTGAAACTAAAGCAAGGATACCGCAAGATGCTCAGGTTTTTTCCCCCACAGTCGAGCTCGTCGTAGATAAAGTATTTCGACGAAACGGTGAATGGGGGCGGGGTGTGAAGTCTAAGCAAAGTTCCAAGAAAGGGGGATACTGATGAAACGATTGCTTTTGATCTTATGTGTGCTCACGTTGCTCTTTTGCCTGATGCCTGCGACGACCCACGCCAGTCCGCTGGTGCAGGACGACGCTGAAGAGAACGGGTTGTCGCGGATCGGATCGGTCATCGCGACCCTGGGGCTTTATGCAGCTATGATGGCTGTGCTGGCTGTGGGGTCCGAGGTGGTGATCGACGCGGTGCGGCCCATATTTGGGCTTAAAGGTAAGGCGAGCGCCGCAGAGGCATTGAATGATCTCAAGATTTGGCTGCCGGATACGTTGAGGGAGTTGGGCGTCCACTCCGAGGCTCAAGATCGGATTAGAGAGCAGATCGGGGAATTGCACGTGATCACGGCTCAGGTCGAGGATCGGGCGGATAAGGTGCAGAATCTGCTCGAGAGCCGGTTTCAGGATGCGCTCAAGGATTTGGCTACGCACTCCACCACGTTTGTCGTGGACAAATATTGGAAGAAATACATAGAGCCATGTCTCCGGCGAGAGGCGCCCGATCTGGATCCAGACCAGGTAAGGGGGTGGTTGGAGACATCTTTGACTGTCCTGGAGGAGACCAACATCGCCGAGATGCAAGCTCATTTGAAGTCGATCACCAACGTGTTAGAGACGGTGCGGCAACAGCGTAACGCGTTGCAAAGTCCAATCGTGCGCTTTTGGCGTTGGTTGCGGAAAAGCCTGTTCTTGCTAGGTGAAAGATTGGGGGGCAAGCCCGATTCAGATGCGCCGAATGAGTACCGCGAGGGGGACTGGGGACGATTTGGCAAATACGTCGTCCGCCCGATCCTTCTTCTGCCCTCGTATTTGCAGTACGCCTGGCAATGGTTGCGCAACAGCTTGCCCAAGGAGGATCTGACCGTCTACGAGCATCTGTCGCGGTTGGGCGAGCATAAAAGGCTCAAGCCGTTGCTCACGATGGACGAAGCGGCCCGCTGTATCCTGGAGGAGGAGATGCAGCATACGAGCGAGAATGATTTGCGCATTGTCTGGATCCGCGTGCTTTCGGCGGTGGTGGGGATTGGCCTGGCGGTCGCCCTGCGAATCGATTCGATTCAGTTGCTGGCGCCGGTGATGGAGAATGCCATTGACGCATTTCGCGGCGTCGGCGCCGATGGCGCGGTCGAATGGTACACGTTCGAGATGTTACTGCGCCAAGTGGGGGTCGTGATCGATTTCAGGTTGGTCCCCAATGCGTTGACCGGGTTGATCAATTGGTTCCTCAAACTCACACCGGGCCTGGTGCTCAGTGGATTGGGAGCGGCGGCTGGTTCCGCCTTCTGGCACGATCAACTCGATCGCTTGCGGAGCGCCAAGCAGGTCGTCTCGGGAATAGCAGAGAGTGTATAGACTTGACCACGCGAAATCCCGAAGAGCCGCTCGGTATATGAGACTTTCGAAGTCTACAACGACTTAATTTTATCGTTCAGGTGAGGAGGATGACTGTATGCAGATGGATTTTCATTATTATTGTATCGCGGTGCTCGCCAGGGCGGCCGGTTTCAATAAAGAGGACGCGCTCGTCATCGCCTACGCTTCTCAGTACACCGACGATGCCACCGAAAGCGAGTTGATTCACCTGGACACTGATGATGGGAATTTGCGTTTCGATCCGGTGCGGACTGCCTACGAGGGCTTGGATTTACTGGGCGCGTTAAATTGGTCCGCCCAGAAACGGGTCTACATTCCTTTCCACTTCCTCCCGCCCAGACACTTTGCGCCGGAGAATAGCGACACTTTTTCGTTCGTCACGCGGCCGGCCGTGGGTGCGCTCAGTGGCGATCAGCGCTCGCTGGGCGAAATGTTGTTGGAACAGGCAGCCAGTGAAGCGCTGTGCAACAATCGCCGCCGCTTGTGCCGGATTGGCATTGCCCTCCACACGATAGCCGATACGTGGGCTCACCAACAGTTCTCTGGCCGTTGGAATCGGACTGAGAACGATGTGGAAGAGATCTACGTATATGATCGGGAGGCGGGCGAGTACCGTCACCTCGTGCCGGAAAACGTCATCTTGGACGCGCTGCCGCAGATCGGACACGCCGAGGCCGGGTATTTCCCGGATCTAGCCTACCAACACTGGAAGTGTGACCTCAAACAATCACCGGCGTTTGTGGAGCGGGATAACGTGAAAGTTTTTCTCGAAGCTGCCCAGGCGATATACGATCTATTGTGTCCTTTGGAGAAGATGGCGCCCGATGAGCCCATCCCCTGGACCGACATCGCGCCAAGTTTGTGGGCTTTGTTCTCCGCTGGGCCGGCTAAAGAGGCCAGCGTGATAGACCGGATGACGATTCAGACGTACCGCCATTACCACATGCAAGACATTGCGGCTCGGTGTGGTCGATGGCAAGCCGAGTTCGATCACCTATTCCGCCCCTACCCGGTGGGAGATCGATATGCATACGAGCGTCACCGATGGCGAGATAAAGCGTTGGAGGGGGATACGCGGTGGGATGACTGGTCGCAGCGAGAGTGGGACCGGATGTCGCCTTTGGGGTTAGAGGCTAATTTCTGGGATTCGCTGTGGGTGCACTTCCACCGGGCCGCGCTCAGGCAGCGCCACTTTGTATTGGAACGTTTGCCTTAACTTGACGGTTCTTTGGGATTTCGCATGGCCGCGGTGAGAGATTAGCCACGAATTGCACGAATTAACACGAAAAACCCAAAATT
>OMKS01003020.1_pt1 | contig 13662 bp, 12 predicted proteins | sample 1674721 | NCBI WGS metagenome assembly OMKS01 (sample SAMN06264996, study PRJEB25208) | sediment metagenome | isolation source: hot spring sediment | place: USA: California | collected 2014-09-02 | reverse complement strand
CATACGAGATCTAGTACGGTCTCGTGGGCTCGGAGATGTGTATAAGAGACAGAAATGATACAGCGCGCCGTGGGCAAAGTCCAGTCTGGGCAGATCATAGAGGCGGCGCACTTCCTCGAAGGCGATGCGACCCAGCGCCACGATGCCCTGCAGGCGCGTCAGCAGGCGCAGTTCCGCCCGCAAAAACGGCTGGCAGTTATCTAACTCGGCGCGGGTGGGTTTGTTGGCGGGCGGGGCGCAGCGTCCCACCGCGGTGATGAAGACATCCTGCAGCGTGAGGCCGTCGCCGCGATGCGTGGCTTCGGGCTGGTTGCAGAATCCGGCGCGGTGCAGAGCGGGGTAGAGAAAATCACCGCTGGCGTCGCCGGTGAACATGCGTCCGGTGCGGTTGGAGCCGTGCGCGCCGGGCGCCAGCCCCAGGATCATGATGCGCGCCTGCGGGTCGCCGAAACCGGGCACGGGTTTGCCCCAGTAGTCCTGATCGATGTAGGCGCGTCGTTTGGTGCGTGCCACCTCTTCGCGCCACGCCACCAGGCGCGGGCACAGGCGGCATTGCGTCACGCAAATTTCCAGCGCATCAAAGCTGTCACTGTCTTGTAATGGTTCGGGCATCATACCGCAAGTATAGCAAAAAAAAATCCCCGCGGGCAGCGAACACGCGGGGATTGAATAATATTTGGTCTGGTAAGAATCAAGCTTTTATTTTGCCATAGTTACGCGCCACTTGCTGCCAGTCAACGACCTCGAAGAAAGCCTGCAGGTAATCACCGCGCAGGTTGCGGTATTTCAAATAGTAGGCGTGCTCCCATACATCGATGCCGAGGATCGGCGTCCAGCGTCCTTTGCTTACCATGATGGGGTTGTCCTGGTTTGGGGTGGAAGAAATTTCCAGTGCACCTGCGCTATTGGCATTCAGCCAGGCCCAGCCCGAACCAAAGCGGCCTGCTCCGGCGGCAATAAGTTTCTCTTTCAGGTTGGCGAAACTGCCGAAATCTTTCTCGATCTGCCGCGCGAGTTCACCCTGTGGTTCGCCGCCGCCATTGGGCGAAAGATGGGCGAAATACAGGTTGTGGTTATAGTAACCGCCGCCGTTATTGCGCACAGCCGTGCGCAGCGATTCATCGCTGATTTCATCCAGCTGGACGAAAATCTGCGCTTCACGCAAGCCGTCAAACTGAGGCAGTTTGGCGAGGGCATCATTGAAGTTCTTGGTATAACCGGCATGGTGCTTGGTGTAGTGGGTGAGCATGGTCGCTTCGTCGATGTGGGGTTCGAGTGCGTCATAACCATACGGTAATTCGAATTGTTTAAACATTCTATACTCCTGTTCATTGTTGTTTTTCCCTGATTATAATAGTTTAATATATGATTTATATAAAAAATTATCCTGTGCGGCCACCCGCTCATCCAGCGGGTTGATACCAAAAGAGGCTGTCTTTACCGGACAACCTCTTGATGATGAATGGCGAATGGTTGTGATGCGGCTTATGCCATCTCGAATTTTTCGGTATGCAATTTTTCAATGCCCAGATTGCCGAAGCACAATTCCATGGCTTTGATCATCGGATGGGGGCCGCACACGAAATAGTGCAGGTCACGATAATTATCGGGCAGAACCTCCGTCATCAATTTCTCTGTGATGAAGCCGGTCGCGCCCTGCCAGCCTTGATCAGGCCGTTCGAACACCGGCACCAGATGGAAATTGGGGTTCTGGGCTGCCAGCTGCTCCAGTTCGGAGCGGAAGGCATAATCCTGCGGGGTCTGCATACCGTACAACAGGTAGGCGGGGCGCGTGTCATTTTCGTCTTTCATTGAACGCAGGATGCTCATGATGGGGGCGATGCCGATGCCGCCGGCGATCAACACCATGCCCTCCACCTCGGGTGCGGTGATGTTATGGTGACCAAAAGGTCCGTCGATATAGGCGGTTTCGCCTTTTTTCAGGTCCTTGATGGTGGCAGTGAAGTTACCCAGCTCTTTGATGGCGAACTCGACCCGTTCTGTATTTTTGTTGCTGGAAGCAATCGAGAACGGGTAACGCCGCAGCGAGAAGGGGGATTCGCGCACGGTCAGCCAGGCAACCTGACCTGGATGGAAGTCAGGGATGGGGAAGCCGCGCGGGGACAGCGCCAGGCTGTAGACGCCCTGTGCCTCGTAGCGTACTTCGACGATCTCATAGGGCTGGCGCAGCTGCTGGATGGGCTTGAACACGCGGATATACAGCGCCGCCAGGATCCACAGCGATGTCTGCACCCACAGCAGGATTTGCATGGCAGGCGCGGAAGAGTAGTTGTTGACCAGCAGAATGTGGGTCAGTCCGGCCGCCACGATGATGACGGTGAAGATGTCGTGCAGCACACGCCAGAAATCATAGTCCAGCCGCAACTGTTTGCGCCAGGCTGAGGTGATACCAATCAGGATGTAGGCCAGCAGGCTGGAAACACCCATTTTGGCGCGCAAGGGGGTCTCAGCGGAAAAGACCTTCAGCAGATTCAATGCCCACTGGTTGAAACTGATGCCTTCGGAAAAATTCAACAACAGCAACAGGTAGTGCGCGGTGACGAACACCACCGCCAGCAGGGATAGGATGTGATGGATCTTATACAAGCGGTCCATGTTAAAGACCTTCTGGGCCGGGGTGAAGCGCGAAACCGGCGCCAGCTGCCAACCTGCCATGGTCAGGCCGATGAAGCCCAACACGATGGAAAGTTCCCGCTGGAAATTACGGCCGAGTTGCGGGCCGACAAAGGGCATCACGAACAGCGGCGAGAAGATCAGCAGGGCGAAAATGATGATCAATATGGGTCGCATGATATTTTTATTCATTACTACTCCTCAAATTTGTTAGTAGAAACCACAGTTGGTCCAGTTAAGGAAAAATTTCACAATCTAAGTCGATTATACAGGGTGTTTTCTAAAATTGCAAGATATATTACAAATTTTAGACATAAATAATAATAATTGTCAGTTACGGTAATGACTATCAGCGTATATCGAGGAAACCAGTATCGGTGCCAACACCTGTCACCTCATGGCAATCCTCATTAAGGCAGCAGAAAACCTGCTGTCCAGTACTGCCCAAAGCCGAACATCGCCAGCACGATGGAGAAGAACAGGATCGCACAGCCCAGGCCGATCAGCACATAGTCGCGCTTGCGGTAGGTCAGCTGCTGCAGCCAGGTGCGTTTGACCACGCCGAAGGCGCGCAGGTCCATGGCGTCGATGATGTCCTCGCTGTTGGCCACCGCCTGAATGGTGACCGGCACCACCAGCGGCGCTAACTTGCGAATCTGTGTCACGATGCCGCCCTCCAGTTTCTCCAGTTCATAACCGCGTGCTTTCTGCGCGTCCATGGTCAGCTGGAAATCACGCGCGAAAGACGGCACAAAGCGCATGGTCAGATCCATGGCAAAGGCAAACTTATCGGGCAGCCCCAGCCCATGGAAGGTGATGCCGTACAGCGCCGGGTTGAGGGTGTAGGGGATCATGATGGTCAGTGCGGCGATGCTGAAAACGCGCAGCATCATTGCCAGGGCGTAGGAAGTCTTTTCGGCGGTAATGCGCATGACCGGCGTCCAGCCAAAGATCTGGAAATTGGCGCGGAATTCATGCAGCAAGGTTTCGGTGTCGTAAAATTCTAACCCGCCGCGCCCGGTCAGGAAGGTCAGTGTGGAGAAAAACAGGATGAACCCGCCGATGAACAACCAGGCGTGTTTGGATTCCTTCCAGGTGATGCCGGAGGTCAGTACAAAGAAGACTGCACCCACAAAGAAGAACGCCAGGAAGCGCATGTCCCAGAACAGGAACGCAGACAGAATATACATGGCGATGAAAATCAGCCATGCGCGCGGGTCAAAGGATTGCACCAGTGACTTTCGTTCTCGGTAGCGCCAGGTGGTCAGCATACTTTCATTTTACTTGATATGAAGCGTCTATGGATAACTATTCATTCGAATTCACAAGAATAAAAAGAGGCTGCCGGGACAGCCTCTTCAATCAGAAAAGATAATCAGCGCCCCGACTGTTTCTGGATGGATTCGTAGGCGATCACCACCAGCGGCAACAAGATGGCGGCAAACAGCAGGTTGGTGCCGGCAGCCGGCAGGAACTCGCCCACGATCGCCACGGCGAAGCTATAGCCGTTGATCCAGATATCTGATATAGCGGCAAAGCCGATACCGAGGATGTTGCCCAGCGTGGCCCAGGTGACAGCCGCTGCCACATTCTCATTTTTGACGAACAGGCGAATCGCCAGCGCGATCAAGAAACCAACCACGATCGCCAGGCCGGCGAACAGCGTGATCTGAGCATCACCGTAAATGTCATTCTCCACATCGAAGAACAGCATATTGGGCTGGTTGCGGTTCGTCAGGTAGACGACGGCGAACAGGACGGTCAACACACCGCTGATGACCAGGATCATGTCCATGGATTTCTTGCGGCTTGAGAACAGCATGTGCATACCGGCGATCATGCCGATCAAACCGTTGCCGACGCTCCATTGCGGCGAAAGGCCAAAGCCAGTCAGGGCGTCGCCAAACATGTTGCCGACCGCGCCGGAGAACAAGCCCACCACTGGCCCGAAAGCATAACCAAAGAACATCGGGATGACGATCGCCGGGCGCAGCGCCACCTGGCTGACCGACGGCACCACGAACACGGTGCCATTGAACAGATAGGCGAAGATGGCGTAGAGGGCGGCGCCGATCGCCATATAAACGACCTCGCGCGTGCCCACTTCCCAGGCCTTGTTATCCTTGGTGAACAGATAGATGACATACACGAGAGCAAGGCCGACACCAACGAACACGAAGCGCAAAAAGGCGGTCGCGTCCAATTGCAGCCAGTCATTGAACAGCGGGCCGATGATCGCCACCAGGATCAGGATGACAAGCGTTGCAATGAGGCTTAACAAAAGTTTCAAACTGGTTTTCATAGTAAAAATCTCCTCAAACTGTGCTTCACAAAACAATAATGGAAGATAAACAATAGAATGGGGATGCCCGGTCCCCGGCAACGATGGACGATTGATGTTCCGTCGCCGCCAACATTAGCATACGTTAATCTATAGTTTACAACAAATTACCGTCAATTGCATGTGCCAATTGCTCTACGCGCAAAAATTGGCCGGTGCGGTGATATTGTTTGAGGTTCTCTTTTAATAAGGAAGTGGGCACCAGGCGATTCGCCACCAGCATATCCAGGTCCTGCAGCACTTCATAAGGCGTACCGTCGCGCATTACCCGCCCGTCATTGACCACCAGCACGCGGTTGGCAAAGATCACCGCCAGGTCAATGTCATGGGTGATGAACAGGATCGCCTCGAAGGTCGGCAGCTGGATGATAGCGTCCATGAAGTTCATGAAATTCTGGTAATCCTGTCCAGCGGTGGGTTCATCCATCACCAAAATGCGCGACTGCATGGCGAGGATGGCAGCGATGCTGACGCGTTTTTGCTGGCCGAATGAAAGCGCCAGCGGCGGGTCTTCTTCACGCCCCTCCAGCCGCACAATGCGCAGCGCTTTGGCGATGTTGGCATCCATGCGCGCCGGGTCATGTTTGAGGTTCTTCGGCCCGAATTGGAGTTCTTCGCGCACGGTAGGCGCGAACAGCATGTGGCTGGGGCTTTGAAAGACATAGCCCAGCATCTGCGCAATCTGCGCAATCGACAGTTGTTTGGTGCTTTTGCCGTCCACCAACACCTCGCCGGCGGTTGGTTTGAGTAGTCCGATGGCATGTTTGACCAGGGTGGTTTTGCCAGCGCCGTTGGCGCCCAACACCGCGATGATATCGCCGCGTTTGATCTCCAGGTTGACATCGTGAAGGATGAGATTGTTGTCGCCGTAGTGGAAAGAAACATTTTCGAACTTCACCAGTTGCTGTTTCTCGCCCTGTCCGCCAGGCAGTGCTTCCAGCTGAGGCGGGGGTGGGTCTTTGCGTGCCATCGGCAGGCTGAGGTGCACCGGTAGTTTGACGGCATGGTAATCAACCGCATCTGACAGGCCTTCCAATTCGCCCAGGTATTTCACCTGCCCCTCATTCATGAACAGGATGCGGTCGGGGTTGATGGTGAGGACATCGTCCACACGGTGTTCGATCATCAACACCGCCATGCCTTCATCCGCCAGTTCGCGCACCAATGCCAGGGTTTCGTGCGCGCTGGCCGGGTCAAGGCTTGCCAGCGGTTCATCCAGCATCAACACCTGCGGGCGCATGGCGAGCACACCCGCCAGCGCCACTTTCTGCTTTTCACCGCCTGACAGGCTGAATGTATCGCGGTCTTTGAGTGCGCTGATGCGCAGCCGTCCCATGGCTTCCTCTGCCCGCGCAATGATCTCTTCACGCGGCAGTGCCAGGTTCTCCAACCCGAATGCCACCTCGTTAATCACCTTGGTGCCAAGGATCTGCCGTTCAGGGTCCTGCAGCACGGTACCGACCATCTGCGAGATTTGCACCAGTGGCAGTTTTTCTATCTCAGTGCCGCAGATGGTGATGCTGCCTTTCATCTCGCCTTTGTATGAGCGCGGGTTCAAGCCGTTGATGCAGCGCGCCAGGGTGGTTTTGCCGCAGCCGCTGGCACCGGCGATTAAGATGATCTCACCGGCTTTGACGGTCAGGTTTATATCCTGTATGGCAAAGGTGTCACGGCGCAGGTAACGAAAGGAGAGTCCTTCAATGACCAGGGGATCAGGTTGTGTGGCGGATTGTTCCAACAAAGCACCTCTCAGCAGGGGATGGCCTAATTATAAATCACGAATGACGCGCACGGCATCACCAATTTCGGCTTGCAAATATTTCTGCGCACTGCCGTTCACCACCACAATGCTCAAGCGCCCGGCGCTGTCGATGATGGCGCTCAGGCTGCCCGGCGATGAATCGCCGAAGGTGGATTGAATACCGTGGATGACATATTCTCCATAGCGCACGCGCGCCTGCGGGATGCCGTTGTCGATGTTTTCGGCAAAGGCGACCAGATGCTTGCGCTCAATACTGGTGGCGAGGTTGCCGAAATGGTCAATGTGTAGAATATGCCCCACCCAGCCGCGGTTAATGGGCATCGGCATGGGAATATCAATGAAGATCGGATCAACGATCGGGCTGCCTAATTCCGTCAGCGGCACACCGGCCGCCAGATGAGCGCCGACCGGGGCGTAAATATCTCTGCCGTGGAAGCTATTGCTGAGCCCTGAAAGCCAGTAACGCGGCTGATCCAGGGCTACAATCTCTACCTCTTGATCTTCACGTTCGCATTGCTCCAACCACAGGGTGATCAAACCGTTGTCAGGGCCGACGAAAAACTGATCGCCCAAACGGGCGGCAATCGAACGCCGCTCGGTACCCACGCCGGGGTCGATGACACACACGAATACAGTCCCCGGCGGGAAGAACGCTGCCGAACGCTCCAGCGTCAGCACACCTGCCAGTACGTTTTGCGGGGGCAGCTCATGCGTCAGATCGATGACAGGCGCTTCGGGGGAGATCCCCAAAATGACGCCTTTCAAAATGCCGGCATAGCCATCTTCCAATCCATAATCGGTCATTAACACAATCGGTTTCATGCAAGCAACAAATCCTATTCATTTGGCGTTGGTTGGGTTTGATTATAGACCAGATTTGCCGGTCTGTTAATTGTGATCCTGTGTAAGCGCCCAACAATTACACAAATCTTATCCCGCTGCGGTATGCTTATGGCAGTATAAAACTGATTATTTTCTCATAGAGGCAGTGTGATTGGGTTATAATTTTTCCATCAAACTCCTTGCAGGCAAAGCGCGTGCGGGGACACTCCACTGCTATGAAAAAAGGAACCTGTATTATGAACACATACATTTCTGTTGATGTCGGCGGAACCCAGATACGCGTTGCCGTTTATCCCGAGACCGGTACCCAGGCGCTGCGCATTAAGAAAGTTGCCACGGTGGGCGAAGGCACGCCCCTGGAACGGCTGATCGCCACCGTTCATGACCAGATGTCGCCGGACGAGAACGTGAAAGCCATCGGCATTTGCGTGCCCGGCCCGGTGGACGCTGAAAAAGGCGTGATCTCTTTCTGCGCCAATCTCGAAGGCTGGGAAAACCTGCCCATGCGGGATATCCTGCAAGCTGAATTCAACGTGCCGGTGGTGATCGGTAATGATGCCAACCTGGCGGCATTGGGCGAATGGAAGTATGGTGCGGGCCGCGGACATAAAAATGTGGTCTATTTCACCATTTCGACTGGCGTCGGCGGCGGTGTGGTTGCTGATAACCGCTTGCTGCATGGGCATAAGGGCCTGGCGACCGAGTTGGGGCATACCTTCCTTGAACCGGATAGCCATTATCCCTGTGGCTGCGGCCAGTTCGGCCATCTGGAATCGTTCTCGTCCGGCACCGGCATCGCCTACTATGCCAATGAACAGCTGAACCTGGGCCGTGAATCCATCCTGCAGGGCAAAGGTAAGGTCAACGCGCGTGACGTGGCCGAAGCCGCCCAGGCAGGCGATGCGCTGGCGCTGGAAACCTACGCACGTGCCTCGAAATTCCTTGCTTACGGAATCGTCAACACTTTGCACACCTTCAATCCCAGCGCGGTCATATTCGGTGGCGGCGTTTCGATGGTGGGCGACCTGTTGTTTGCCCCCATCAAAGAAGCCCTGCCCAAACTGGTCTATTCACAAGATTACCTGGATGATTTGCACTTTGCCATGGCAGAACTGGGCGACGATGTCGGCTTGCTGGGCTGCCTGGCGCTGGCGCACATGGAAACAGAATGACGCTTTCTAACCTTTCCTCCTTCCTCGCCCCCGATTTCCGCGTCAAGCAGCGTGATTCGCTGCTTGAGATCAGCCGCGCGCTGACCCAGGAACTGGATATCGACACCCTGCTGCGACGCATTTTGATGATTTCCATCGATATGCTCAGCGGCCAGGCGGGCTTGATCGCCCTGCGCTCCCACCGCGGCCTGTGGGGGGTGCGCGTGTCGCACGGTCTGACGCCGGATTTTCTGCGCATGCTGCAGCCGGTGTTCGCCGATATTCCGGTGCAGACCGAGGATGAAGAGGGCAGGAAGAAAGAACTGGAATTGATGAATCAGCAACTGGGCAAGATCGTCAAACAAGCCAGCATGGGCTTGCTGACCGGCATTGGCCTGCCCATGATCACCCGCCAGCGCACAGTGGGCATGATCTTTATCTTTCGCGGTTTCGAGAACATCTTCTCGCAAAACGATGTCGAGATTCTCAATTCGTTTGCCAACCAGGCTGCCATCGCCGTGCAAAACGCACAGTTCTATGCCGAAGTCAATCGCGAGCGACAGCGCGTGAGTGCGCTGCTGGATGCGGTCGGCGACGGCATCCTCATTCTCACGCCCGATCATAAGATCGAACGCTGCAACCACGCCTTTCACCACCTGGTGGGCATTTCAGAAGAAGACACCCTCGGCAATTACCACGAAGAAGTCATTCGCTGGCGTATCCCGCCCAAGGGCATGCAATTGGCAGACGCAGAGGCGGGTGGTTGGCCGCTGACTGAACACGCCCATCTGTATGTGGAGGGCGATCTGCTGCGTTTCGATAACAACGCCGCGGTACCGGTGGGCATCACCTACGCACCGCTCTTTTCAGAGACCAATGCACTGCAAAATATCATCGTCAGCCTGCGTGATATCACCCGTTTCCGCCAGGCAGATGAACTCAAAAGCACCTTCATCTCCGTGGTCAGCCATGAGTTGAAGACCCCGGTGGCATTGATCAAAGGTTATGCCTCCACTTTGCGCCTGCAAGACGCCGACTGGGATTCAGAACTGGTGCAGGAGAGCCTGGCGGTGATCGAAGAAGAGACCGACCGTCTGGCAGAATTGATCGAAAACCTGCTGGATGCTTCACGCTTCGAAGCTGGCGGTTTCAAGATTCATCGCTCTGACCTCAATATCCCCTTGCTGGCACAGAAAGTGTGCGATCGCTTTGCCACCCAGAGCGAGAAACACACCTTCAGTAGCAATTTCTCCAACAATTTCCCCATCATCATGGCGGACGAAAACCGTATCCGCCAGGTTTTGAACAATCTGGTATCAAACGCCATCAAGTATGCTACATCCGGCACGGTCGAGATCAACGGCGAAGTGAAATGGAACCAGGTCATCATCTCGGTGCGGGACGAAGGCCCCGGCATTGACCCCAATGATGCACCATTGGTATTCGACCGCTTCTATCGCTCACCGGAAACATCACGCCAGGTGAAAGGCGTGGGTTTGGGGTTGTATCTGACGCGCTCGATCATCGAAGCCCATGGCGGGCAGATCTGGGTGGACACCAGTTACGATGACGGCGCGCGCATTTGTTTTTCGCTTCCGCTGGATACTGATTAATCGGGAGAAAACGATGATAAAGAAAATTGTGCTGGGTGTAATGACGCTGCTGTTGCTTATGGTGATCGGCTTTGTTGCCTGGGGCCTGACCCCGCTGGGGCCAGGCGACACTACCCGTGAGATTATTGAATACACCGAGGGCATCAGCATCGTTGATTATGATAATGCCCTCTATTTCTGCCCATATCAGCCCACTGAGACCAAAGGCATCATTTTCTACCCCGGCGGACGCGTCGATTACCGTTCCTACACCCCGCTTCTCTACCAGCTGGCGCAGGCTGGTGTGCCGGTGGTGATGATGAAGATGCCGCTCAGTCTGGCGGTACTTGCCCCCAACCGCGCTGATGAAGTGCTGCGGAACCCGTTCTTCCCCTGCGAAAATGAGGTGGAGGAGTGGTACGTCGGCGGACATTCGCTGGGCGGCGCCATGGCGGCGGTGTATGCGGGCAATAACCTTGACCAGATCACGGGGTTGATACTGCTTGCTGCCTATCCGCCAGACAGCAGCGACCTGAGTACAACCGACCTGCGCGTGCTATCGATCTTTGCCACCAAAGACGGGCTGGCCACCAAAGAAGATATCGACGCCTCCAAAGCCTTGCTGCCGTCCGGCACGCATGTGCTGGCGATTGTGGGCGGCAACCACGCCCAGTTCGGCGATTATGGCACCCAGGGACGTGATGGCGAAGCCCTCATCGAAGATTACGAACAGTGGCGCATGACCAGCGACATGATCCTGTGGTTCCTGTATAACGATTAATGGAAAGAGAAAACGATGAAGAAATTTTGGAAAACACTCGGCATCATTGTGTTGCTGATTGCCGTATTGCTGTTGGTGGTGCCGCTGCTGGTGCCTTACTTTCCGCCTAGCGATGTCCAGCCGCGTGAAACATTCTACAGCGATGACAGCAACGTGGTGGAGATCAACGGCATCGAGATCTATTATAAGGAAAGCGGCGACCCCAATGGCCCATTAATCCTGCTGCTGCACGGTTTTGGCGCCAGTACCTTCTCGTGGCACCGTGTGATGGAGCCGCTCTCCGCCTATGGGCATGTGGTCGCTTATGACCGCCCTGCCTTCGGGCTGACGGAACGCCCCATGCCGGAAGATTGGCGGGGATGGGAGGAGGATGTCTATGGTGAGGATGCCAACATCGCCATCGTCCTTGGCTTGATGGAGCACTTTGAAGCAGAACAGGCCATTCTGATCGGCAACTCCGCTGGCGGGCGGGTGGCCATGGCGGCTGCCGTGGCATTTCCCGAACGTGTGAGTGCGCTGGTGCTGGTCGATTCGGTCGGCGGTGAAGGCTCTTCACGCGGTTTGCTGGGAGCCATCCTGCGTTCTCCCCAGTTGCGCGCAATCGGGCCCTACTTTGTGCGCTCGATTGCCAACACCGGCGAAGAAACCATCCAACGGGCATGGCATGATCCCTCGCTGATTACGGAGGAGATCATTGCCGGTTATAAACTGCCGCTGCAGGTGGAAAACTGGGACCGCGCGCTGTGGGAATTCACCCGCGCCAGCACACGCGCCGATCTTGTTTCACGCTTCGAGCGCCTGACCATGCCGGTGCTGGTGGTCAGCGGCGATGATGACCGCATAGTGCCGGTAGAAACTGCCTTGAAACTGGCGGAGCAGATCAACAGCGCTTCGCTGGTGATCTTTGAAAACTGCGGCCATGTGCCGCATGAGGAGTGTCCGCAAGCCTTCATGAATGCCATCGACGCTTTCTTCCCCTCCATCCCCTGAAACAGGAGCAAACCCATGTACGAACTCAGCACCAAGCCCGACTTTGACAAAACCGTTGCACGCTTCGAAGCCTGGTGGTTCGGCGAAATCATTGACCGCCTGCCCATTAATGTCAGCACCTATGAGATGAACCCTGGGGTTGCTTTCCCGCAAAAAGAGCATGCCAGCTTGCGCGAACGCTGGATGGATGTCGAATTCCAGGTGGAGCGCGCGCTTGCCTGGGCGCAAGCCACCATCTTTGTGGGCGACTCCTATCCCTGTGTGCATCCCAACCTCGGCCCTGACCTGACTACCACCCTGTTCAATGCTGAACTGGAATACGGCGAAGACACCTCGTGGGTCAAACACGTCGTGTATTCACCCGAAGAATGGCAGCCCTATCTGGAGATGCCTTTCAACTTCGACAACCCTTACTGGCAGGCGATGGAGGCCATGACGCGCCTGGCGATCGAACGCTCTGATCACCGCCTGCTGATCGGACAGACCGATCTGCACAACAGCTACGACATCCTCGCCGGGCTGCGCAGCCCGCAAGCGTTGTGCATGGACCTGTATGACTGCCCCGACCTGATCGAACGACTGGCAGAGCGCGCCGCGGATGCCATGATCGCCTCGCTGGAGCGCAGTTTTGCGCTGGTGGCGGGCAGCGGCATGGGCAGCGCCAGCTGGATTCCTTACTACCACCAGGGGCGCGCCTACATTCCCTCCTGTGATTTTCTGGCGCTGGTTTCCAAACGCATGGGCGACCGCTACATCCTGCCCATAGTGCGCAAGGAGATGAGCGTGCTGGACCGCTCCATCTTCCATCTCGACGGGCCCACCAGCCTGCAGCACCTCGACAGCCTGCTGGCGATCGAAGAACTGCACGGTATTCAGTGGGTATATGGCGCCGGCAACGGCGATGCCGATGACTGGATCGATGTATACAGCCACTGCCTGCGGCACGGTAAATGTTTGCAGGTGGTGTGCGAAACCCAACAGGCGGCGGTCAACTGCCTGCGTGCACTGGGGCCGCGCGGGGTGTGGCTGTGTGTGGGCGAACCTTTCGCCACCGCGTTGGAAGCCGAGAACTTCATCCGCCACCTTTCAGAGATCGCTATGGAGACTGAATCCCTGTATAACTCCCACCCTATTTTATAGAATTGATAACTCGCTCTCATGTATAGGTAAACAGTTTGTTATACAATAAGCAATATCTGCTAATTTCCCAAAGGAGAGCAATCATGTCTGAAATTTATACCCCTGAACCTGTTGATATGCCCCCGTCTTCTTACGGCAAGCCGTCCTCTGGCGACCCCAGCAAGGACTGGATGGCGATCGTTTCGCTGGTTGTCGGCATCCTTGGCCTGTGCGCCTGGTTGCTGCCCATCTGCGGTTTTCCAGTCGCTATCGCTGCTATCGTCTTCGGCGTTCTCGGCATGAAATCCGGCAAGCGCACCCTCGCTATCGTCGGCCTCTCGTTGGGCGGGTTGTGTATTCTGCTGAGTCTGGTGAATGCCGTACTTGGCGCAGTGATCGGCCTGAGCGATCCCAACTTCCTGGACTCTATACTTAATCAATTTATGTAA
>OMKS01003017.1_pt1 | contig 13670 bp, 9 predicted proteins | sample 1674721 | NCBI WGS metagenome assembly OMKS01 (sample SAMN06264996, study PRJEB25208) | sediment metagenome | isolation source: hot spring sediment | place: USA: California | collected 2014-09-02 | reverse complement strand
ATGATACGGCGACCACCGAGATCTACACTATCCTCTTCGTCGGCAGCGTCAGATGTGTATAAGAGACAGGGATATCCTGCGGGCGCCGAAACTGCGGGGTATCATCGGCGAGTTCTTCCTGGGCGACCTCCTGCGCCAGGTCGTGCCCGCTCATCACCAACTCCAGTACCGTTTTGCCAGCGGCGAGGCGGTGGATGCGGTCGTCCGGCTCGGTCCCGGCCTCGTGCCGATTGACTCGAAGTTCCCGCTCGAAGACTTCCAGCGGCTGATTGCCGAGACCGACGAGGAACAGCGGCGGGTCCTGCGCCGGCGGTTTATCGCGGTCGTGCGCAAGCACATTGACGCGGTTGCCGACAAGTACATCCGGCCCGACGAGGGTACCTACGACTTCGCGCTGATGTACATCCCGGCCGAGAACGTCTACTATGAGACGATCATCCGCGACAGCCCGGAGGACGATTCGATCTCGGCCCGGGCGCTGGCACGCCGGGTTATCCCGGTGTCGCCCAACAGCCTGTACGCCTACCTGCAGGTGATTGTCCTCGGCCTGCGCGGCCTGCGGGTCGAGGAGCGGGCAGGCGAGATACTCCGGCATCTCGGCCGCCTGCGGCAGGAGTATGACCGCTTTCGGAGTGAGTTCGACGTGCTCGGGACCCATCTGACCAATGCCGGCAACCGCTACGCGGAGTCGGCACGGCGGCTTGACCGATTCGGCACCCGGCTGGAGCTCGAGGCCGGGCCGGACGATGAGAAAGGAAGCGAGGTGTAGGATGAAGACGGTCATGGTGCTCGTGATGCTGGCAGTGGCCGCGGCCCCGGCCGGGTCGTGGCAGCGATTCGGCCCCGACGGGATCACGCTCGCGGCGCTGACGCGCGTGCCGGGCTCGATGGAGGAGGTCTACGTCGTCACCGACGGGGTGCCGGCGTTGGTGTTCCATTCTGCCGACGGCGGCGCGAACTGGGCCCTGCGCGATACCATTCAAGACCGTATCGCCGAACTGGTTGTCGTGCCGGGCCAGACGACGACGCTCTATGCGGGCGGCACGACCGGGAGGGTCTGGCGCAGTCTTGACGGCGGTTGGTTGTGGGATGAGACCGGCGCGCTGTCGGGCGCACCGAGGTTGCGTCGGCTCTCGCTCAGGCCGGGAACACCATCGGTGCTGAGAGCTGTGGCCGAGACGGTCCGTTCAGATTCGGTGGTCGGTCTCGGTTTCTACGTCTCGACCGACGGCGGCGTGACCTGGAGCAGTGTGCCGGTGGATTCGGGCAGAACGGCGCGTGCGGCGGCGCTTGGCACCGACCGGGAGCGCCCGGACCGGCTCCTCTTCGGCGGCGAGGTTGACGGCGTGGCCCGGCTCTATGCGAGCAGTAACGCCGGTGCGAGCTGGCGGGATGTCACCGGTACCATCACCGGGAGCTGCCTGTGGTCGGCCGTGGTCAGCCCGCAGGACTCGATGGTCCTGCTGGCCGCGACCGGGGACGGAATCTGGCGGTCGAGCAACGGCGGTACGAGCTGGTCCCGGGTCAATGATGCGCCGGCCTGGTCAGTTGCGTTCGGGGACGCCGCGCCACACTACGCTTACGCCGGGTCGGACAACCTGGTGTTCCGCAGCAACAACCTTGGTGTTGACTGGTCGGCCGACAGCACCGAGTTCGCGGGTACGTTCACGCGCCGGTTGGAGATCAACCCGCAAGACGGGCTTGACCTCTACGCCGCGGGCGGGCGAGGTGCGTACCGGACGACGGACGGCGGCTTCAGTTGGGAGGAACGCACCGTCGGTTTCGACCGCCTGACGACAGGCTTCCTCAGCTTCCATCCGACCTCGGGCGACACGGTGTTCACCTGCCCGCCCGGGTACGGCCTGCTCGTGAGCGGAGACCGGGGCCTCAGTTGGGAGAGCCTGCCCGGTTTCGCCGGGGCCGGTTTTGCGACCGCGGTCGCAATCAACCCGAACGCACCGGATACGCTCTACGTAGTTACCGGGCAGGATCATCGGCTCTTCATGACCTCGGACCGGGGCGATTCGTGGGTTGCTCGGCCGGTCGAGGCCGGCTTCTCCGGCGCGGGGCTTGCGGTCCATCCGACCGGGCCGGACACCTTCTATACCTGGGGCAGCGTCAGGCCTTTCGAGTCCGAGGAGCGGTTCGGTTTCTGGAAGTCAACCGACCGCGGGCACAACTGGTCTCGGCTGTTCAGTCCGGGAACGCGCGGACGCTGTTACGGTTTTCGTACCACGCCGGCCAGTGACAGCCTGTTTCTCTGGGGAGCGGTGGACGGCCGGGCCCGGGTGTACCTGAGCCTCGACCGCGGCGGCACCTGGCTGAACCGGTCTGCCGGGCTCATCGGCAGGGCGGTCGTGGACCTGAAGACCGCGCCCGGCGACAACCGGACTTCATACCTGTGCGCGACCGAGGCGGGCGTGTTCCGCACGCTGGACGGGGGCGCGAGTTGGACCCGGCTCGGCCTCAGGGACGTCACCGCCGTGCTTGCCGATACCGCGGACCCGGCCTTCATTGTTGCCGCCACCGATACCCAGGGGTTGTTCCACACGACCAACGCCGGTGCAATCTGGAAGCGCGACACGGTCGAACTGCCGCATCGGTCGCTTGCCTTCCTGGTGCGCCACCCGGACGACGACGCGGTGCTCTACTGCGGCACCGTCGGGCAAGGGCTGTACGGACTGGGAGTCATCGGCGTCAGCGAGCCGGGCCGGCCCGGCTCATGGGGCCGGTCGTTCGGCGTCGAACCGACGGTCGTGCGCACCGGTGCGTGGCTCCGCCTGGATGCGGTCCCGGGCCGGGTCACGGTCGAGCTCTTCACACCTGACGGCCGTCGGGTTGGGCCGGTGACCACGCTCGACCCTGCGCCCGGGAACCGGCTGTGGGTTCGACCGTACGGGCTGGCGGCCGGGGTCTACCTGATGCGGGTGCGTTCCGACGGGCCGGACCGTGTTGCGCGGTTGGTGCTGACCGACTGAGGCGGGCCGCAGTATGTACACGATTCGTGTGAGCAGGCGTTTCAGCGCCGCGCACCGCATCCAGGGTCGGGGCGGGAAGTGCGAGAACATTCACGGCCATAACTACCGGGTCGAGGTGTTCATCTGCGCGGAGCAACTCGCGCCGCCGGGGATGGTCGCGGATTTCATCGAGGTGCGGGAGCGGCTGGACACCATCCTGCCCGACCACCAGGACCTGAACGCGGTCTATGATTTCAATCCGACCGCGGAGAACCTGACCCGCCGGTTCTTCGAGGAGTTGGCGGAGTTCTACCCGGTACGCCGGGTCGTGGTCTGGGAGAACGACGATTCGGCCGCCGAGTACGAACCGGCCTAGCGCACGGCCCGAAGCCGCAGGAGTTCGGTCCGGCCCGGGGCGGTGAGCCGGACGAACCAGGTGCCGACGGCGAGACTGAATTCGCGGCCGGTCACCGTTCCGCCTCGGCCGGACAGGTCGTAGATTTCAACTCGTTCCGCCCAGTCCGGCGCGCGCCAGACCCCGGTCACGATTGCCGCCGGTCGGAACGGGGCGGAAGCCGCCGCGTCCGGGCCGGCGGACATCCGTTCCGCCAGGGTCAGGGCGCGGTAGGCATTGACAAGGCCGTGGCCGAAGCGGGCATCCCATCCTTCCGGACCCATATCAATGGCCGAGGCGGCGAGGACCGCCCGGAGCCGGTTGGTGCTCAGCGTCGGGTAGGCCGAGAGCACGAGTGCGGCTACGCCCGCGACCTGGGGCGCGGCCATTGAGGTGCCCGAGGCGATGCCGTAGCCGGCGCCGGTCCAACAGGAGCGAATGCCGCTGCCGGGTGCGACGAGCTCCTGGTCGCCGCCGAAGTTGGAGTAATCGGCGAGACCGCCCGGGCGGTCGGTTGCGCCGACGCAGATGACCTCGGGCAGTCGGGCCGGGTACTGTGCCGTGGCGCGGCCGGCGTTGCCGGCGGCGGCAACGAGCAGGACGTTGCGCTGGGCCGCGTAGCGGGCGGCTTCGGCGACCGGGGTCGAGTAGTCGTCCGAACCGAGTGACATGTTGACGACCCGGGCTCCCTGGTCGGCGGCCCAGTGGATGGCGCTGGCGAGGTTGCTCAGCGTGCCTGAGCCGGAGTCGTTCAGAACCCGGGCGGCGAGGAGTCTGATTCCAGCCCAGCCGGCGATGCCCCGGGCGTTGTCCATCGTCGCGGCGGTGATGCCGGCGACATGGGTGCCGTGAAATGCCTCGGGGACGAGGATATTGTCGGGCGCCGGGTCGTTGTCGTTCGAGACGAAATCGTAGCCGTAACTGCCGGGCGTGAAGCGGTCGCCCAGGTCCGGGTGGGTGTACTCGACGCCGTTATCGCAGATGACGACGGCGATGTTGGTGTTGCCCCGGTTCAGGTCCCAGGCCCGGTCCGCGTACATCACCCACTTGTCCCACTGTTCGGTGAGGAAGTAGGGGTCGTTGGGCAGGTGGGCGGCCCGGGTTCGCGAGTCGGGCTCGAGCCAGCGCACCCCGGCCGGGAGCGGCGCTTCCGCCAGCGCCAGCCCGACCGGGTCGGGCAGGTTGCAGACTACGAACCCGGCCGCGGTGTCGGCCCGGAGGACCTCCGCGCCCTGCGCCGCCAGCCAGGAGAGGGTTTCGTCGAGCCGGCCGGGTACGAAGCCGGCGGTGAACCGGCCGGGGATGCGGGCGGTGAAGGAGGAGGCGGCCGGGCGGGAGAGCCGTTGTTCCGTGGAGGAGATGGCGGGAGTTTCGAGCGCCAGGGTCCGGGCGACGTCAGCGGCGGTGACGGGCGGGCAGTCGGGCCGGGCGGCAAGGGCGATGAGGGCAAGGATGATGTTCATCGGCTACTCCAGGGTGAAGCGGGCCCAGACGTCAACCCGGGTTCCCCCGGTGTTGAGGAAGACCAGGTAGAAAGAGTCCGCGGCCGGCACCGATTCGCGCAGGGTCAGGCCGGGCCGGTTCGCGTGTTCGATGACCGGGACGTAGGTTTCGCCGCCGCGGAAGCGGCGGGCGTTGTCGGCGTCGAGCCAGATGAAGCGCGAGAGCGCGCGCTCGGCGAGGACCCGGAAGTCGCCGGCGAGGGTGTCGCCCGGCTCGGCGGTGAAGCCGGCCAGCCAGTACCGGTTGGGTTCGAGCCGGAACGCGCCGTGAAAGACATCGCGCTCGCCGCCGTGCCAGACCTGGACCCGGACCGTGTCGCTCACGCCGACGTTGTCGTAGACGTCTGTCGCCCGGCAGTAGAGGGTGTGCCAGCTCTGGGCCGGTTCTTCGCGTGCGTCCCACTTTGTGGTGTAGGGCGGGGCGATGAGGGTGGCGAGGAGGCTGTCGTTGAGGAATACTTCGACCGAGCGAACGCCGCTGGAGTCCGAAGCTTCCGCCCGGACCGTGACCAGGCCGCTGACCGCCGAGGAGTCGGTCGGCTGGACGATGCGGCAGTCGGGCGGCCGGGTGTCTTCGCCGAAAAGCTGTTCGCAGACCGCGGCGGTGAAGACCAGTGCGGCCAGCAGGGCGAGCAGGATACCGGGCAGGAAGCGTCCGCCGGGGCTGGAACTGTCATAGTTCATATTCGTCTCCAGGTTCGGGAACGTGGACTTCGCGGATGCCGAGCGTCAGCAGAGGCTCGACCAGCGCTTCGGCCGCCTCCGGTTCGGCGTGAACGATGAACGCCTTCTTGAGCCGGTTGAGCTTCATCCGCCCGACGTAGTCGAGCAGGCCCTGGCGGTCGGCGTGGGCGCTGAACTCGTTCATCACCACGACTTCGGCGCGGAGTTCGTGTTCTTCGCCGTAGATGCGGACCCGGGGCTCGCGGGCGGCAATCCGCGCGCCGAGAGTGTTGGGAGCCTGGAAGCCGACCAGCATCACGCAGTTGCGTTCGTCGCCGATGCCGTGCTTGAGGTGGTGCAGGACCCGACCGCCCTCGCACATACCGGACGCGGAGATGATGATGCAGGGCTCGCGCCGCTGGTTGAGGGCCTTCGATTCTTCCGGGCCGGCCACGTAGGTCAGGCCGTCGAAGTCGAAGAGCTCGCGGTGGCCGTTGAGCAGGGTGGTGGCTTCCTCGTCGTAGTACTGCGGGAAGTTGCGGAAGACGTCGGTGACCCTGGTTGCCAGCGGGCTGTCCACGAAGACCGGCAGGTCCGGGATGCGGTTCTCGCGGCGCAGGCGGTTGAGGTTGTAGATGAGTTCCTGCGAGCGTTCGACCGCGAAGGCCGGGACGATCACCCGTCCGCCGCGGCCGGCGACGCGGTTGATGACGCCGGCGAGTCGGTCGCTGACCTCGCGGTAGTCGCCGTGGGTCCGGTTGCCGTAGGTGCCTTCCATTATCAGGTAGTCGGCCTCCGCGACCTGGACCGGGTCGCGGACAATCGGCATCTTGCGCCGGCCGAGGTCGCCGGTGAAGAGAATCCGCCGGCCGTCGACCTCGACGTCCACCAGCGCGGAGCCGAGGATGTGGCCGGCGTCGTGCAGGTGGATGGTGAACTTGCCGAGCCTGGTGCGCTTGGCGTAGGCGACGGGCTGGAAGCGCTCGAAGCAGTGTTCGGCGTCGCCGGCGGTGTAGATGGGTTCCCTGGGCGGTTCGCCGCGCGCGCGGCGCTTCTTGTTGACGTAGCGGATGTCGGACTCCTGGATGTAGGCCGAGTCGAGGAGCAGGAGCCGGGCCAGCGCCTCGGTTGCGCGGGTCATCAGCACCGGGCCGGTGAAGCCGCGCTTGACCAGGTTCGGGAGGTTGCCGCAGTGGTCAATGTGGGTGTGGCTGATGACGCAGTGGTCCACCTCGCGGGCCTTGAAGGGGAAGTGGCGGTTGATCTGCTCGGCCTCGTCGCGGTGGCCCTGGAAGAGCCCGCACTCGAGCAGCAACTGCTGGCGGCCGAAAGTGAGGAGGTGGCGCGAGCCGGTGACGGTCCGGGCCCCGCCCCAGAACCGGACCTTGAGGTCGCTCACGCCCGCAGTCTCCGGAGCGCGGCGAGGTTGCGGCGGTCGTCGGTGGCGGCGGCGCGCGGGGTTTCAAGGATGCCGGGCAGGTGGCGGAGCAGGGGATGGTTGACAACGGCACGGAAACCATCGAGGCCGATCTCGCCCCGGCCGATGTGCCAGTGGCGGTCGCGGCCCGAGGCGAGCGGGAAGCGGCTGTCGTTCAGGTGCAGGAGGTGCAGGCGGCCGAGCCCGACGGTCGCGTCGAAGTCGCGGAGGGTGGCGTCGAGGCCGGCGCGGGTATGGACTTCGTAGCCGGCCGCGAAGAGGTGGGCGGTATCGAGCGTGACGCCGAGCCGGTCCCGGTTCGGGACCCCGGCGATGACCGCGGCCAGTTCCTCGAAACGGCTGCCGATGTCGGTGCGGGCGCCGGCGGTGTTCTCGAGCAGGAGCAGAGTGCCGGCGCGCGAGTGCCGGATGACCCGGCTAACTTCGCGTGTCACGCGGGCGAGACCCTGCGCCCGGTCCGGGCTCCGGCCGGGGTGGACGACCACGCCCAGCGCGCCGATGGCCCCGGCCCGGTCGAGTTCCTCGACCAGCATCCTTCGCGAGCGGGCGGCCAACCCGCGGTCCGCGGCGGCAAGGTTGACGAGATAGGGCGCGTGGACGAATACCGGCGCGATGCCTGCGGCGCCGGTCCCGGACCGGAACGCGGCGGCACCTTCCGGGTCGAGCGGCGGGGCCTGCCAGCCGCGTGGACTGCGGGTGAAGAGTTGGATGGTCTCACAGCGGAGCGCGCGGGCCCGTGCGCAGGCCCGGGCCAGGCCGCCGGCAATCGAGACGTGCAGTCCGATGCGCACGCGGCTATCTCGTGCTCTCGGAGTTCTCGACCAGGCGCAGTCCGGGGATGAGTTGGAACCAGGAGCGAAGCCGAACCCGGGCCTCTGCCGGATTCGGGTCGAGACTGTGCACGAGCGCGAAGTGGCCGTCTGCGGTATGGACCGCAAGCCAGCTTTCGAGCAGGGATACGTCGGCGAGGTCGGTGTAGAAGGTGGTGTCGTAGGGCGGCAGGGGTTCGCGGGGACGATTCCAGAGCAGGCCGAGGCCGGTGTGGCGCCAGGGCTCGTCCGGTATCGTGCCGCCCGGGTCATCGGGGCCGAGATGCGGGCTGGCGAGGAAGAAGGCCGGGCCGTTGGAGCCCGGGCTCCGGTCGGTGAAGTAGAGGTCGGCGCGCGGGGCCGAGGCGGTGTCGGTCATCTCGACCAGCTCGGCGCGGCCGGCCGGGCTCCAGCCGTAGCCGGCCGGGCCGGGCCGGTTGAGTTCGGTCAGCAGGAGCGTGTCGCTGTAGACCGGGATGGTGCTCAGCGTTTCGGCGGCGAAGCGCGTTTCATCGCCCCGGCGGGCGGAAACGGTGTAACAGCCGGTCCAGCCGCCCGGGTCATGCTGGGCGGTGCCGCCGGTGACGGTCTGGACGATGCCGAAAGTACTGCCGAGCGGACGGAACCAGAGGTCGTAGCTGGTCGAGGGCGGGTTGTGGCCGGGGTTCCAGCGCGCGATGACGTTCGTGCCGTTGTTCGTGCCCAGTTTCAGGTCGGTCGGGGGTTCAAGCGGCCGCCGGCGCACTTCGGCCGTTGCGGTCGGGGACCAGGTGCTCAAGTTGCCGGCCCGGTCCCGGGCGTGGAACCGAACCGCGTAGTTGCCGGTGCTGTCGAAGCGGAAGCTGTCGCCGGCCGGTTCTCCGGCCGGTACCCACCCGGTCCAGTCACCGAGTTGGCCGTGCCAGTCGAACCGGACGCTCACGCTTTCGCCCCGGACGTGACCGGCCCGGGCCGAGAACCGGGTCATTTCGTTCGGGAAGACGGAGTCCGGCCCGGTCGGGGGGCCGAGAGGATAGGGGCCGGCGATGGCGATCCGGACCGGGAGCGGGAGTGAGGCTCCCGATTCGAGCCCGGCGCGGTCCCGGCTGAGTGCGGTGACGAGATACGAGCCCGGCTCAAGGAAGACATGCCGCCGGCGGAAGGTGTCGCCCGAGGGTGCGAACGGACTCCAGGCGGAGTCGCTGTCGTCATCCCAGTCGAATCGGTAGGAGACGTCCCGGCCTTGCGGGCTGGTCGAGACGGTGCGGAAGTCAAGGGTTTCGGCGGGTTGGCCCGAGTCCGGGCCGAGCAGGAGCGGGTCGGTCGGCGGCCCGGGGGTACAGCCGGGTGCGACGAGTGCGGCCGCCGGGAGGAGGGCGGCGACGCAACAGCATCGAATCAAACGCCTGGTCATTCGTCTTGCGGGAGTCCGAGAACATCCGCATGTTCAATCTACCGGCTCAGCGCCGGCTGTCAACGCTGCGAGGCAGGGCGGATTCTGATTCTGCATTGACGCCCGGCCGCAGGGTGGTAGAATTCCCTGACGGCTGGGGGACGGGCCGAGCCCGTTCCACCCTGATGAGCCGCCGTGTCAGATACGGACCGTACTCCATAAGGAGGAGTAGATGAAGAGAATGGTAATGCTACTGCTGCTGGCAGTGGTCGGCGTCGGCTTCGGCCTGGTCGGGCCGGAGCTCGAGGCGCAGATTGCCGTGGTGGCCAGCGACCACCGGATTCCGGTCATCATCGCGCTCAAGGAGCAGGCCGACGCGAGCCGGCTCGACGCGCTGGTGGATGGGATGCCGCGCAAGGCGCGACAGGTCGAAGTCGCCCGCATCCTGAGAGATTGGACCGCGAGCGCGCAGGCGGACCTCAATGGTTTCCTGGCCGGGCTTGAGGCCGAAGGCCAGGTGAGCGATATCGGGTCGTTGTGGCTTGTCAATGCGGTTTACGGCAACGCGACCGAGGCCGCGATCCGGGCCATCGCCGAGCACCCGGACGTCTGGTACGTTGACGCGGACGTCAAGTACGTGCCGGACCTGCTGCCCGCGGTTGCGGTCAGCGACGTGACCACGAGCACCGACGAGATTGCCTGGGGCGTGGATAAGATCAACGCACCCGCGGTCTGGGCCCAGGGCTATCGAGGCCAGGGCATCGTCGTGGGCGTGATTGATACCGGAGTCAACTACAACCACCTCGACCTCGCCGGCCATATGTGGACCGACGCGAACTATCCGAACCACGGCTGGAACTTCGAGAACAACTCGAACAACCCGATGGACGCCAGCGGGCACGGCAGTCACTGCGCGGGCAGTGTCGCCAGCGACGGCACCGCGGGCAGTGAGTGCGGGGTCGCGCCCGAGGCCCTGATAATGGCCTGCCGGGTGCGGACCGTTGCCGACTCGCTGGCCGAGACCCAGGTCTGGGCCGCGATGGAGTTCGTGGTCTCGCCGCCGCTGTCCCCGGACAACGGCGGCGACGTCATTACGATGTCGCTGGGCTGGCGCAATACCTGGAACCCGATGCGCAAGCTCTGGCGCGACGGCTGCAATAACGTCGGCGCCGCGGGCGTGACGATGATCGTGGCCGCGGGCAACGAGCGTTCGACCTCGCCGCCGTATTCCTGCCGGACCCCGGGCGACGTGCCGCCGCCGTGGTGGAACCCGCAGAACGTCGGGACCGGCGCGCTGTCCAATGTCATCTCCATCGGCGCGACCCAGAGCAACGATGCGATTGCGACGTTCTCGTCGCGCGGGCCGGTGGAATGGGGCACGGTGGCCGGGTATAGCGATTACCCGCACCCGCCGGGCCTGACCCGGCCGGACGTTTCGGCGCCGGGCGTGGACATCAAGTCCTGCCGCCATAACGCCAACAATACCTACACGACGATGTCCGGCACTTCGATGGCGACCCCGCATACCGCCGGTCTCGCGGCCCTGATGCTGTCCAAGAACCCGATGCTCCTGCCCGCGGTCATCTGTTCGATTCTCGAGACGACCGCGCTCGACCTCGGGCCCGCGGGCAAGGACATGGACTTCGGCGCGGGCCGGATTGACGCGCTGGCCGCGGTCAACGCGGTCGGCAGTTCGGGCGGACCGCCGGTACTGACGCTGGTTCGGACCACGGTTCACGACCAGGGCGGCAACAACAACGGCCGGCTCGACCCGGGTGAGACAGCGGACCTGACCATGACCCTGCGCAACATCGGCGGCGCGGATTGCGCGAACACGGCCGGGGTCCTGCGTTCCGGCGACGCGCGGCTGACCGTCGGCGACGAGAACGGCACCTGGGGCCTGATTCCCCGGGGTGACACCGCGGTCAACGACGCGGACCGGTTCACGGTCACCGCCGATGGAGCGATTCCGCCGGGCACGACGGTGCGCTGTACTCTGCACGTCACCGGTGACTCGGCCGACTACTCCACTTCCTTCGTTATCCCGCTTGTCGTCGGCCAGCCGCCGATGCCGGGCCAGTTGCTGATGGACCACGATACCGGTTACTGCCGGCTGACGGTCTCGGCCCAGGGTTCGGTCGGCTACGACGCCGCCGCGGACGCGGGCAGTGGGTTCCGCTATCCCAAGACCGCGGCCTCGGCGCTCTTCTACGGCAGTTTCGCGGTCGGTAACTCCGAAGGCTATGTCGCCGACCGGCACTTCGGGCGTCCGGCCTCCGGGCCGCAGAATTCAGACCTCGCGGTCGTGGACTCCCTGCGGCCGGTGGACCCGCCGGTGGCCGGGGACCAGCACTACCGCGGCAGTTACAGCGATGCCGGGCATTCTTCGCCCAGGGGCCTGCTCATCACCCAGAACAGCTATCAGGATGCGCGGCCCGGGTATGATGACTTCGTGGTGATAGTCTTCGACATCGAGAACGCGGGTTCGAGCGCGGTGAACGGGCTCTACGCCGGGGTCTTCGCGGACTTTGACATCGGCACCAGCCCGACCGCCAACGTGGCGGCCAGCGATGAAGCGCGCCGGTTCACCTGGATGCGTCACAGCACGAACCAGAACCCGACCGTCGGGGTCAAGATTCTCGCGCCGACTTCCTTCGCCAATCTCTCGGCGGTGGACCACGAGCGCTACGTCTATCCGGACTCGGCGATGACGGACGGGATGAAGTGGCGGTTCCTGAACGGGACGACAGTCCAGCGCAACTCGAACCGGGCCTACGACTGGTCCACACTGACCTCGGCCGGGCCGTTCGACCTCGCGGTCGGCCAGACTTACCGCCTCGCGGTCGCTTTCTTCGGCGGCGCGGACGAGAACCAGGCCCGGGCCCACGCAGACTCGGCCCAGAGCTGGTACGATGGCAACGTCGGGCTCGCCGAAGGGCCCGCGCGGCGGGACATCCCGGCCGCGCTGTGCGAAGTCCTGCCCAACCTGTTCGTGGGACGGACGACGGTACGCCTGCAGTTGCCGCAGGCCGGCCGGGTGCGGGTCAACGTTGTTGACATCAGCGGCCGGACGGTCGCGACGCTGGTGGACGGGGAAATGGCGGCGGGTCGGCGCGAGCTGACCTGGCAGCCGGGCGGTCTTGCCGCAGGCGTGTACTTCGTGCGGGCCGAAACGCCGTCCGGCACGGCGACTCGGCCGGTACTGCTTACTCGCTGACCGAACGGTTCTTAGCTGAAGCAGGGCCGCAGATGCGGCCCTGCTTCGCTGTCGGGACCGGCTTCCGCTGTCCGTCGCGGGCAGGGGCTCCTTGAGAACCGAAGCATACCCGTGCGGTGTCTTCTGTCGGATGTGGGCGAGGCGACGTAAATCATTGACTGGGAAGATGTTGTTCTGAACGGCGTTGCGCACCCCGGGGGATTCCCGGGGCCCTTCAGTTGGTCCTTCGGGCGCATGGCCGAACCGTCCGGGGGTATACCCGGGGTATAGGGGCTGTTGAAAAACTATTGACATCTTTCTGGGCGTTCTGGAGTCTAATAGGTAGTGACGCCCAACCGAAAGGAGCCCCACGACAATGCAGGGTAGAAAGGACCGTTGGCAGGAAGACATTTTCGTTGCCTGTTCGTTGTCCGAGCTGGTTCCCAATGACAACATCCTGAGGCGCGTAGACAGTGTGCTGGACCTGTCCTGGCTACACGAGGAGCTGCGCGATTGTTACTGTCAGAACAATGGCCGGGCAAGCATTGACCCGGAATCGGCGCTGCGGTTGATGCTGGCCGGGTATCTGGAAGGGATCATCCATGACCGGAAGCTCATGCGGCGGGCGCAGACCGACATTGCCATCCGGTGGTTTGCCGGCTACCGGCTACACGAGGACTTGCCGGACCACAGCAGTCTGACGCGAATCCGACAGCGATGGGGCGAGGAGCGTTTTCGGCGTATCTTCAAGCGGACAGTGGGCGCATGCGTTCAGGCCGGGCTGGTGGATGGGAAGACGGCGCACGTTGATGCGACGCTCATCCGGGCGGACGTGAGCTGGGAGAGCCTGATTGAAGAGCATATCGAGCAGGTGCTTGAGGAGAATGGCTCGGCGGCGGAGTCTGAAGCCGAAGGCGAGAGCCGACCGAAACGGCCTGGCCGTCCCCGGACGCGCCCGGCGAAACGGAAGAAACGGAGCAAGACCGACCCTGAGGCGACGCTGACGACTTCCAGCCGCCGCCGGCCGCTGGCGCCGTGTTACAAGCAGCATGCGGTGGTGGATGACAAGGCCGGTGTGATAACCGATGTGGCGGTCACGACCGGCGAGGCCAGTGAGAGCAAGGAGTTGCTGGCGCAGTTGGATCGGGTGGAAGAACAGACGGGCCGGAAGATCGAGTCGGTAACTGCGGATGCAGGCTACGGGAGCGGAAAGAACTATGCGGCCCTGGAGAAGCGCGGCATAGAGGCAGTGGTTGTGCCGCAACGGGAGGTGCGTGCGGCAACGAAGCTGCCTGTGCGGCGGTTCAAGTATGATGGGCGTCATCAGGTTGTGCGGTGT
>OMKS01003016.1_pt1 | contig 13671 bp, 14 predicted proteins | sample 1674721 | NCBI WGS metagenome assembly OMKS01 (sample SAMN06264996, study PRJEB25208) | sediment metagenome | isolation source: hot spring sediment | place: USA: California | collected 2014-09-02 | reverse complement strand
CGTGGGCTCGGAGATGTGTATAAGAGACAGCACCATAACAAAACCCCCCTTTTTCTTTATTTTTTCACCCAAACATCAGCAAACAAAGACCCCTTAGAACACATCAGAAACCCAACACAGAAGATATTCCCAAAAACAAGCTATTGGATAGAGAAAAAGCTCTACCGAACGAAGCTGAACCGCTCAACGAACTGACGGAGAATTTAAGATAAGGAAACGCTACGCCTTAATCTTCTCTTTCTTAACCGCTTTCCTAAACGTTTTACCACAGTTTCCGCATTTGTATAACGCTATCGTCAACTGAAGCTGCTCACCAGCATTACTAGGCCTCCCAGCCATCAGCCACGTCTTCTCCGGCGTCTCCAACGCTCCACACTCCGGACACTCAGCAACCTCAGGATTACCCAAAGCATTCAACAACTCCAGCCTCAGAGCTTCCCCAACACTAGACATTCGCGAGATTCTCTCAGCCAACTGAGTCTCCTTAAAAACATCACGAATCCACCGAGCAAAATCCCCACGATTTTGATGAAACTCCAAAGAAGCAACAGGAACCTTCGCCACCTTCTTCCTCAAATCCTCCAGATTAAACGCAGCCTCAAACAACGGCTTATTGAAAGCCTCGTAAAAATAGAAACCCCACTCAGGAGTAACCTTCTCTCCCGCCTTTAATGGACTATTCAACTTAGGTACGTCTCCACACTCCAGTTTATATTCATCAAGAAGACTCTTAACTGTTTCTTCCCAGTTCGCCGCAACCATCCTCCGATAATACACCGTTTCACGTTTACGAGGATCATCAGAAAAGTCCGTCTCCAGATAACGCCTGAAAGTCTCCCGAAGATTCGAACACCCACCAACAAAAATCAGCATCCGATTCTTGTCATAAAAAGCGTACACACCAGTCTCCTCCGGAACGCCCTTCGCCCGCTCTCCCCACAAATACATTTTACCTTCAATTGGCATCGTATCGCCCAAGACAAATAATATGTAAACGCACATTTATGAAGCCTTTGGCTCATTCCATCCGCAAACAGCCCAACAAACACAAAAAAATACCCAACCTTCACTCTTTTCCACATTTATTCCAGTGAACCACATCACTGATATCCCACTTGGGCACATGCAACACCCCACCATCATCAAGCCAATACTTTGTATCCCCATCCCTCACAGAGTCTATCACAGGATTCTCTGCAGGATACCCCAAAGCAACCACCAACTCGACAACTAAACTTTCTGGCACACCCAATACTCCACGCAGCTTTTCCCTATCCACCGAAGCCAAAATGCAGGAACCCAACCCCTCATCACACGCAACCATAGAGATGCTCATAGAAGCAATGCCCGCATCATGAACAGGAGTCCGACTGCCCTTATCCAACAACAAGACAATGTAGGCTCTCGGCATCTCCTCCTCAGCAGGATAATAATCAGGCAAATCCACAGCCCAACTCAAGGTACTAAAGACCTGTTTCAACAACCTCGAATCATTAACAATAACGTACCGCAGAGGCTGACGATTTCTTCCACAAGGCGAAAGCCTCGCAGCATCCACACATTTTAGCAGCGCCTCTTCTGGAACAGACCTCTGAAGATACTTCCTGATGCTTCTCCGTTTCCGTATCTTCTCATAGACCCCATTTTCTCCCAACATATTCTTCCACCTTAAATATGCTAAACAAGCCTCAATCCCGCTTCACCAAATACTCGCTTATCGTATCGGCAATCAGGCTGTGAAGATTTGCACGGTTCTTGTAGGTTACACTAAGAATTTCTGTTTCAGCTCTATTCTTGATGCTTTCGAGCACAGAGTTCTTTAATCCATAATGGATAGTCCCTATCAATGGTTTGCTGCTTTCCACAACTTTAACTAAGGCTTTACTGAAGGCTGGCGAAGAAAACTCCATGGGACCTAACTCATCCACCGCCAGTACATCCGCGTTTTGCAACGCATCCAGAATAGCGCCCACACCAATAACATCCAAATCAGTCAAGTTAACATGATACCTGCCTATCTTGGGGCCTGCTGGCTGATTCACGTGGGCTAACCATCCCCTCGTTCCAGTGGACAAATCCATGATTTCGAAGCCCACCCTCACTCCTCCCTCACGGACCTCACGGCAAATCATTCCGCCGACCTCAAATTTTCTGTTCTTAAGCTCCTTCACTGCCCGACGCAGTATACTCGTTTTGCCAATCCCAGGCTTCCCAGTCACAAGCATCAGAGGCTTCAACGTTAACACCCTACAGTCTTTTAGACGAACCCTAATATCTAGTTTCGACAAATAAAAGCTTCAGTGTGCACGGAGAAGCCGCGAAGGATGAGTTTCGATTTTCCTACTGAGACAATAGAGGAGGGGGGAGTCAAGGTAGTGGTGCCCAAGCTTGCTGCCTACGTGAAAAAGCCGTGGGATTACGCTCCGTCTAAGGCGCCGGTGTTCTATAACCCAGTCATGGAACTGAACAGGGACCTAGCCGTTTTAGCATTGCAGACACATCAGAAACTTCTGGGCAGAGAAGTCTCAGCGTGTGAACCGTTAGCCGGATGTGGACTTAGAAGCGTGAGATTTGCGGCGGAAGTCGGAGGCGCCCGCAAAGTCTTTTTGAATGACATTAAGCCGGAATCGGCTAGGCTTGCAGGCTTCAACGCTGAACTGAACGGCGTAGAAGACCGTGTTGAAGTGTCTAACGAAGACGCAAACCTCTTTTTGAGCAGACACGCAACACCCAGAAAACGGTTCGACTATGTCGACGTTGACCCCTTTGGACCTCCCGTGCCCTACCTAGACTCAGCCATACGGGCTCTACGCAACGGCGGCTTGCTTGCATTAACCGCCACAGACATGGCTCCATTATGCGGGGTTCATCCCCGAGCATGCCTCAGAAAATACGGCGGACAGCCCCTGCGCACAGAATACTGCCACGAGCTTGCTGTTCGCCTCTTGACCGGATGCCTAACCATGGCAGCTGCAAAACATGCCATAGGCATCAAAGTCCTGTTCAGCCACAGCACAGACCATTACATCAGAGCATACGCGGCTGTAGACTATGGCGCCCGACGAGCAGACAAAAGCATCCAAAAGATGGGATACATCCTCCACTGCTTCTCATGCTTCCACAGGGAAACAGCTTCAGGAATAACATCTCCACTAAAACGTGCCTGCCCCAGCTGCGGAGCAAAGTTGAGTGCCGCTGGTCCCCTGTGGCTCGGCAGGATAGCGGACAGGAAATTCTGTTCCCTGATGGAGCGGGAAGCGGAGGGAAGAGGCTTGAGGCAGGAAAAGAGGATTCTCAAAATGCTTTTTTTGGTCCAGAATGAGGCTGAGGCTCCAGTTACATATTATAGGGTGGACAAAGTCTGCGACAAGCTGAATTTGCCTGTTCCAGCCCTAAAAGAGGTGATTGGCAGCCTAAGAAAGGCAGGTTTCCAGGCAGTTCCAATCCACTTCAACAGCAGAGGCTTCAGAACAGACGCTCCAGCAGACACGGTGAAAGAAGTTATAGCAGACCTCGCAACCAAAAAAGGATAGGTTACACTTTTTGCTACAGACCCGTCTGATGGTCGGTGACCGCTCATCGAACGTTTTATCTGCAAAATAGTCTAAACTTAAATACGCACGCACGCTATTGCGTTTAAGTCAGGAACTGAGACGAAAAAATGACTGAGGAGCCAACCCTAGAAAAGAAGAGATACGAACGCCTGGAAGACCTTGACATAGGGTCAGCCACATCCAAAAAGCTGCGGGAACTAGGATACAACACCGTGGAGTCTCTTGCCATGGCCACAGCAAAGGAGCTAGAGCAAGCGGGCATAAGCAAAACAAACGCCGAAAAGCTGATCCGCAAAGCACGCTCATCCATGCCTCTCCAGTTCATCAGAGGCGACGAGCTGGTGAAGATGCGGCGGAATATCCTACGCCTGACAACGGGAAGCAGTATGTTGGATAAGCTGCTGGGGGGAGGCATCGAATCCCAGTCCATCACCGAATTCTATGGCGAGTATGGGAGCGGCAAAAGCCAGATTTGTCACCAGTTGTGCGTGAACGTTCAGCTGCCTCCTGAACAGGGCGGTTTAGGCGGTGCAGCGCTGTACATAGACACAGAGAATACTTTCAGAACTGAGCGGATTTTTCAGATGGCACAGAATGTGGGGTTGGACCCTGAAGAGGTGATTAAGAAGATCATTTTCGCTGAGGCATACACATCCGATCATCAGATATTTCTTTTAGAGAATGCAGACAAGGTGATTAAAGAAAACGGAATCCGCCTGATAATCGTGGATTCATTAACTTCACACTTCAGAAGCGAGTATCTAGGCAGGGAGATGCTGGCTGAGCGGCAGCAGAAACTCAACAAGCATATGCATAGGTTGATTCGGCTGGCGCGGGGATTCAACGCTGTAGCTGTTGCCACCAATCAGGTTATGTCCAAGCCAGACGTTTTCTTCGGTGACGCCATACATCCCGTGGGCGGTCACATAGTAGCCCACACCAGCCACACCCGTGTTTTTCTCCGGAAATCTGCTCGTGGACCAGTCCGAATTGCGCGTCTTGTTTCCAGTCCACATCTGCCTGAGGGGGAAGGAGTATTCAGGATTTCCGAAAGAGGAATAGAGGACGTTAACGAAGATGGAGGTAGAGTTGATTAGATGCCGATTTCAAAGATGTTTGTCGTCAGATTCTTTCAGCTTGTGAATTCAAGACGGTTTGCTGAGGCAGAACGTGTGCTTGAGCGGATAAGACAGAAAACAAACGAGACAGAATGGAACAGCGGATACATCCACGCTCTAGACGGCATACTCCTAGCCCAAAAATCAGGCGACTCGTACTCATTAATCAAAAACGTGAACTTTGAAGACGAAAACGAGCTGAAAAAATTTAGGAAAGACTTTCTGAGGGAGTACAAGAACAAGATTCACGCAGATTATGACCGCGGCTTCTTCGCTGCGTGGGCAGATTACATGCTTACATCCAAAAAAGAGTTAGCGAGCACAGAAAAGCCCAATCAACCAGAGAAACTTGAGACATAATCAACCCTAAAGAATGAACAACTGTTTGTCATTCACTGTTTGGCGCTAACAAATACTATGTGTAAGCTTTGTTTTTGGCTTCAAAAGTTCATTTAGATGAGCTTTCTTGCTTTTTGATTGCCTCCGCCACCGCCAGCTTTGTTGAGACGCCAATCAATTCGCCTATCTTTGTGTGCCCGCCAGAGTATCGTATCGGTCTGCCCAGTTCTTTTCCAGAAACGATTATCATGTTGTCTGTTCCTGTGCCTGTTGCCTGTTTTTCGGGGGAAACCGAGCTTCGGGCATCCATATCCTGAAGGGCGGCAGTCTTCGCTTCTGTAGCCGTGATGATAGCCCGCGCCATAGCCCCCTCACTCAGATTGGCGTTGGTCAAGAGAATTATGTTGATTGTCCCATGTGTCTTCACAAATTTTCCGTCCTGCTCCATCCAATTTGCCCCATCAACTCCGGATCTAAGGGCGTTGCCTACCCCTCCAGTAGCCAGACAGGAAACTGTGAGGTCGTTATAGGACTTCTCGCAGACTGCAACGTTGTCCATGTTGGCTGCTGTGCTCAAGAAGCTCAAGTCGCTATGGGGGATTCCTAGGGCAGCGGGAAATTTTTCTTCGAAACTCGGATAATCCATCATCGTAATCTCTGACAAGCCTGGGGGCTGATAGTGGTTGGCGACAAAATTCACCTCTCTGTATCCGTCCCAGGTGGAAAGAATCCGGCGCTTTTCTTTAAAGGAGACAAGCAGGGTGTTAACCTCAAAGTTCTGGAACGTGTGGTAAAGTATCTCCGCTTTTACGTCTTCTAGTTTTAGTTTGATTTCCCTTTTTTTCATGCCATCACCCTAGTTAGGTATTTTTTTGCTCACGCTTTTGCAGGTAACCTCAAGTATTCAAGCAGGGCTTCTATAGTTACTTCATTATATCAGGTATGTAAACATAAAAGTATGGATGGAGAATCCAACCAAAAGTTTAAACTACAGCAAGCGCAACGATAGGACAAAAAATGGCACACAACAAAACTGATTGATGCCACTAAAAGATTGGAAAGTGAACAGCAAGTGAAGATAACTAGGGAATTGGCGCGAGAAAACATTAAGCATCTGAAGCCTTGCCATCATGGAGGGGAAGTTTGGGAGGCAGAAAAAAAGACGGGACTCGCCAGAGAGAAGATCATGGACTTCAGCTCAAACATTAATCCGCTGGGGTTTTCACAGAAAGCTGGGGATACAATAAAAGATAATCTTGAGCAGATTCAGGTTTACCCAGATTCAGCCTCTACAGCGTTGCGGGAGGCTATTGCCGCCAGTTTCGGGGGAATCGATTTGAACAATGTGGTGGTAGGCAACGGGTCCACTGAACTGATTTACTTGTTTGCGGAATCATTCCTAGAGAAGGGCGATGTGGCGATTATTCCTGCTCCCACCTTTGGCGAATACGAAAATGCGGTGAGAAAGGCGGGAGGAGAGCCAAGACACATAAAACTGTCCAACGATTTCCGCATTGAACCGAATATTTTCTCAGGCGAGATGAAGGATGCGAAGATGGCGTTCATGTGTAACCCAAACAACCCTACCAGCATCCTCACCCCATACAACGTTCTGGTTGAAATGATTGAGGAGGCTCTTGAAGAGGATGTCCTTCTTTTTCTTGACGAGGATTTTTTGGAGTTTGTGGACGAGGAGAAACAAGTTTCATTGGTAGATGAAATAGATGATTATCCTAACCTCTTCATTTTGCAGTCGTTCACAAAGGTTTACGGTTTGACTGGACTGAGAATAGGCTACGGAATCGCCTCTGAAGAGATAATCAAACTTCTGTCAAACGCCAAAATACCTTGGAACGTCAACTGCTTAGCCCAAGCTGCGGCGATGACGGCGTTAACCGACAGGGAGCACCTGAAAAAAACCCAAGAACTGATTAAAACCGAAAGAGCATATTTGAGCCGCGAACTAAAGCGGATAGATTCCTTCAAGCTATATCCTGCTGATGCCAACTTCATATTCATGGACATCAGAGAGTCGGGTTTCACATCGGCTCAACTCAAAGAAAAGATGCTGAAAGAGGGCATTTTGATACGGGACTGCAGCTCCTTCAGTGGACTTGACGATTATTACATTCGGGTGGCAGTTAAGACAAGACAAGAGAATGAAAGACTGCTGGAGGCATTCGCGAAAGTTGTGGAAAACAAACCATAGAAAGTTTGGAAGCAAAAAATGTTTGCAATAGACTTTTCTTTTCTTTGGGATTCCCTGCTGATATTTGTTTTAGCCTTTTTGATTGACCTAGTTTTCGGCGAGCCCCCGGACAGAATTCATCCAACATTATGGATGGGCAAGATTGCCGATTACCTCAAGCCGAAGCTCAAGAACGAAAACCCAGTTGTTGAAAAGATTAACGGCGTCACCCTATGTTTGCTGCTCATCACCCTTTTCGCGGTTCCCGCCTATCTGGCGCTTTTCTGGGTTCGCGAACTCTTCGGCTGGCTGCCCTACATTCTTGCATCAGCCATCATACTGAAAACTACCTTCGCCATAAAATGCATGAGACAGTACACTCTGCCGGTTGCAGATGCGGTGGAGAAGGGAGACTATGACAGAGCCAAGCGGCTGCTGCCATTTATTGTAAGACGGAGCCCAAAGGAGCTGACTGAACGGCATATAATCTCTGCGGCGGTTGAGACCATAGCTGAGGGAACCACAGACGGAATAACGTCGCCCTTTTTCTTCTTCGCTCTGTTCGGCGTTCCGGGCGCAGTTGCATTCAGGGTTGTCAACACCTTAGATTCGATGGTCGGATACAAGGACCCTGAGCACATCAACATCGGCTGGTTCTCGGCGAACATGGATACAATAGCCAATTACGTTCCAGCCAGACTAACCGCGGTTCTGATGGTGCTGGCAGCGTATCTGCTGAGAGAAGATGGGAGAGAATCTTGGAGAATCATACAGAGAGACAGAAACAATATGGCAAGCGTTAACGCGGGTTGGACCATATCGGCGATGGCGGGGGCATTAAACATCCAGCTGGAGAAGCCAGGCCACTACAGAATAGGAGACAACGCCGACCTGTCGCCGACTCACATCAAAAAAGCCTTACGCATAATGACGCTGACAGCCACACTATTCGGCGTCTCCATAATCCTTCCCCTATTAGCCCTGAAAACGTTGACACTATACATTTTTGATGTCTAAAAGGATGAGGTGCCCACCAAATCGCATAAAGATAACCTCTAGTGGTCCAAAAAATAAAGTAACGCCTCTCTTTGGCTTCATACTAGGAGCCTAATAACAGAAAAATGAGTTAGTCAAGAAAAATTGACTAACGTACGATTTGTTTGGTCAAGAATTCTTGACAAAAACCCTTTTCAAGTCCCCTAACAAAGGGTTTAGTGGTGCCCATGATAGGGGAAACAAGGGCAACGCTGCTACTGCTGCAAATTCTCTGTATTGCACTAGTCGCTTTTCCAAATGTTGAGATTGTGAAGGCGCAAGAAACAATCTACATCAGAGAGGATGGAGCGGTTGAGGGAACAGATAAGATTCTGAGAGATGGAAACGTTTACACTTTCACTGCCAACGTTTTTGGTGAAATCAAGGTTCAGAGAGGCGACTGTGTAATTGCTGGGGCAGGCTATACTCTAGAAGGAAATGGAGATGAAAGTCAGCGAGGAATAGACCTTTTGAATGACCGTGGGTCAGACCCGTCACGTCCTAAAATATCCAATGTAACCATAAAGAACATGCGAATCGTAAACTTCGAGCGTGGCGTAGAAAATAGCAACACCGCAAACAACACAATTTTTGCTAACTACATAGCAGACTGTTTTACTGGTATCAATGTGATGGGTAGTCCAAATGATTTTCTCATCAAAAATAACACGTTCGTAAATAACGTTAATCCCATATCCATAGCTTACAGTGGAGGCGTTCAGGTTATCACCGAAAACAGCTTCATAGACGGCAATTCCATAGTAGTTTGGTTATCTCCAGAACCTGATGTGGATAGAAATTACTGGAACGACTACAATGGCACAGACGCAGACGGAGACGGCATAGGAGATACACCATACGTCTATGGAGGAGACCAAGAATCAAAATACATAGATGAACATCCACTCATGGAACCCGTTCCTGTAATCCCAGAGTTTCCCTCATGGACACCCCTACTCATCGCAATGGTTGCTTTGGTAGCTGTGACAGCCATTTACAGACGAAGATTAATCAAACAAAACCAAGGGGGAGGCAATCAGTGAAACGGTCTGCAATTTTGCTTGTTTTGTTGCTTTTTCTCACTCTTGTTTTAGTTATTTTTCCAGAAATCGAGACCGTGAAGGCAGATTCTACTGATTACATTCGTTTCTCTTCTGGAGTCACCATTTATTCTCCTCTCAACACCACGTATAACTCCGGATTTCTAAATCTCAACCTGACTTTTGACCAGGGAGCTGGATTACACAGTTCATTGAATTATAGCATAGATGGAAACTATAAAGGCTCAATACCTTTGGTAGCTGAAGACACTTATGGATTTCATCTTATCACCAAAAAGACTGGGTTAGTGGCATTGCCAGAATTATCTGAGGGGGAACATTGCTTAACTTTAAATGTTGAATGCAGACTCGATGATTATCATGGAGCAAATCCTCCAGGGGCACCCTTCACACCAACTTCTCCTGGCAGCTCAGACTACGTCGCCACTTGGACTCACACAATCTACTTTACAATTGATGCATCTATTCCAGAGTTTCCCTCATGGACACCCCTACTGATTGCATTGGTTGCCGTGTTAGTTGTAGCTGTGATTTACAGACGAAAACTACAAGATCGGAGGAGTAAGTGGTGAGAAAATCTGTATTCTTACCTGCTCTACTAACGTTATTTTTGGTTCTGTCAGCATTTTCTTTACCTTTAGTTAGGGCAGCTGAGGATTCTTGGACGACTTTGGAGCCAATGCCTACGGCGGGGAGAGCGTTAGGGGCTGCGGTTTTAGATGGAAAAATATACGTTATCGGAAACATTGTAAATTATGAGTATGATCCGGCTACAGATACTTGGACAACAAAAACATCCATGCCAACAGCGAGAACTGGTTTTGGAATAGCTGTTCATCAGGACAGGATTTACGTCATCGGTGGACAAATCGGTGTATATCCCAATGAGACGGTGACAGGAGTAAATGAGGTTTACAATCCCGCTACAGACACTTGGGAGACCAAAACCTCTATGCCCACTAGCCGAGTTGGTGCGCATGCAAATGCTTTGGACGGCAGGATCTATATAATAAGTGGAAATACTGGTGGTCCATTTTCCACCGTAGCGTTGAATGAAGTTTACGATCCTGAAACAGACACATGGGCAACAAAAGAACCTATACCATATCCTGTTGGAGGCTACGCATCGGCAGTAGTAGATGGTAAAATCTACGTGATAGGCGGACAAGATGAATACCACGATCCGATGGACCTAAATTTAACTCAAATCTATGATCCTGAAACTGATGCGTGGAGTCAAGGGACTCCTTTTCCAGCAATTAAATTAGTATCAGCGAGTGCAGCTGTAACAACAGGCACATTGGCGCCTGAGAGAATTTATGTTATGGGAGGTGATAAAAGCTTTTTCGAGTCTTCTGACCAAAATTACGTTTATGATCCACATGCAGATGTTTGGAACGCTGGTACTCCGATTCCTACTCCCCGTTTTAATCCGGCTGTCGCTGTTTTGGACGACCTTGTTTATGTCATCGGAGGCTATTATGGTCTTGGGGGACCAGCCTATTCTCCAATAGCAACTGTAGAAAGATACACACCTATTGGATACATTCCAGAGTTTCCTTCGTGGACCATTATTCTGCCCTTGGTTGTTGCTGTGGTGTTGGTGGCTGGAATGTACAGAAGAAGATTATCTAAGAGTCGAGGGGGAGCAGACAGGTGAGAAAATCTGCAATCTTGCTTGCTCTGTTGCTCTTTCTTTCTGTTGTTTTGGTTTCTCTTCCCCAAAATAGAATAGTGAAATCGGAGTCTGAAATGATTGTTGTTCCTGATGATTACGAGTCTATTCAAGAGGCTATTGAAAAAGCGGATGAAGGCGATATGATATTTGTCAAAAAAGGAATCTATGACGGACCCATAAATGAAACCTTAATAATAAACAAGACAGTCTCGCTCATAGGCGAAGGGTCTTCGCTACTAGGCGAAGAAACTACAACATTAAACTTACATCCACTTTTACTCAACAAAACCATCTATTACGCTCCACATTTTCCAACACATGCTCTATTCTATGACACATCACTTATTGTTGAATCTAATAACGTTACAATTTCAGGTTTCACAATTAAAGTACCTTCACCCGGTGGGGACATCTATGTAATGGGTGATGGAACCCAAATCACTGATTGTCTTATAAATACAGAGGTTCTGTGGTTAGAAGGTTCTTATTCAACCATCTCAGAAACGTATTTGAATATAAAAAACTTAAAAGTAGACGGTTCAAGCCAAACCATTAATCATAGTAGATTTTTCACTACACAAATAAGCAGTTCTCACAACAACATAACCCAAAACACCCTTGATACACTATTCTTGTACGATTCATACAACATAATTTCAGGTAATTCCTTTAACGAAATGTACTTAGAATATTCAAATTCAAACATAATTCGCAATAACACATGCAGTCTCATGTGGATAGGTCGTTACAATCACAATTGCTCAAACAACATCTTTGCAGGAAACATCTTGAATGGGGGACAGCTTTGGGGCATCTTGATGGCTGCTGGGTCAAAAAATGTCTTTTGCGGTAACTACATCACAAATTATGGCGGAAGTCACGGCGGCTATGGTGTTGCGATTGGCAGCACCCATAACACGGCAGAAAATAATACTTTTTATCATAACACATTCGTAAATAACAACGAAAATGTTGGATATAACTGGGATTTGGAAGGACTTGGAAATTTCTGGGATAACGGTATTGAAGGCAACTACTGGGACGATTACAATGGAACAGATGCAAATGGAGATGGCATAGGAGATACACCGTATATTATTGATGAGAACAACCAAGATAACTTTCCGCTTATGGCGCCAATAAGAGGCTTCTTTGCGGGCACCTGGGAATATAAAGACTTCACGGTTGATATATGCAGCAACTCTGTTATCTCAAGTTTCAGTTTCGATCCTGAAGAAGGCGCTTTAATACGGTTTAACGGAGAGGGCGGAACTGGAACAATTGGCTTCTGCAGAGTAACTGTCCCCAAAGACCTCCTAGACGCCGAAAACAACTGGATAGTTCTAGTGGACAATAATCCTGTACCGTTCACAGTCAACGAGGACGAAGACAACACCTACATCTACTTCAATTACAACCACAGCAGCAGCAAAACAGTGGAAATAATTGGTACAGATGCGATTCCAGAGTCTCCCTCATGGACTATTCTACCTCTGCTTATCACCCTAACCTTAACAACAATATTTTATAAAAAGAGACTGACCAAAAAGCACCAAGCAACCAACAGAACTCGTTCATATTAGGAGCCTAATAATACTTCATTGTTGAAAACTAGCTTTTTTCCTGAAATCCGCACTATCCATTACCGCTCATTCAACGGCACAAAAGAAGGGACGAAATCTTCGCTGCCCTTAAGAGGGAAGAGCACTCACGACGGTTATGGTTGTTGTGTTGCTGTGGCTTATTCCGTGGTCATCCACGACTTTCAGTTGAACTGTGTAATTTCCAGCCGCGGTATAGCTGTGAGTGACGGTGGGAACTTCTTCTCTAGCTGTGTTTCCGTCTCCGAAGTTCCAAACATAGGTAACTATTGTTCCGTCTGGGTCAAAGCTGGCACTTGCGTCAAAGGTGATTGCTTCTCCAACTACACGTTGTTCTGGAGTTATAGTAAATGCGGCGGTTGGAGACGCCAGAAACGGAGTGATGAATAGCACCCAGCAGAAGATAAAGGTGAGCACATAAGCGCCTACCCCCATCGTGAGAATCTTTGTCGGCTTCTCCACCTTGTTCATGAACAGCCATTTAATAACATAAAATGAGACAAGGTAAACGGCCAGCCCAATGGTTATGCCGTTCATGAGCGGGGCACCCACTTTGAGATTCACCACCAAGGCAGCAATCAGGGCGGCGAGGACACCGAAGCCGATTCGCATACAATAAATAACATTTAACGGTTTCAATTTCATCCCTACAGATTGTTTATGGATTCCAGTTATGGTGATGTTGCATTAGTTACTTTCGCTTCCTAAATAGTTTTTGACCGCCCAAGTCGGTAACGTACTCAAACCCGCTTTCCATCAGCTTACATGCATGTATACTTTTTGAAAACAAAGAATTTTGACTAATTCTACTTCAAACTAGAAAAACAAGGATAGAAAACACGCGCGCAGGGATGCTAAAAAGTAATCAAAGCAATTTACACACTATTAGTAATCAATGCTTGAAAAATCCCAAGCAGTTAGCATCCAGCAAATTTCAAAGTCACTATAACCCTGAGCGTGCCACATTGCGATAATCTCATCAAACACGTCAGTGGAAGAGGCATTAATCAATGTTTCATCAACTCGGTCAATTTGAAATAGATTGATAGTAATTACATTCTTTTTCTAAAGAAATCTGTTATGAAAGCATAATTCAG
>OMKS01003013.1_pt1 | contig 13676 bp, 10 predicted proteins | sample 1674721 | NCBI WGS metagenome assembly OMKS01 (sample SAMN06264996, study PRJEB25208) | sediment metagenome | isolation source: hot spring sediment | place: USA: California | collected 2014-09-02 | reverse complement strand
CATTTGGAAGTACCGGATTTGATTCATGCTTTCAAGTTTTTTAACAATTATCCACCCACCGATTCGTGTGAGGAGCCAAAGCATTTTGACCACAACGGCTTGAGGTCTGAAGCGTGCTTTTGCAAGCTGGATCCGAGGGGGTTTGCCCTCATACCTTATGCAGTTTTTTGTTACGCATGATATCTAAACTATTTTAGATGTTAGGTTTATATATTAAAATTTAACAAGCTCAACTCGTCTGTTTTTTGTTCGGCCTTCCTCTGTTTCGTTCGTTGCTGTCGGCGCCAAGGGCCCTACACCATTTGGATGAAGTCTTTCCCTGTTTATGCCGTAGTCCGAGACCAGTGTTTCAACTACTGCTTCAGCCCGCCTCTTTGAAAGAGTCATATTGTAATCAAAGTCCCCTCTGCTGTCGGTATGCCCCACTACATACAGCGTCAACTCCGCTTCCTGTTCGAGAAATTTCGCGATTTCCTCAAGTGCCGGTTTCGATTCAGGTCTTATTTCCGCTTTGCCGGTATCAAAATAAAGATCATGAATGGATGCAACTCCAGTGGCTTGAATCTCTTCTGCCAGCGCCCCTGAATCCGTTTTTACTTTCCCTTTTTCCATGGGCCTGGTTTCAATAACATCAACCTGAACCCCCGGGTTATCGGCTCTGGAACCTAAAGCTACGCAAAGAGACATATATACAGTGCCGGCATCTTCTTGGCGGCGATCCAGCTTGGCGGACAGATAACGAAAATCGTCGTCGGAAACCGCCATGTTCTCTTTAATATCTAGCGGGTTAATATCTCGAAGGTACAATTCGCGGGTCCATCCCCATCCCAGCTCTCTCTGAGTGCCGGAAAATATAATCTCAAAATCGGTATCCTTGAGAGCTGTTTCATAGTTGTGATAGATCTCAAGCGTAGAACGGCCCTCGGGAGCTTTGTACTGGATCCGTGTTACCTTGCCTGTTACTCGTTTACTGTCTACTAATTCCCCCTCATCGTCACGTTTGCCAATGGGCAGAAAGTATTCATCAAATTCTGTTTCTTCATAATAAATGAGGATTCTTCCGGGAATGTTCGCCCGGGTGAACCTGGTCAAACAAACCTTCGACCAGGCGGTCACGGTGCCGCTCTATGCCGTGCTGAGCCGGGGTAACGAGCAATATGTATTCATCGAAACCGACGGAAAAGCCGAGAAGCGTACGGTCTCCAGCGGCTTGATCGACGGCTGGGAAATTCACATAACAGAAGGTCTTAACAAGGGTGACCGCGTGGTGATCGTAGGCCACCGTTCGATAGAGCAGGGCCGGGCGCTTAATATCGTCGAAAACGTGACCGATCCCGCGGAGATTGTCGCGAGATGATGATTTCCGAAACAGCCGTACGAAAACGCACCGCGGTACTGGTCCTGTCGGCGGTAATCCTGGTGTTCGGAATCGCCTCCTACCGTATGCTCCCCAGGGAGGCCGCCCCGGACATCACCATTCCCTTTGTTTTCATCAGCACCCCCTATCCCGGAGTCGCCCCGGAAGACATCGAAAAATCCATCACTATCCCGATAGAAAAAAAGCTCAAAGGTCTGGAATCGGTCAAAAAGATAACATCCTCCAGCACCGAGGGAATGAGTTCAATTGTGGTGGAATTCGTCGCGGGCACAAATATAGACAATGTCCTGTCAAAAACCAAGGACAAGGTGGACCTCGCAAAACCGGATCTTCCCGCCGATCTGGAAGATGAACCGGAAGTCACGGAAACCAACTTCGCCGAACTCCCGATCCTGGTTCTTTCGCTTTCCGGGCCTTCGGGACTTGAGCGCCTCAAGGAAATCGCTGACCGGCTCGAAGAAGAAATCGAATCGATACCAGGCGTGCTCGAGGCAACCGTCACAGGTGGGCTGGAACGGGAGATCCGAGTCGAACCCGATCCCGCCAAGCTGGCTTATTACGGGCTTTCCATTCTGGATCTCCAACACGTTATATCGGCGGAAAACCGCAATATCTCGGGCGGCTCCATACGAATGGGGGATGGAAGATTTCAGCTCCGCGTTCCCGGGGAGTTCAGGACCCCGGAGGAAATATACGGGCTTGTGGTCGGGCTCCACTCGGGCAGGCCCGTGTACCTCAAGGATGTCGCACGGGTCGTGGATGGATTTAAAGACGAAGAGGGCCGCTCACGCCTCGATGGGAGGCAGGCCGTGAATATCCAGGTGAAAAAGCGGGCCGGCGAAAATGTAATCTTCATCTCGAATAAAATCGACCGCCTCGTGGAAACACTGTCTCCAACCTGGCCTCCTGAGACCAGGGTCACGAAGCTGATGGATCAAGCCAGTGACATACGGATCATGGTCGAAGATCTCGAAAACAACATCATCACAGGCCTCATCCTGGTGATCATCGTTCTGTTTTTCGTTATGGGGGTTAGAAATGCGGTTCTCGTAAGCCTGTCGATTCCGTTTTCGATGTTCATTTCCTTCACCGTGCTCCATATGCTGGGAATCACCCTCAACATGGTGGTGCTTTTTTCCCTCACGCTGTCCCTCGGGATGCTGGTGGACAATGCGATAGTAATCATCGAAAACATCTACCGGTTCATGGAACAGGGGGTCCCCAGGCTCCGGGCGGCGGTTAAAGCGACCGCGGAGGTCGCCCAGCCTGTGGCCGCCTCCACATTTACCACACTCGCGGCATTTCTTCCCATGATCTTCTGGCCCGGAATCATGGGCGAGTTTATGGCATATCTCCCGAAAACGGTGATCATCACCCTTTCCTCGTCGCTCTTCGTGGCCCTGGTAATAAATCCGGCCCTGGCATCGATTTTTCTCAGCCCCCCCTCCCGAACGGAACCGCCGAAATGCATACCGGGGACAACCCCGATCCGGACCGGGCCGGCGAAGCTCCGATAATTGTGCGGGGGCCGATTCTCAGGAGCTACCGGGCACTGCTTGAAAGCGCGTTGAACCACCGGATCCCGGTACTCATGATGTCCGTGATGGTGATGCTGATAGCAGCCGGCATCTGGTTTCTCAGGGTGGGCATAGAAAAACCGATCGAATTTTTTCCCGATATCGATCCGCATAATGTTTATATCAATATGGACGTGCCGGAGGGAGCGGACCTGGAGCTCTCGGACAGGGTGGCCCGAATGCTTGAAGTGGCCATCTGCAGGGGGGACGGTCGACTTCCGGAGCCGGATGCGGACCCGGCTGAATGCTACGGCCGGGATAAAGCCGAAAAAATCCACACGCTGGCAAGCGGACGGGAGTTCGAGGGTCCGACCGACCTGGCCAACATCAAGCATATCTATTCCCGCACCGTGGCGGTTAAAGGAGGTGGCTCGGTCTTCGAAAGCAATTCCCCGGATCATATCGGCATCCAGTTCCACGACCTTGAAGACCGCGTGGAACCCTCGATCGATACGATGGAAGAGATACGTAGAAGGATCGCTCACATACCCGGCGCGAAAATTACGGTCGCGAAGCAGGAGGAGGGCCCCCCGACAGGGGCGCCGATCAACATAGAAATCGTGGGAGAAAGATTCGAAGTGCTCGGTCGAATTGCCCGGCAGATAACAACCGTTCTTGAAGGCATACCTTTTGTCAGGGATATCCGCGACGACTACAATGCAGGGACCCCGACGCTCAAAGTCGACATCGACCGTCAGCGTGCGGCCATGCTGGGACTTTCCACTGAAACGGTCGGCTTCGCGCTCAAGGTGGCTTTTAATGGACTGCAAGTTTCCACCTACAGGGAAGAAGACGAAGACTACGACATCACCGTACAGTTATCCGCCGAGGAACGAAAACGCACGGACATCCTGGATGAACTTTTGATCCCGGCCGGCGGGGAGCTTATACCGCTCAGCACAATAGCCTCGTTCAAGCTTACCGGAGGCCTGGGGCAAATAAACCGGATCAATCACGAACGGGTGGTCACCGTGAAAGCCGAGGTCGACGAGAAACACATTCCGGGTCCGGTGGTGCGGGCCCAGGCAGAGAAAATGCTCGAAGATTTGACCATTCCCCCCGGCTACAAGGTCCGTTTCACCGGGGAATTCGAAGAGCAGCAGAATGCCGAGGATTTTCTCGGCAAGGCTTTCATCGCCGCGCTCTTTCTGATAATGCTGATCCTCGTCGCGCAGTTCAACTCGGTCGCACAGCCTTTGATCATAATGGCCTCTGTCTTGCTTTCCCTGGGCGGGGTCTTTCTGGGTTTATCGATCATGGAACTGCCCTTCGGCATAATAATGACCGGCGTGGGAATCATTTCCCTGGCAGGCGTAGTCGTCAACAACGCCATTGTATTGATAGACTATACCAATCGCCTTCATACAAACGGCAGGCACTTCCGCGAAGCCATCGTAGCGGCCGGCTGCACCAGGCTCCGCCCGGTGCTGTTGACGGCCCTTACAACCATCCTGGGCCTGCTGCCGATGGTTACCGGAATCTCCTACAATTTTCACACCATGCAAATCGCATGGGTCAGCGAGTCGACTCAGTGGTGGAAAACGATGGCCTCCGCCGTTATTTTCGGACTGGCGTTTGCGACGCTTCTGACATTGATCGTGGTGCCGGTTTTGTACTCGCTGGTTTACACAACAACACGCTCGCTTGAATCCCTCGCCGCGAAGACAGCCAATGTTTACCGGGCGCCGATTCACAGGCCGGCGGAACAGGCGCAGGACAGGCCGGGCGGCTCTCAAGAAAGCCGATGAGATCAATTCACCTGGGTTTCAGGCGGATTGAGAAAACCACAGGCCACAGCTTCCCGGTCACCAGCATCAGGCCCCGTTCCGCATCCCACGCGATCCCGTTCAGCATATCTTATGAACCGCGATTGACAGCGCCGCCCGATTGACCTATTTTGTATTTTTGGCGGATGCAGCGTCTATATTGATTGTGACACGAAACCATGAATGATTTGAACAGAAAAAACCTCGTTGCCCCGATCACCCGCACGGTCGTAAAGGTGGGAAGCGGTGTGCTGACCCGCAAAAACGGGCTCAATTTCAATGTTATAGAAGACCTGGCCACAGATATCTGCACCCTGCGGAAACGGGGCATTGAAGTTATCCTGGTTTCGAGCGGTGCGATCGCCGCCGGTCTCCGGAAGTTCGGCCTCACGAAAAAGCCCGAGTCCCTTTCCCACAAACAGGCCCTGGCCGCCATAGGGCAGAGCGATCTGATCCGTGCATACGAAGAAGCGATGGACAGGCGGGGGGCTAAGGCCGCCCAGATCCTCCTGACCAGGGACGACCTGACCCACAGGCGCCGTTATCTCAATGCCAGGAACACACTCCTGACCCTGCTTTCTTGGAAAATCATCCCGATCATCAACGAAAACGACACCGTGGCCGCCGAAGAAATCAAGTTCGGAGACAACGACAATTTGAGCGCCATGGTGGCCAACCTCACCGATTCCCAGCTCCTGGTGACCTTGACCGATATCGACGGGCTTTATGACAAGGACCCCAGACATAATGCCGACGCCGAACTCATACGTGTCGTTGACCGGATCGACCGCCGGATCACGAAGGCTGCAAGCAACATTACCGGTTTCGTGGGCACCGGGGGCATGGCAAGCAAAATAGCCGCGGCCAAAAAGGCTGCAATGGCCGGGATTCCTACAATCATAGCCAATGGCCTGAAACCCGGTGTCCTGAGAGAAATCTTCGGCGGAAAGGAGATCGGCTCCCTTATTCTTCCGGGGTCGACGCCGCTTTGCAGCCGGAAGCACTGGATCGCTTTCACCAAATCTCCCAAGGGCGCCATCGTGGTTGACAAGGGCGCCGAAAGGGCCCTTCTGGAAAATGGGAAAAGTCTGCTGCCTTCGGGAATAATCTCGCTCGTCGGGCGTTTCACGATGGGCAATTCGGTGGTGCTCAAAACCGAGGAGGGAAAGGAAATAGCTGTCGGCATGGTCAATTACGACTCCGTGGAACTGGAAAAAATCAAGGGGCTCAAGACTTCGGAAATAGAGGCCATCCTGGGCTACACCCACGGAGAGGAAGTGATTCACAGAAACAACCTCATCCTAACATCCAGAATGCGGGAACAGGAAGAATCATGTCAATCCACAGTCTGATAACACAAATGGCCGGGGATGCCCGTGTCGCCGCAAGGGCGCTCCGAAATGCCCCATCTGACGTCAAAAACCTGGCACTCACGGCGATGGCGGAACGAATCGTCGAACGCAGCGGGGAAATTATTGAGGCAAACCGCAAGGACCTTGAAAAAGCCGGGAATGCCGGGCTTTCCGGTCCGATGCTCGATCGTTTGAAGCTTTCAAAGGAAACCATTGATTCTATCGCGAAAGGCATACGGGAGGTAGCTGCACTCCCGGACCCGGTGGGCACTGTCACCGGGATGTGGAAGAGGCCCAACGGGCTTACAGTCGGCAGGGTGCGCATCCCGCTGGGCGTGATCGGGTTTATTTACGAATCCAGGCCCAACGTCACCGCCGACGCAGCAGCCCTTTGCCTCAAATCCGGAAACGCCGTGATCCTGAAGGGAGGTTCGGAGGCGCTTCAGTCCAATTTGAGGATCGAGGCGGTTTTGACAGAGGGACTCGCCGAGGCCGGCCTCCCGGCCGGGGCCATCCAGCTTGTGCCCGTCACCGACCGGGAAGCGGTCAAAGTCCTTCTCAGCCTCGAAAACGACATCGATCTCGTGATACCCAGAGGAGGCGAAAGCCTCATCAGGTTCGTAGCCTCCACCTCCCGCATCCCCGTCCTTAAACACTACAAAGGCGTTTGCCATGTGTATGTCGATGAATCAGCGGATCCGGGAATGGCCTCTGAAATATGTTTCAATGCGAAGGTGCAGCGCCCCGGGGTCTGCAACGCCATGGAAACGATGCTTGTACACGAAAAAGCCGCCCCTGGTTTCCTGCCCTCGATGCTGGAACGATTCCAAGCCGCCGGAGTTGAAATCCGCGGCTGCCCCCGCACATGCGACATGGCACCGCACGTCCGGCCCGCCACCGAAAGCGACTGGGGGAAAGAATTTCTTTCGCTCATCCTCCCAGTAAAAGTCGTGGAAGGAATGGATGAAGCGTTGGACCATATAGAACGATACGGTTCGAATCACACCGAGGCAATCGTAACTTCCGATTACGCCAGTGCCCGAAGATTCGTCGAAGAAGTGGATGCATCCGTGGTGCTGGTCAACGCATCGACCCGCTTCAACGACGGCAACCAGCTCGGTCTGGGTGCCGAAATCGGCATCAGCACCACAAAGCTTCACGCATACGGCCCCATGGGGCTTGAAGAACTTACAACCACCAGGTTTACTGTATTCGGTGACGGTCAGATACGCTCCTGAGGGCATCCGGCATTCCATCTGGAACCAAACACCCGGCTGTGACTCTTTATTCAGGGAAAAACCATGGATCTGATCACAACCCATAAAAACGCCGATTTCGACGCGCTTGCTTCCACTTTCGCGGCGGCGCTGGTGTATCCGTCGTCTTCGGTCGTCCTCCCCCGCAATCTGAATCGTAACGTAAAAGAGTTTCTGGGCATTCACAAAGACGTGTTCCGGTACCGGAGCCATAACGGTCTCACACCCGAACGGTACAACAGGCTTATCGTGGTGGACACCAACGATTGGTCGCGGCTCGATCTGCCGGACAGTTTCCGTGAAGATGAAAATCTCTCCATCCATATCTGGGATCATCATCCCGGCGTGGGAACCATATCTGCCGACTGGTCCTGCATTCGGGAGGTGGGCGCCGCCGTCACACTGCTTGTAGACCAACTGAAAAAAGACGACGCCCCCCTGTCGCCCATTCAGGCCACACTTTTTCTCGCCGGAATTCATGAAGATACCGGCAGCCTGCTTTTCCCCTCTACGACGCCGCTCGACGCGGCATCGGCCGCTTTCCTGATGGAACAGGGAGCCGATGTAAACATGATCGCCCGGTTTCTCCGCCCCACCTACACCCAAAACCAGAAGGAGCTGTTGTTCCACATGCTCCGGAAAGCCAGGGAGGTGGACGCCAGGGGGCTCATGGCGGTGGTCACCCATGTTCCAATCAACGGCCACAGCCCGGGGCTTTCCCTGGTCGTGGACATGTTCCACGGCATCGCGGGCGCCGATATCATCGTATGCCTCTTCAGTGAAAGATCCTCCGGTAAAACAATTATTATAGCACGAAGCTCCGGAGAATCCCTGGATGTCGGCCGCATAATGAGCTCTCTCGGTGGAGGCGGGCACCCGAACGCCGCATCGGCATTGATACGCGGTTCAACGCCGGATAAAGTGGAGGCTGCCGTGATGGAGGCGCTCACCGAAGCGGTTTCCACGAGCGGCCCGCTGATGGCCGTTATCATGTCCTACCCGGTGATAAGTGTGGAACCTTCAGCAACCATGAAGGACGCCGCGTTGATGTTCCGGAGCAAGGGGTTCACTGGAATTCCCGTCATTCAGGGCAAACGTCTTGTGGGTATAATTTCCAGGCGCGACTTCACAAAAATCAAAAAGACACGACAGCTCGACGCCCCGGTCAAAGCCTTCATGTCCACAAATGTCATAACCGTCGCCCCGGATGCTTCTGTTAGAGAAGTCGCTCGATTGATGTCCACTCATGACATAGGGCGGGTGCCTGTCGTTGAAAACGACTCCGTTGTGGGAATTGTCACCCGTTCCGACGTAATGCGCTACTACTATGACCTTCTGCCGGATTAGAAGGGTAAACAAAGGAGGCCGCTGATGAAATTTTTGATCATAGGCGGGGATGCGGCAGGAATGAGTGCCGCGAGCCGTGCGAAACGAAACGAGCCGGATATGGATGTAACGGTCCTGGAAATGACACAGGATGTGTCTTACAGCGCTTGCGGCATGCCCTACAACATCGCGGATCCAGCCCGCGCAATGGAAGAACTGGTTGTGCGCAGTGCCAAGATATTCAGGGAAAAACAGGGCATCGACCTGAGAACGGGTCACAGGGCGACAAAAATCGACCGAGACACCCATACCGTAGAAGGAGCCACCACCACGGACGGCACATCCTTTTCGCTGCCCTACGACGCCCTTTTGATAGCGACCGGGGCTTCCCCGGCCATTCCTGAAATCCCCGGAATAGATCTGCCGGGGGTGATGGCGCTCAAAAGCCTCGAGGACGGCCGGCGCATCAAATCATTCATCGGGGAGAAAGTGCAAAAAGCCGTGATCATCGGCATGGGCTACATCGCGCTCGAGATGTGCGAGGCGCTTCGCGAACGAGGCCTTGCTGTCAGCCTCGTAAAGCCAAGGGCCGAGTTCCTCCCGTGGATGAACAGGGAGATGGCCTCCATCGTGCAGGCAGAGATAGAAGCAAAGGGAGCGGCCCTTTACCCCGGCCATAAAATCGAAGAAATCGATTCCGGGAACGGCTCCATGATTGTTCGGTGTTCGGAAGGTTTGAACCTGGAGGCGGACATGGTGCTTGCGGCCGTGGGCGTCAGGCCCAACAGCGAGCTGGCCCGGGATGCAGGGCTGGAACTGGGTCCCGGGGGAGCTGTTTCTGTGGATGGATTCTGCCGGACATCGGATCCGAAAGTCTATTCGGCCGGGGACTGCGCCGACGCCTACCATGTCGTTACAGGGGAAAAAACATGGATACCCCTCGCCCTGCGCGCCAACAGGGCCGGCTGGGCCGTAGCGGACAATGTCACCGGCGGGAAAGTCGAGCTTCCGGGTGTGGTCGGGACGGCGGTGTTCAAGGTGTTCGATCTCCAGGTCGCCCGAAGCGGCCTGAGCATACGCGAAGCCGAAAAAGCAGGGTTCGATCCGGCGGAAGTCATGATCAAGGCCCGTAGCCGCGCCCATGGGCATCCGGGCGGCAGTCCGTTTTACGTACAGATGGTGGGAGACAAACGCTCGGGCCGGCTCCTGGGTGCCCAGTTGGTGGGAAAGGAGGGAGCCGCACATCGGGTCAATGCCATCGCCGTCGCACTCCAGCAGCATATGAGCGTCGAGGCGTTCTCCCGGTGCGATCTGGCCTATGCGCCGCCCTTCGGCCCGACGTGGGACCCCATGTTGATAGCGGCCAATCAATTGCTGAAGGCTCTGTGATATCGATGAGCCGGGGAATCGGAAAATTGCTCGAAAAGGTTATTTATCTGGGCGTTTTCTTCGCACTCCTCGTTGCAGCGGTCTGGATATTCTACGATAAGATCGAACGTTTCTTCGTCTTCTATCCTTTCGCTTCCCTCGACCGGTATCCCGACGAAAACCGCTTGACCTATCGGGATGTCTACTTCGAAACCCGGGACGGTGAAAGGCTGCACGGCTGGTTCTTCCCGGGACCGGGCGATGGACCTGTCCTGCTTTTCTGCCATGGAAACGCCGGAAATATATCCCACCGCATCGAAAACATCGAACTTCTCCTCGACGCCGGCCTGGGGGTTTTCATCTTCGATTACCGGGGTTTTGCAAACAGCACCGGCAAGCCGTCCGAAAGCGGTGTGTATCTGGACGGTTTGGCCGCTTACGACTGGTTGACAACCGAGGGAGGGGTTTCACCTGAAAAAGTGGTCGCCTTCGGCCGTTCCCTGGGCGCGGCCGTGGCACTGGAAACGGCCCTTGCAAGGGAGGTCAGGGCCGTCATACTGGAAAGCCCATTCACATCCACAAAGGAGATGGCCGGGACCATGTTTCCGTTCATGCTCCTGTCCCCGTTGCTTCCGGAAAACTTTAACAACCAGGGTAAGATTGGATCTCTCACGGTGCCGTTGCTTGTCATCCACGGGGACGGCGACAGGATCGTGCCGTTTTCAATGGGTGAGAGGCTCTACCGGCTGGCGCCTGAGCCGAAACGCTTTCATCCCATACCCGGCGCAGGCCATAACGATACGTACCTTGTCGGTGGCAGTGAATACTTCGATACGCTGGCTTCCTTCGCCGCGGCACCGGGATGAATTCGGCTTAAGGCGGTCAGCCGTTCGAGAAATTTTCGATCATGGCCTTCCCCAGCTCGTTCGCCCTTTTGGTGGCGGCCTCGACCGCATTTATCAGGGTGGTGCGGAGGCCTCCCGCTTCAAGGGTGTGAAGGCCCGCAATCGCCGTGCCTCCAGGGGAGGTGACGCTGTCTTTCAATTTACCGGGATGCTCATGGGTTTCCATCAACAGCTTGGCAGCCCCCAGCAGCGTCTGGGCCGAAAGACAAAGCGCATCCTCGCGCGACAGGCCTACTTTCACGCCGGCGTCGGCCAGTGCATCTACAATCAGAAAAATATAGGCAGGCCCACTTCCGCTCAACCCGGTTATCGCATCCATTAAATATTCATCGACCACCACCGTCTTACCGATCGACCCGAATATGGCCCTTGCCAGATCCAGGTCGCCGTCGATCACATGCTCCCCGGCCGTGATCCCGGTTGCACTTTCCATCACCGCGGAGGCGACATTCGGCATAACGCGTATCAGCCTGAGTGGTTTTTTAAGACACGATTCAATCGCTCTCAGCGGAACACCTGCGGCGATAGAAACAACCAGAGTGTTCATGTCCAGACACGGAGCGGTCTGCTTGAGTATCCCCGCCATGATCTGAGGTTTTATCGCATAGATTACGATGTCGGATTCGGCGGCCACCCGGCAGTTGTCAGTGGTCGTCTCCAAACCGAACTCTTCCCGAAGCGCCGAAGTCTTGGCCTCCTTTACATCCGAGCAAATGATTCTCTCGGCCGACGAAGCGCCCGAGGATATCAACCCCCGGATCAGGGCCGAACCCATATTCCCGGATCCGATGAGGCCTATCTTTTTATCAGACAGCATGTATTTATTCCTCCCTTGCGATTGGTTCCCCCGTCCCGGCGGCGGCATGTAAATATATGAAGCCGACCGTCACCGGGCAAAGCGGAATTTTAACCCTATCGCACCGTCAGTCAAGGAAAAACACCCATGCCTCTGAAATCGGGGAGGACACGCCACATCACTAATGGAGCCCGAAGACTGAATCGGGAAGCCACAGGACTATGTCAGGAAAAAACAAAAGCAACTATCAGAGTAATTTCAAAAGACATTCCCGAAGAAGACGGAAAATGTATTTTCTCCGGTAAGCCCTCTAATAGGAGAGTTTATTTTGCGAAGTCGTATTAGAATTCAGCTTTTTTCTATGAATTATTTATAAAAGCAGTCAAACTGTTACATTAAATCATTTTTTAAAAACAACTCGAATTTAGATAATAAACTGTTTAGCAAGGGCAGATTTTCTCCAAAAAATCTGCCTCTGAAAAGAAAATATATTTTTGATTTTATTAAAGAAGTTGTTCAATCTAATATTAACTTTGTCAATAAATCCGGTTCTGAATTTCAACTAAGAAACCGGTTTTTGTGGTCGAATTAATGGTAGTAGTTCACCCGCTTGCTTTTTTTTATTTTTAATTTTAGTAAATGCATATTTTAAAAATCATTCACGGCTATCCGCCAAATTATAATGCAGGTTCAGAAGTTTATAGCCAATCAATTTGCAACGAACTTTCAAAGCGACATAAAGTTTCTGTTTTTACAAGGGAAGAAAATCCGTATTCGCCTTGTTTCAGTATTCGGGAACAGAAAGTAAATGACAACTTAGCGCTTTACTTCGTTAACAATCCGCAGGGCAAGGACGGTTATCGCCACAAACAAATAGACGACAACTTTGCCGAATTAGTAAAACAACTCAAACCTGACATTGCTCACATTGGGCACGTTAACCATCTATCAACAGGATTGATTGATGAACTGAATAAACTCAAAATTCCGATTGTTTACACGCTTCACGACTTTTGGCTAATGTGTCCACGTGGACAATTCTTGACAAGAAGTATTGGGAAAGAAAACAACTTTCAGTTATGCGAAAGGCAAGACGACAAAAAATGTGCGATTGATTGTTACAAAGTTTATTTCAGTGGACGAGAAGAAAATGAAAACGCAGACATTGAAAATTGGAGCAATTGGATACACCAACGAATGATTGAAACAAAAGCAATCATCCACAAAGTTGATTTGTTTATTGCACCATCAAATTATTTGCGTGATAGGTTTATCAACGATTTTGGCATTCAAGAAAGCAAAATTATTTATTTGGATTACGGTTTTCCGACAGAGTATTTAACGCAAACTGAAAAATCAAAAGAAAAAACGAATTACACTTTTGGTTATATCGGAACTCACATTCCTGCAAAAGGTGTAAACATTCTAATTGAAGCATTTAAACAGATTGAAGAACCTGCAACGCTAAAAATTTACGGCAGAGCAAACGGACAAAGCACAAACGCTTTGAAAGCATTTGCCGAAAATTCAAAAAACAACATTGAATTTGCAGGAGAATACATCAATCACAATTTGGCAAATGATGTTTTTTCAAACGTTGATTGCATTGTGGTTCCGAGTATTTGGGGCGAAAACTCACCACTTGTTATTCACGAAGCACAATCGTGTAAAGTTCCTGTAATTACAGCCGACTTTGGCGGAATGAAAGAATACGTTGAGCATAAAGTAAATGGACTTTTGTTTGAACATCGCAATGTAAATTCGTTAGCAGAGCAGATGAAATTCGCAGTTTCAAATCCCGACAAAATGAAAGCTTTTGGCGAACGTGGTTATTTGTATTCGGCTGACGGAAGCGTTCCAAACATTCAGGACCATTGCAAAGAATTAGAAATGATTTATCAAAAATTTATTCCAAAAAACGATTTCAAGCTGTGGCGTATTACGCTTGACAC
>OMKS01003010.1_pt1 | contig 13689 bp, 13 predicted proteins | sample 1674721 | NCBI WGS metagenome assembly OMKS01 (sample SAMN06264996, study PRJEB25208) | sediment metagenome | isolation source: hot spring sediment | place: USA: California | collected 2014-09-02 | reverse complement strand
CACCGCCGGCCGGTCGAAGGCAAAGGCGCGCACGGCGGCCGCCGTGCGCGCCTTTGCCTTCGACCGGCCGGCGGTGGTCATAGACACCAACATCCGGGCGGTGTTCATCCACTGCTTTTTGGGAGAAGCATCCAAAGTCAGCGATGCCGCCCTTCGTCCCCTGGTGGAGCAGAGCATGGACCGGGAGCATCCCCGGGACTGGTACTCGGCTCTCATGGATTTCGGGGCTCTGGTCAAGCAGCGCCATCCCAACCCCAGCCGGAAAAGCGCCCACTACTCCCGGCAGACCCCCTTCGAGGGCTCCAACCGCCAGGTGCGGGGACGCATCCTGAAAGCGGTGCTGGCCGAGCCGGGCATCTCCAGGGAGGACCTGGCGGATGCGCTGGGGGTCTCTCTCCACCGGGTGACACCCCTCGTTGACCAGCTCAAGCGGGAGGGATTCATCGCCGAGGAGCGGACCGGCCTGCGCATCGCCTGAGGCCCGCATTGAAACGTTTTTATGGGTACAGGCGTTATGACATCACATGACCATTGAGAGAGAAATGACCAGGGAGTTTGTGAACAATGCCTTCGCCGGAGAGAGCCAGGCCCACATGCGCTACCTGCTGTTTGCCCGGCGGGCCGAGGAGGAGGAGATGCCCAACATTGCCCGCCTGTTCCGGGCCATCGCCTACGCCGAGACGGTCCACGCCGGCAACCATTACCAGGCTCTGGGCGGTATGGGGGAGACGGCAGATAATATTCGGGTAGCCATCGAGGGGGAAACCCACGAGGTGGATGAGATGTACCCGGTCTACAAACAAGCGGCCCACTTCCAGGGGGAAAAAGAGGCCGAGACCTATGCCCACTACGCTCTGGAGGCCGAAAAAATCCACGCCGAGCTCTACCCCGGGCCCGGACGCAGGCCGAGAAGGGCCGGGACATGGACCTGGGCACGGTGTACGTCTGCCCGGTGTGCGGCTATACAGTGGAAGACGAAGCCCCCGACTGTTGTCCAGTGTGCGGAGCCCCCGGCAAGAGATTCCGGTCCTTCCCAGCATGAGCACGGTGCGGGAAACCATCGAGCAGCGGCGGGCCTACCGCTCCCTGGCCCCCGTGGATATCTCCGAGGAGCTCATCGAGGACCTGGCCACCTGCGCCGGCCTGGCTCCCTCCTGCTTCAACCACCAGCCGTGGAGATTCGTGTTTGTACACGAGCCGGAGGCCCTGGACCAGGTGAAGGAGGCCCTGTCCGAGGGAAACGCCTGGGCCACCGCCGCCTCCCTGATAATAGCGGTGTACAGCAGAAGGGAGGACGACTGCGTCATCCACGACCGCGAGTACCACCTGTTCGACACCGGCCTGGCCACCGCCTTCCTCATTCTGCGGGCCACCGAGCGGGGCCTGGTGGCCCATCCCATCGCCGGATACAGCCCCGTCCAGGTGAGGGAGGCTCTGGGCATACCCGACGACTGCACCATTATCACCCTGGTCATTGTGGGCCGGCACGCCGCCCGGGTGAGCCCCCTACTCAGCGACAAGCAGCGCCAGGCAGAGCAGCAGCGCCCGGAGCGCAAACCTCTCAGCGAGATAGCCTGCCGCAATCGACACTGCCATCAGGAGGAAGGCTAGGCCCGGCCCGCTAGCCCGGCATCGGCCACCCGTGGCACCATGAATGTTTTCCTTACCACCTTTGAGGCGGTGGCCGCCCTGCTGGGCATCGGCTTCGTCGGCTTCTGGATTATCCGGCAAAAAATTCTGCCGGAGACCATGCTGGGCGTGCTGTCCGCGCTGGCCCTGGACATCGCCCTTCCCAGCCTGGTGTTTGCCACCATCATTACCACCTTTTCCCCCAGCCGGGATCCCCACTGGTGGCAGCTTCCCCTGTGGTGGCTGGCGTTCACCGGCCTGGCCGCCGGGATGACCGCCGTGGCCCGCTACCTGTCTCCCCTCTCTGTCCGGCGGGAGTTTTCAGCCGCCCTGTTCTATCAAAATGGCATCTTTTTCCCCCTGGCCATCATCACCGGCATGTTCGGGGCCGAGTCCGTCTACCTGACCCACCTCTTTCTGTTCACCCTCTTCTATGCCGCCTTCTTTTTCACCACCATGCCCCTGTTTTTCGGAAAAATGAGGGAGATTCGCTGGCGGAAAATAGTCAACCCCGTGCTGGCGGCAACCCTGCTGGCCATCGCTTTGCGCCTCACCGGGGCCCACGACTATGTGCCCGACTTTCTGGTGGACTCCGTCAGCCTGCTGGGGGCCATGACCGTCCCCCTGCTGATGCTTATTCTGGGGGGCACCATGTACATGGACCTGCAGGCCAGGGACCGTTTTCACTGGGTGCAGATGGCCACCTTTGCGGCGACCAAAAACCTGCTGTTTCCGGCCCTGTTTCTCCTGGTCATCGTGGTACTTAGGCCCCCCTTCGAAATTGCCCTTATTCTGCTGCTGGAGAGCGCCGTACCCCCGGTGACCGCAGTTCCCCTGATGGTGAGCCGGATGGGGGGCAACCGGGCGGTGGCCAACCAGTTCATGATTGCCAGTTTTCTGGCCTCCCTGGCCACCATTCCCCTCATGGTGTATCTGTTCAGCCAGTATTATCCCCTGCCCTGAAACGCCCACCTTAATATAGGCTCCGCGGATTTCTTCCCATGGATCCTCAGGTGCTGCGCAGCCTCAGCTACGGCATGTACATCGTGAGTGCCGCCCGTAACGGCATCCTCAACGGGCAGGTGGCCAACTCCGTGTTCCAGGTCTGCTCCCAGCCCCCGGTGGTGGCGGCCTGCATCAACAGACAGAATCTGACCCACGAGTTCATAGAGGCCAGCGGGGCATTCAGCGTTTCCGTCCTGGAGCAGGATACCCCCCTGTCTTTCATCGGCCGCTTCGGGTTTCGGTCGGGACGGGACCTGGACAAGTTCGAGGGGGTGGAGCACCGGATGGGGAGCACCGGAGCCCCTGTGGTGGTGGAGCACGCCGTGGGGTATCTGGAGACCCGGGTTGTGGACCGCTTGGAGGTGGGCACCCACACCATTTTTGTGGGTCGTCTGGTGGATGGCGCTCCGCTCACCGACCGCCCGCCCATGACCTATGCCTACTACCATCACGTCAAGGGGGGAAAATCCCCCAAGACCGCTCCCACCTATCTGCCCGAAAGGGAGCACCCCTGAGTTAACTTTTTATAAAACGGCCAGATATGCACCCATGCCCGACGTGAAGGAAACCATCGAGATTGCCATCAAGGCGGAAATGGACGCCGCCGAGAACTACCGCAGGGCCGCCCGGCAGACCAACCTGTTTCTGCTCCGGGACAAGTTCCAGTTCCTGGTCAAGGAGGAGGAGGGCCACCGCCGGGTGCTGGAGCGCCTGTTTGCCAAGAAATTTCCCCACGAAGACGTGGTTCTTCCGGACACCGAGGATATGCCCTACCGGGAGTTCCGGGAATACGAGGTCCAGCCCACCATGCAGTTGCACGAAATTATAGAGAAGGCCATGGAAGGCGAGAAGCGGGCCATTGACTTCTACCAGAGGCTGGGGGACATGATGGAGGAGGACGATGAAAAGGCCATCGCCCGCTACCTGGCCAGCATGGAGGAGAGCCACTACTACCTTCTGAAGAGTGAGCTGGAAATGGTGCGCAACTTCGAGCTCTACGACGAAGTGCACAACATGATGCATGTGGGGCCCTGAGCCGGCCCGTTTTCTTCTTTTGAGAGGGGGCGACGGTACCGCCGGTGAAACCATGAACCGAGGGGAATGGCTCTCGCTGCTGCTTATGGGGCTGCTGTTTGTGGCCCCCCAGATGCTGGCTCTGACCGCGGTGAACCCCTTTCAGGATATAGGGGTCAGGGCTTTCGAGGACCCCGGCGACCCGGCCAACATTCTCCAGATTGTGGTGGTGGTCATTGCCTTCACCGCCTTCATCCTGGTGCTGGCCCGCTACGTCAAAAACGCGGTCAAGTATATCCTGCTGGCCGTTTTTTTTCTGTCCATCTTCTACATCCTGCAGGCCTATCTGCTGGTGCTGGCCTCCCAGGTGGCCCTGCCCCTGGCCGGAGGTCTGGCGCTGACCGGTATCGTCCTGCTGGCCCTGTACCCCGAATGGTACGTGGTGGACGGCATGGGGGTGCTGGTTGCCGGGGGCATCATTGCCATCTTCGGGGTCTCCCTGACGGTGCCCCTGGTGGTGGCCCTCCTGGTTGTATTGGCTGCCTACGATGCCCTCTCCGTGTACAAGACCCGGCATATGCTCTCCCTGGCGGACACGGTCATCGGGGAGCAGCTCCCCCTGCTCATGGTGGTTCCCAAGACCCGGGGCTACTCCTTTCTCCGGGAAAAGGGGCTGCAGGAGGAGCGGGACGCGCTGTTCATGGGCCTGGGGGATGTCATCATCCCCGGGATGCTGGGTGCGGCCGCCTACGGCGCGGGCAGCCTGTCCGTTGCTCTGGCCACCGTTACCGGGGCCCTGGTGGGCTTTTCTCTGCTCATGGTCCTGGTGTCCCGGGGCAACCCCCAGGCGGGCCTCCCCCTGCTCAACACCGGGGCGATAGGCGGCTTTGTCTTGGGCAGCTTTTTCTTCCACGGCTCGCTGCTGGGCTTCTAGGAGAAGCGGGCTCCGCACCGCTGGCATCGGATGCCCCGACTGGAGATGAGCGGGCCGCCGCAGCGGGGACACTCCACCTCCTCCAAAAAGCGGGTCATCCAGGCCTCTCTGACCTCGGGGATGTCTGCCTCCCGTACCCTTTCCAGGAACTGGCGCTGTGCGTCGGTCCGGGCCAGGGAAGCCAGCCCCTCTGACGGAGCACTGGCTGAGATGGTGCGCGGAGCAATCTTCCGCAGCGCCGCCGCCAGAGCCACGCCGGATACCAGTCCCCCGATGTGGGCCAGATGGGCCACGCCGTCCGATACCTGGCCCACGGTGTACAGGGTTTCCAGACCGGCGAACAGCAGGGCGGCCACCAGAACCGGCATGCGGATGAACAGCATGATGGGGAAGGGGATGGGCATCACCACCTGGTCACGGGGGTACAGGGCGGCAAAGGCCCCGAAGACCCCGAAAATGGCCCCGGAGGCCCCCACCAGCATCACTCCGCTGTTCCAGTTAAACAGGGAAAAGGTCAGCGTGCCCCCCACTCCGGCGAGAAAATATATTGCAGCGAACCGGGGCGTCCCCACCCGCTGCTCAAAGGGCACTCCGATGAGCAGAAAAATAAACATGTTCATCAGTATGTGCCAGATGTCGGCGTGGACGAACAGGGAGGTAAACAGCGTATATATCTGCTCTCCTTCCGTGAGGTAGCGGGGACGGAAGGCTAGGTCCGGGAACAGGGGAGAGGCGCTCATAGAAAACGACTGGGCGGCCGCCAGCATCAGGAAAAAAACCGCGAAATTGATGATGATAATCATCTGGCTCAGCAGCATTTTTTTGTAGAGGGCATAGGCCAGTCCGCCCAGGATGACGGCCACGGCCAGCAGTGACCACGGCATGCTAGGTCCTCCAGTGGCGGTACAGCGCCAGGCCGGCGAAGACATAGGCCGCCGCCACCACCAGTGCCTTCACCGCCTCCCTGCCCACCATGATTTCCCGCGGCTCCGTTGCAGTGAGATTCCAGTCGTGGCTGAACACCCGGGCGAAGTACTCGGCCACCTGCTGATTTTCGATGATGATGCCCACCTCCCGGTTCCGGTGCACTGCATGGTGGTTCCAGTTGATGGAGGAGACCAGGGTGCGGTTGCCGTCGACGATGACCCCCTTGGTGTGGATGTTCATTCCGTGGGACCCGTTTGCATACACATACGTGGCCGACACGTTGTGGTCTTCAAGATGGGACATGGTGGCGTTGTTCATGGTGATGCTGGAGGTATAGTGGGGGTTGTAGTTAAGGATGACCCTGGCCGCCGCCCCCCGCAGATGGACCCCGACCAGACGCCGGACGAAGGGATTCACATTTTCTTCCCAGTGAAGGTCGATGTAGGCCTGTTGAACCCATACCCGCGTGCGGGCCGAGGCCAGCAGCTCGGCGACGGCCTCCCGGCTGTTGTCCGGGGACAGGATGACCGTGCACCCGAAGGAGCCGTTCAGGGTGCGGGAGGAAAACGCCGGCTGATAGCCCCCCCGGGGGATCCACCGGGCCGGCTGATAGTAATCCGGCGGGGCTCCATAGATAGAGTGGGACGAGTTGTAGGCCACAATGTCCTGGCCGTAGCCCAGGTCGTGGTGGAACACGCGGGCCAAGAAGGCGGCCAGGCTGCGGTTGTGCACCACCACGCCCCACTCCCGGTTGCCGTAGGTGGGAGAAGGGGGCATGCCGGTGTGTCCCCAGTTGGCGGAATGCAGAATAGCCGTCCGGTTGTCGATGACCGCGTACTTGGCGTGGTTGAAGCTGTAGCGCCGGTAGCCCCCGTGGTCCTCCCGCCCCGCCATGTAATACACCTCGCCGCCGGCCGCCGCTATCCGGCTGGCGATGTATCTCTCCTCCATGCTCAGTCCGCCCACCGGATGTCCCTCCAGGAGCAGGGTGACGGACACGTTTCTGGCCAGGGCCTCCACCACTTTTTGGCCCAGAAAGGGATTGGTGAACTCGTACAGGTTGAGGAAAATGGAGTGCCGGGCCCGGTCCAGCTCCCGGGCCACCACCGGGTAGGAGCAGTCCGGGGAGCAGAACACGGTGAGGCTACCGTTGTAGTGCACGTGGAAGGGCTCAAAATCCGACTGTCCTATGCGATGGGTGCGGTTGCTGTACCAGTCGCTGCTGGTATTGGTGTCACGGTAGGCGCCGTTTCTGCGTCGTACCAGAATGCCGCCCTCGCCCACCAGGGGGATGCCGTCTCCCTGCCATCCGGGCGCCGGTTCCTCCTCCCCCCCGTACACCACGGTGTCGATGGTGTGGTTGTAGCCGTCCTTCAGGCATACCATGTCGCCGCTGTTGGCCAGCACGAAGGAGCCGTGCCGCTCCAGAAGCGGACATCCGCATACATCGCTCCGGTGGTAGGAGAAATCCGCCTGTCGGCCCGTCTCCCGGGCGTAGGAGGAGGCGTTCTGGGTCACGGTTATGGTTTGACCGGGAGCCAGGTACAGGTTGGGAAATACCACCCGGGATTGCCGGTCCGCCCGCCGCCGGGGCTGGTCGGTGAGGTACCAGTTGTAGAGGTTGACGGAGACGTTGGTGGGATTGTGGATGGACACGAACTCGTTGTTGCTGTGAGGACGGGCGTGGTAGTACACCCGGGTGAGGAGCACCCGTTTCTCGGCGGCGGTGGGATGGGTGGGGCATACCCGTACCTCAGCGGCGGCCCGGTTGTTTTTCGGATTGCGGTCCGGGAGGTGCACAGAGGCGGTGAGGGTGACGTTGCCCGTGCATCCCCGGGTGTCCCACTTAAGGGAGGGGCGACGGTAATAGTTGATGGAGTCATACCGTATGCTGCCGATGCGCCGGCGGTGGTCTCCCTGCTGGCAGTAGAAGGAAACGGTGAATGGCGGCACCCGGCCGGTGCTGTTGTTGTCCACCCGGGCGGTGAGCCGTACCACCTCCCCCTCCCCCACCACGGCCCGCTCACACTTTATCCAGCGCATCCGGAGGTCCACGGTGTCCTCCTCGCTGGCCAGCACTCCCCCGGCGGCGAGGAGCAGCAGAGCCGTGCACAGGGCAGGAATCTTGGTTGGAGACAAACGGGCCCGGGGGGATTTGAACCCCCGATCTACAGCTTAGGAGGCTGCCGCCCTATCCAGGCTGGGCCACGGGCCCACGCCGATTATATGGGCCGGAGTTTATTAAGTGTTTCTCGACAAAGGTTTCAGGGATCAAAAAGAGACGCTAAAGAAGAAAAAGGGAGAGGGAGGGACGAAATCAGTTATCTCTTAACCGCGTACGATCATCACCGGGCAGGGGGCATGATGCATGACCTTCTCAGATACGGAGCCTATCAGGATGCGATCCAGGGCGGTCATCCCCTTGCTGCCCATGACTATCAGGTCTTTCTGGTGGGCCATCTCGATGATTTCCTGGTCCGGTATCCCCTCCACCATCTTCTTTTCCACCTTTACGCCCATTTCCCTGCCCATCTCCTCCACCTCGTCCAGCGCGTCCAGTCCCTCTTTTTGCAGGAATTTGTCTATGTCGAAGGAGGTCACGTCCTCCGGGGCGGGAAATTTGGCCAGCAGGGAGGTGTCCACCACGTACAGGGCCACCACCTCCAAGTCCATATGCTTGGCCATGTAGAGGGCTTTGCGGGCCGCCTTTTTTGCTTCCTTGGACCCGTCAATGGGGGCTATTATTTTTCTGAATTCGGCTGCCATGTTCTGCAAACGGGCTCCGGCATTTAAAAGTATTGCGTCTGCTACTGTCCTGCCTCGTCCCGCAGAACGTCCGCCAGGTCCGTTTTTTCCCAGGTAAAGTCGGGATCGTCCCGGCCGAAATGCCCGTAGCAGGAGGTCTTGCTGTATATGGGGCGCAGCAGATCCAGCTGCTCGATTATGCCCTTGGGCGAGGTCTGGAAGTGCTTCTCCACCAGCTCGGTGATGGTGTCCATGCTCGTCTTTTCCGTGCCGAAGGTGTCCACCATCATGGACAGCGGTTGGGTGATGCCGATTACGTAGGAGAGCTGCACCTCGCACTTGTCGCACAGACCGGCGGCCACCAGATTTTTGGCTATGTACCGGGTCATGTAGGCTGCCGACTTGTCCACCTTGGTGGGGTCCTTACCGGAGAAGGCACCTCCGCCGTGCCCCACCGCCCCCCCATAGGTGTCGGCAATGATTTTTCTCCCGGTCATCCCCACGTCGGCCACCGGCCCCCCCTGCACAAACCGACCGGTGTTGTTTATATAGTAACGGGTCTCCTCGGTCAGCCAGTCTCCGCAGACGGGTAAAATAACCTGGTGCTTGATGTCCTCGCGCAACTCCCCGATGTCCACCTCCGGGTCGTGCTGGGCGGCCACCACCACCGAGGTGGCATGGGAGGGAACGCCATTGTTGTATCTGACGGTGACCTGGGTCTTTCCGTCCGGCCGCAGATAGGGCAGGATCTTCTGCTTTCGCACCTCCTCCAGCCGCCGTGCCAGTTTGTGGGCCAGCACCAGGGTGAGAGGCATGTATTCCGGGGTTTCGTTGGTGGCATAGCCGGACATCATGCCCTGGTCGCCGGCGCCTATCTCCTGCCCCCTGCTCACCCCCATGGCGATGTCCGGAGACTGAGAGTGAATGCTGGTCAGCACCCCCACCGTGTTGTAGTCGAAGCCGTACTCCGGCCGGTCGTAGCCCACGTCCCTAATAACAGAGCGTACCACCTCCGGTATCTCCACGTAGGCCTTGGTGGTAATTTCGCCGCTGACAATCACGAACCCCATGCCGGCCATGGTCTCGCAGGCCACCCGAGCCTTTTTGTCCTGGCGAAGAATCTCGTCCAGTACGCTGTCCGATATGCGGTCGCAGACCTTGTCGGGGTGACCCTCGGCCATGGATTCTGAGGTGAACAGAAAATTGCCTCTTTTCATGTCATCCGAATAGGACTGGTAAATATTAATGTAATGGTGACGCTGCTGGCTGTTTATATACCCGAACCGCTATGTACCCGAGGATGGACGGCAAACTGGCCATCGAGATCATCTTCGTGGTTTCCGGCGCGGCCATGCTGGCACTCATCCTCCGCCGGCCCTACCTGTACATCCGGATGGGAAGCCGCCAGGTGCGGCTGGCCACCTATTTCCTGGGGGCTCTCATCGGCCCGGCGCTCCTCCTGGCTCTGGGTGTGCTGCACTACTCCCAGCTTCTGGCCGGCCTGCAGGGCTACGGCGAGATCAACCCGGTGAGCGTGCTGGTCCTCTTTCTTTCCCTGGTTTTTCTGAGCATTTTTCTGGATATCACCGGCTTTTTTGAGTACTGCGCCCGACTGGCCCTCAACCTGGCCGGGTCCAGCGGCAGAGGCCTGTTTTTCTCCCTGTACATCACCGTTTCCTTTCTCACCATTTTTACCTCCAACGACATCGTCATTCTCACCTTTACCCCCTTCATTTATTACGTGTCCCGGCAGGCGGGAATCGATCCCCTGCCGTACCTGGTGGCCGAGTTTTTTGCCGCCAACACCTGGAGCATGATGCTGTACATCGGCAACCCCACCAACATTCTGTTGGCCTCCTCCTTCCGTCTGGGATTCGCCCCGTACTTTTTTCGCATGGCGCTCCCCACGGTGGCCGCGGGTACCGTCAATCTGCTCCTCCTCTACCTGCTGTTCAGACACCGGATAAACCGCCCCCTGACTCCCTCCCATATGCCGGCAGCCAGTGCCCTCACTGACAGGCCGGGGGCGACACTGGGGGTGGTCCTGCTGGCCGGCTGTCTGGTCGCCCTGTCTCTAGCCCCCACTCTGGACGTGGACATGTGGATGATTTCCGTGGGATTCGCCCTGTCCCTGATGCTGGTCCTCCTGGTCCGTGACGTGCTGGCAGCGGCGCGGAGCCGGTTCCGGGGACCCTTCCGGCTCACCACGGCCTCCGCCCTCCGCCGGGTTCCCTGGGGCATCGTTCCCTTCGTGCTGGGGATGTTCATCATGGTGGAGACCCTGCGGGTGTACGGGATGACCGCCGACCTGGGAGCGCTTCTCAGCCGGATCAGCGGGGACTCCGCCGCCGTTCACGTCTTCGCCTACGGCTTCTCCTCCGCGTTTTCGGCCAACCTCATCAACAACATCCCCATGTCGGTGGCCTACGTTCCCATGGTGGGCGCGGTGTCCGCGGCGCACCTGCATCCGGCCTTGTATGCCACCATCGCGGGCTCCAATCTGGGGGCCAATCTCACTCCTCTGGGGGCGCTGGCCGGCATCATGTGGATGAGCATGCTGACCGACAGGCAGGCCGCCGTTTCCTTCCGGGAGTTTGTGGGCTACGGACTGCTGGTTACCCCGGTGACTCTGACGGTGTGCCTGGCCACCCTGGCCCTTACCTGGACCTTTCTGTAAAAATGAGTGCAGGGGACGAGATTTGAACTCGCGGACCCCTACGGGACAAGGCCCTCAACCTTGCGCCGTTGGCCAGGCTTGGCTACCCCTGCAGGACGGTAGATGCTAATGGCGCTCTCCTTTAAAAATGTATTCTACCGCCGCCTCCGGAGCAGCGGCACGGCCAGGGCCAGCACGGCCACCGCCGCCCCAAAGCCGGGGGTGCCCTTTTCGGCCTTTTCTACGGCTATTTGCCTGGTCAGGGATCGCTGGAGGCCCCCGTCGTCGGTCACGGTCAGGGTGACATTGTAGGTGCCGGCTTCCTTGTACACGTGGTCCGGGTTGCGCAGGGTGGACATTTTTCCGTCCCCGAAGTCCCAGAACCAGGACACCAGGCTCCCATCGGGGTCGGTGGAGCGGTCCATGAACAGAACCTCCTCCCCCGTCTCGGGGACCGGGGGGTCCCAGGCAAAGCTGGCGGTGGGCGGAACATTGCCCTCTCCCATCTGCACCGTGTATACGTCGCGGTTGAAAATCACGTAGGGCGGCGGTCCGGGGACGGTCTGCTTGGTGACCGTATAGCCGGTGGCGGCCAGGCCCCCCCGGGTGCTCACGTCCCAGGCCCCGTCGTCCTTGCTGTCGGTGCCGTCGTACTGATACTGCAGCAGCGGGCTGCCGTCGGGGAGGTACCCCTCCACCAGAAAGTCATAGTCCCGGCCAGTCTGGTTGTAGAGGGCCCCGGCCAGATACACGTTTCCCCGGTCGTCGGCGACCAGCGAGTGCATCTGCCGCCGTCCGGACAGCTCCTTGCTCCACAGCACGGAGCCGTTGACGGCGCATGTGACCAGGGATGTCTGCTCGCCTGCCGTATGCAGGAGGTACAGGTGGTCGGTGAACGCCACGCCGACCAGGGAGCCTTCGCCGTAGGTCCGGTTCCCGGTGACGTTTCCCCGGCTGTCTAGGATGTAGAGAAGGCTCTGGTTTCCCCGGCTGCCGGCCACGTAAAGAGTTGTCTCTCCCGCGGCCACTCCCCGTCCGCATCCCTCCAGCGTGGCATTCCAGAGCAGTTCTCCGCCAGCTCCGTACTTGAGCACCACGCTGGTTGCCAGCCCTTCTCCGGGGCTGCAGCCCAGGACGTATATGTTTCCCTGGGCATCGGTGTCCAGGTCGGTAAGGCTGTGTTCCGGGGTCCAGCTGCGGGCCCAGTTCAGTCTGCCGTCCGGGTGGAAAGAGCGGATGAACAGGCTGCGGTCCGTACAGGCCACGACGACCGCCTGGCTTCCTATGGCCACGGCTACGTTCCGCAGGTCCTTGTCCCACAGCTCCGCCTCCATGTCTATCTCCCATTTCAGACTGCCGTTGCGGTCGTAGGCCAGCACGTAGTAGCGGTCAGCGGTACCCCGTGACAGTCCTCCCACCACCAGCAGGTCCTCGGTGGCCGCGATGCTCCGTCCCTCATCATATCCCTGCATATCAAATGTGGCCTCCCACTGGGGCTCTACCGCCCCGGCCCAGGGGGGAAGCATCAGCACCAGGAACAAAAGGGCGAGAACACCCCGGGTCCAACCCATGTGATAACAACGGCGGTTCCTATTTCAACCTTTTGATAACCGCTTCATAGTCGGAGCTGCCGAACACCGCCGAGCCGGCCACCACCACGTCCACCTCCGCCTTCTTCACCCTCTCCACGTTTTCCGGCTTGATACCTCCGTCCACCTGGAGGAGAACCTTCCGGTTCCCGATGAGGGCCTTGGCCGCCCTGATTTTGGGCAGAAGGGAGGAGATGAAGACCTGGCCGCCATACCCCGGGTTGACGGTCATAATCAGCAGCAGGTGGATATCGTCCAGGACGTGCTCCACGGCATGCAGCGGGGTAGCCGGGTTGAGGGCCACGCCCACCCGGCACCGCTCCTTTACCATACTCACCAGGTTGTGGAGGTGACGGGTGCTCTCAGCGTGAACGGTTATGATGTCGGCACCGGCCCGGACAAAGGCCTCCACCTGGTCCTCCGGTCGCTCGATCATCAGATGCACGTCGAAGGTGAGGTCGGTGAGGGGGCGCAGGTGCTGCACCACCACCGGTCCTATGGTGAGGTTGGGGACGAAGTGTCCATCCATGACGTCTATATGTATCCAGTCCGCCCCCGCCGCCGCCACCTCCCGGATTTCCTCTCCCAACCGGGAGAAATCCGCCGACAGGATGGAGGGCGCCACCAGAACCATGGCAGTAAACGTTGCCCGCCCATTAATAGTTTATGTCGCCGGGGCTAGGGGGGCACAAAATCGTGCAGGCGCTCTATCTCCGGGTTGACCTTGCCCCACCGCAGGGTGGAGAACATGATGTCCGCCATCTCCGGTTTCTCCGTCAGGTGCTGCTCGTAGACCTTGCGCAGGTTGTCATAGTATTTCTTGGCGGTGTTCCACTTCCTGGCGGCAAAAATCACCACCCAGTCGTAGCTTCCGTTGAGGTAGTAGATGTCCAGCAGCCGGACCGCAAGCTGTCCGGGCACGTCTTCCCGCACCCGCTTTATCTGGGCCTCCACCAGCTCCCGGGACAGGGGTCGGGTCTTCAGCAACACCATGAACAGCTTCCATCCCAATTTTTCTTCGTCCACCACGGCGGTGTATCCCCAGATGGTGTGGTCCTGCTCCATCTTGGTCATCTCCCGCCATATCTTCTGGCGGTAGGTGGCACATTTCCGGGCAATTTTTTGCATGCTCTGCCGGGCATCGATGAGCAGTTGGTCCAGGACGTCATTCACTCTGAACAGAGTAGTGT
>OMKS01003007.1_pt1 | contig 13694 bp, 6 predicted proteins | sample 1674721 | NCBI WGS metagenome assembly OMKS01 (sample SAMN06264996, study PRJEB25208) | sediment metagenome | isolation source: hot spring sediment | place: USA: California | collected 2014-09-02 | reverse complement strand
TTAGTATACAATATACAATGGGGTGCAACACATTATTTATTTTTTTTACAAAATTCAGCTATATTTTCCTTGGAGACATGGTCTAAACAACCAGGGTAATGAACTTAGGTGGGCATTACCCGTCTCCTTAATTTTACGCTAATTGAATGCTGCTTTACAAGAAATGTTAGTTATTGATTTTCTTTTCGAAGTGTTGATAATCTTTTCGAGATTTCCAATCGCCGCCCCATTCCCATCCTCGTTTTTTGAACGCTTTAACTACAACTGATTCCGGTGTTATTGCACCGATTTCATTTTTATCATACTTTACGCCTTTTGGCAACACTTTCTTTCCTGCAATAAAAGGATTTTGTTTGGGATTAATATCAACCGCTATCCCGTATGAATGGTTTGAAAGTTTGTCCGTTCCGTCGATTACTCTATAATTAAATCCTGATGAATTATTGTCATCCATAGAAGCATTATCATCCCAATTATATTTTACAATAGGAATAACTTTTTCAATTGGAAATCTTTTTGATAAAATCTCGTCGAATATTTCCTTCAGTTCGGCGGAAAGTTTTTTATGAATAACAATTTGCCCTTTATGAATTTTGTCATCGAATGAGACATAAATAACATTAATAAGAGTAAGATTTTTCCTAATTTCTAACGGAAAATCAAAACCGTCTACTGCTTCCTCAAATGACATATCCGAATCAATAATGATGCTGCTGTATTCTTGCATAAAATTTTCTGAGTTTATTAATAATAAAAATATGGTTATGAAAATTATTTTGAATACCGAATTCATAAATAAATATATAATTTTTAAACGAAACAAAAGTGAGGCAAAAGAATATTGAGATTTAATTTTAACTAAATAAATATTAGTTTTAGTTCACTACAATAAGACAGTTATGGCTTCTTCACACATATTAAGTAAATCTACATTCCTAAAAGGTCTTCAATGCGATAAGCATCTTTATCTTTACAAAAATAATAAAGAATTGCTCGATCCGTTAAGTGAAATGCAGCAGGCAATTTTTTCCCGCGGAACCGATGTCGGTATATTAGCTCAACAACTTTTCCCCGGTGGAATTGATGCCTCCCCTCCATCACCCACTAAATTTGATGAGTCTATAAAATTAACGGAAGACTTGATTAAAAAGGGTGAGCAAATTATTTACGAAGCATCATTTATGTTTGAGCAAGTTTTAGCAGCGGCTGATATTGTTGTAAAAGAACAAGATGGATGGAAAATTTATGAAGTAAAAAGTTCAACCGCCGTAAACGAAGTTCATATTAATGATGCAGCGGTTCAATATTGGATTGTCAGCAATCTTGGTTACAAGGTTAAAGATATATCAATCGTACATATTAACAATCAATATGTACGAAAGGGTGAACTTGATCTAAATTCACTTTTCAACATTGAGTCGGTTTTAAAATTTGTGTTGGAAAAACAAAAGTTTATTACGGATGAAGTTGCCCGTCAAAAAAGAGTTCTCAATAAAAAAAGTATTCCTAAAGTTGATATTGGTATGCATTGCACCGATCCTTATCCTTGCGGATTTATCGGTTACTGCTGGAAACATATTCCCGAAAATTCCGTGTTTGATATTTCGGGGATGCACCTCAAAAAAAAGTTTGAGCTATATGAGAAGGGAATAATTAAACTATCCGATATAACAAGTGATGTCGGAATTAATAAAAATCAACAGCTCCAGATTCAAGGTGTATTGACAAACAAAACGATAATAGATAAGGAAGCAATTAAAGAATTCTTAAGTACGATTAGTTATCCGATGTACTTTGTTGATTTCGAATCGTTCCAACCGCCGGTTCCGTTATATGAAAATTCTAAACCATATCAACAAATTCCCTTTCAGTATTCCGTCCATTATAAAAAATCTCCGGATTCCGAATTACATCATTGTGAATTTATTGCCGAACCGGATACTGATCCGAGAATTCCATTTATCGAAAATCTTCTGAAAGTTTTAGGTAATAAAGGTGATATAATTGTTTACAACAAATCTTTTGAAATAACACGATTGAAAGAAATACAACGCGATCTTCCAAAGTATGCCAAGCAAATTGAAAAACTTTTCGATCGAGTGATAGATTTAATGCTGCCTTTTCAGAAAAGATATTATTACTTGCCCGAAATGAAAGGTTCATACTCTATTAAATATGTACTGCCCGCACTTGTGCCTGAATTAAGTTATGATAATATGGCAATTGCCGACGGAGGAACCGCATCCCTCGCTTATGAAAGTCTTCTTACTTTGGATGATTTTATAAAAATTAATGAAATCAAAAAACAGCTATTAGAATATTGTAAGTTGGATACACTTGCTATGGTGAGAATTTTGGAGAGGTTGGAGAAAGTATATTAATAAATTTATCAGCAAACGTATTTTTTAGTTTAACAAGATTCATTATCTCCTAATAACCCCTAACCTTAACAACAACGGTCGTTTCTCTTCCTCTATCATCCATACAAGTTATTTTTATATTTCCATCGTTTGCTTTTAGAAAAATCTTTTCCGATGGTAAGCACTTATCAAAAAATTTATCATTCACAAACCAATAATGTGTTTTAACATTCGGATCGGATGCGGCTTGTAATAAAATTTCTTCTTCGTTTCCTTTTTCAACAAAGTATTCAAACTCGGATGAGGGAGAAATTATAACCGGTCCTTCGGAAGTAAATCTTGCACTGCATTCGGGATTGTGTTTCGGCGGGCGTTTTACTTTTATATTATTTCTATTCTGCCATAAAGTTAATTCCGGTTCATAAAACGGATATGCAGCTTTCTTGTATTCTTTCGGTAAGCATTCCGGACAGTATTCTATTGTCTCTTCTTCATTTACAAAAAGCTCTCTGTTAAGATCACACTGTTTTTGCGGTGAATGATTTTCTAAAAAGTAATCATCAATAATATTTGTGCATTGTTTTGAAGGAATCAAACCGGTTTCAGCACAGACTTTTCTGACTTTTAAGTTTTCTGGGAAATCAAACCACTTTTGATCTGAATCGTAATCTATTGAATTGAATAATTCAAATAAAAGCGGGACAGCCATTTCTGCACCGGATAGATGCGGGGATCCTTTACCGTCAAAATTCCCTATCCATACACCAATAGTATAATTCGGATTAAATCCAACCGCCCAAGCATCTCTCTTTCCGTAAGATGTTCCGGTCTTCCACGCAACTCGAGGTAATTTTGTTGTGAATAAAAATTCAGCAGGAAAATCCGGTCTTTCATTTTTCATTAATATTCTTCCGATTATATATGCAGATTCTTCGGTGAATACTTTTATTCCGTTATTTTTCTCATCTTCATTTACATAATTTAATTGATATAATTTTCCTTTCTGTGAAAAGGTTGTAAATAGCTTTGTCAATTCTTCCAAAGTTACACCGCAGCCGCCGAGTATGAGAGATAATCCTAATTTGTTTTTGGATTTTGCAATTGTTTCAAATCCGCTGCGTTCAAATAAATTTATCATATTGTTTAAACCAGCTTGGCGCATTAATCTAACGGCAGGCACGTTTAATGAATTTGCGAGAGCGAACTCTGCAGTAACATCACCGTAAAATTTTAGATCATAATTTTCGGGTTCGTATCCGCCGAAGTCTGTTGGAATATCAAGCAATCTCATTTGAGGTGTTAATAAACCGTTATCAAATGCGTATGCGTACAAAGCAGGTTTTAATGCCGAGCCGGGAGAACGTACGGATGTAATTCCGTTTACTTGTCCGGATATTTTATCATCAAAAAAATCTACCGAACCGCAGTAAGCACGAACACTGTTATTTTTATTATCGATAACTAAAACAGCGCCGTTAGTTACGCCTTTCCCTTTTACTCTATCAACATATTTTTTTAGAAGGGTTTCGGATATTGTTTGAATGCTCAAATCAAGCGATGATTTTATTTGATCATTTTTATAACGTTTTGCTAAATTATTTGAGAAGTGCGGTGCTAAATTTGGCACTTGATATCTTGCGGAAACTACCGGCTCATCTTTTGCATCAAGCAGAATTTGTTTATCGAATACATCGCTTTCTATAAAGCGGTTAATCCATTCATCTCGCTTTTGAATAGCATGCGAAGGATCAATATCTAATCTTAGATTGTTGGGATTATTCGGAATTACCGTCAACAATATTGACTGCGATAAACTAAGCTTATCCGGCGGGCGATCAAAATAAATATATGATGCAGATTTAACTCCTTCGATATTTCCACCGAATGGAAGATGACTTAAATATATTTCGAGTATTTCATCTTTGCTATATTGAAGCTCAAGTTGAAATGCGCGGAGCATTTCCAATATTTTGTTCGCGTAAGTTCTTTCCGCCGGTTCGAGCAGACGGGCTGTCTGCATTGTAATTGTAGATGCACCCGAAACTCTTCTTCCGCTAAATAAGTTTTGGGCAAATGCCCGAACTACCGCAACCGGGTTGACACCTAAATGCCAATAAAACCATTTATCTTCTTTTTCAATTATTGCTTTTATTAAATCTGGAGAAACTTCATCGAGATTCGTTCTCATTCGCCACTTGTCATCACTTGTAAGATAAGCATTGAGAAGTGTTCCATTATTTGAATAAATTGTTTTTGAGTAGGGTTTAAGGTTTGGTAGCGGGAAGAAAATATCAAGAGCAAATAATATAATTATAACCAGCAGCAGTCCACGAATCATTCGTGATTTGGTAATCTTATTAACCTCAATTCTCATTTCATTTTAGGAATACTATTCTCTTAACAATCTTTCTTCCAACAATTTACTAAAGTCTCTACTTCCATCAAGGATGCGGTAAATGAATACTCGTTTTTCAATCACACGATAAATTATTCGATATGGTTTGTAATGAACGGTTAAAAAACATAATTATTTTTTGAGTAACCCACGACTTAAGTGTTTGTTGCATAAGTACTTTTTTTGCCGAAAATAAACACTAAATACGTGGACTTTTCCCGTAGGGATCACTTTGTGAAGTCCCATCTAAAATAATTTAATGGGGCTAAAGCCCTTTATCTTTTCTCGTTTTCATCCTCCGTCGGTTGAAACCGACGGCAATTTCCCAATATAAGGTTATGCAACAGACTCTTAAGTCGTGGGTTACTTGGCTGAAACCTTGATAAATAAGCCGTTTCAACGGCTTACCTTTAAAGGCGGTCAACTTGAGTAAATTAACTTGATACTTCACGGTGTTCTTTCTTGAACTTGTTTATTTTTCTGCTAGTACTTTCAAAGGCTTTATCTAAAGATTTATACTTACCTTTCTCAAATTCTTTAGTGCCGAGTGAAAATATCTTTAATAGAGCAATGCTTTCCTGAGTTTTTTCAAAAGTTTTGATGTCTTGCAATACCGCTTTTGCTTCTCCGTTGTGTGTTATTATAACGGTACTCCGATTGTTAAACACATCTCTTATTACCTCGGATGCATAAGTCTTGAGAAAACTAATCGGTTTTATAGATTCACTCAACTTCATTTTTACCTCATTCTACTTTAACCAAAATATAGTCTTTATTTTAGTCTGTTTCAATTTACTTCTTTACGACTCTGCGCCTTAGCGGTTTTTACTAACCGCAAAGACGCTAAGTAGTTTTAACGAACTTCAATTCTTTTTTCACCATTATAAGAGTTAAACTCCTTATCGTAAAGAGCTTCGGCACCGATAGCCGGAAGTTCAAATTTGCCTTTGTTTACGGCTCGTAATAAATAATAAAATTCGGTTGTTTTATTACGTTGTAAGTTTGTAAAGAGAATTAGTCTATCATCTCTGTAATCTGAAAAGTCTATTTTCATTATATTGCTTGAATTAACATTCAACCTATCAACTTCGGTTAAACGAGGATTTTCAATTTCAAATCCGGCTGGTATCATATCTGTAATAACAATATTCTCGGCAGAACGTTCAAATCCTTGTAACGTTATTTTCGCAACAATCATCTGTCCTTGTGAAAAATTAGTAACCTGTGTGCCGCTTCGATAATCATAATAAGTTCTTCGTACCGACAAAAATGAATCTCTTTCTTTTACTTTTTCGTTTACCTTCACTCCTTCGGTACTCCAGAAATAATAAACTTCACCTTTACCTGAAGCAGTAAGTTTAATTTTGGCACCGTTTAAGTCCGATGAACTCAAAGAAATATCTGTGCTCGAAAAGGTTGATAGTTTTATATCATTTACTACCACATCGACATTCACATCGGCATCGGCGTTCAAGTTTGCAGCTTTGCCCAAAGCTAAAAACGCCCATGCTTTATCTTGTGTTGAATACATTTTCTCTGTCAACGATGATAGATGTCTAACCATAGAAGACACTTGCTCATTAGTAGGATCAACCTCAAGAAGTACATTTAACATAATCGCATTTGCACGAACTTCGGAATCAAACCAATAACCCGTTTGTCTTTCGGAAATTTCCGGAGTAAATAATTCCGGCAGCATCTCTTTATATGAAGTCCATTTACCGTTGAGTGCAAAAGCTCCTGCGAGTAAATACTTTGCATCTTCCGAAAGCAAATGCGGACGAGCTTTATAATAATTCATTGTTGAAAGATCTGCTTTACCGGCAAGCGCTAAAATATACAATGAATATATTGTTGACTTATCTGCAATTTTAGTTACTGTTCTCCTTGTACCGCTGTATGTTGCATAATCTACTACACTTCTTTCCTTAACTTTGGTTTGAAGATAGTTTAACGCATTATTCAAAACAGTTTGGTTGACTTGATAACCTCCATTTTTTGCTTCAAGCAGGAAATGAACGGCATAAACCGTACTCCAATAATTTGAATTGGGTGAACCCTGCCAATAAGAAAATGAACCGTCGTATAACTGCATTGATTCTATTTTCTTGATTCCTTCTTTAACAAAATAAACAGGGTTGTTTGTTCTGTAAAGTTCCGGTGCCACAACTTTTGCAAGCTGATCAAAATATAATTGCGGGAATAGTTTTGAGACTACTTGTTCTAAACAACCATACGGAAATCCAACCAAGTCTCTCAACTGTTTTGCAAATTTAATTGCAGGAAATTTACTTACAGTTAATACTGTGGATTGAGTTCCTTCAAAGAAATTTTTCGGAATGTTAATTGTTGTTTCGGTTCCTGCTTTAATCGTACCCGATCCGGTTTCGGTTATATAAGGCGATACGGGTCTTACTCCTATTTCAATTTTATCAGTTACTTTTGCCAATCCGCTTGTTTCGATTTTTATTTTTGCTTTACCAACTTTGTCATCGGTAGTTATAACAAAAATTCCTTTTGCCGTTGAATTCGGCTTTACATTTACATCAGCAGATGAATTTGATTTTAGTTTTATAGGTCCATCAACCGCAACATTTATTTTTACATTTCCATCTTTATTTGTAGTGTTAATAACAGTTACCGGCATTACAAGCGAATCGCCTACCGAAAGGAATCGCGGTATTTCCGGTTCAAGTATTAAATCATCGGCAACTTTCATCGGTTTCTCCGCACTTCCAAACTTTGAACCTGAATAAGCCAATGCCATTAATCTTATCTCACCGTTAAACTGCGGAATGTTCAATTCAACTTTTACTTCACCGTTTGAATCGGTTTTTCTGATTCCGCTCCAATAGGAAACAAGCTTAAATCGTTTTGTCGTTATTGGATTAGCTCTTTTTTGTAACTCGGCAGCTAACTTATCACCTCCCGTTGAAGATGAAGTAGATATAATTTCGGGAAGAAGCAGTTTGTATAAATCGTAAGAAGAAACTTTTAACGGACGTTTTGCATACATATATGCATACGGATCAGGAGTTTGATAATTCTTTATTTGTAAAATCCCTTCATCAACAGCAGCTAATGTTACGTAAATATCTTTGTTTGGTGATGTTTTAATTAATATTGTTTGCTTTGTATTCGGTTTTACTTTTCCATTTGCAGTAATAGTAACAGGAAGTTTGTTGCTTGCTTTTTCAACTTTCATTGAAGCGAATCCGTGAGCAACTAAAAACGGTGCTTGGTTATCAATCTTATGTGGTCTGAAAAGAGTTGCGGTAACATAAGTATTCGGCATAAACGAATCCTTAGCTTTTATATTTAGCTCGAATGATCTTTCCTTTACATCAACATATTGATGTTCGTAAACACCGTTTCTTTCAAAAGTGATTAACATTTTACCGGCGAAGGGAGTCATAAATAATATTTTAGAATTTTCACCAGGTTCATATTTTTCTTTATCGAAAACAATATCGATTCTTCCTTCTTTATCTACTTCAAAAGAAGATGCGGTTGAACTTCCCCAGCCGTAAGCATAAAATTCTTTATAAACAAATCCATCCGATTCATTTCCTTTCTTTGCAATCCGCAATTGATATTTCCCAGATTTTGAAAGAACAAACGGTATATCGGCAAGACCATTTTTGAAATTAATTACTTTTTCCCATTCTATTACTTCTTGTTCTTCTGATGCATAATAATATCTATCACCGTAATCTTTTTTAAGAACGGTTTTCCATTCATATCTAACAAGTTGAGCTGTTCCTGTAAAATCACTAATAGCCGCATCGTTATAATCAACAACTGCTGCTTGAAAGTTTAACTTTTCGTTTGTCCCGAAATAATAACCGGGAGCTTTAATTCCAACAAAATATTTTTTAGGATAGACTGAGAAATCCATTACCCTATTAACCGGTCTTCCTGTTAAATCGAAAACACTGACAAAAGCATAACCCTTTATTATACCTCCGCCGGATAAACCGCTTGGTACAATGTAAGTTATATCAGCTTCACCTTTCTCGTTTAAGTTTCCGTCAATGAATGTATTTTCAATTCTTGTATTCTCAGCGGTAGATCTTGAGAAATCATAATCGCGGAAAGTTCGACTGACAAAAGGTTGATGACGAAGTTGAATATCCACTTCATATTTTAAGCCGCTTGCTTCTGCCCCGAATAAATATTCGGCTTCGGTTTTTATTTCTGCTTTTTCTCCTTCAAAGAATTTTTCTTTTTCTTTCTTTAATGAAACACGAATCTTATCAGGGACAAAGTCTTCAACACTAAATGAATAAACACCGATAAGTTGACTGCTTCCAATAAATAAATCTGCTCTGTATTGACCGGTTAATGCATAATCGGGAATGTTAAACGAAAGTTCGAATGAGCCCTCATTGTTTAAGTCTTTTTTGAATTCGTCGAATACTTTCCCTGTTGGTGAAATTACTTTTACTATTACGGGAAGATCTTTTACAACGTTAATATTGTTATCGCGAATGATTGCAGATATATTTGCTTTATCTCCGGGTCTATAAATATTTCTATCACCGTAAATAAATGCCTGGTAAGTATCGGAGTATTCTGTTTTACCGCCGACATCAAATCTCGATGTTTCTATAAAAGTTTCGCGCAAATCGATGTAATTAAAATCATCTCCTTTTTCTGCGGTAACTAATTGCGGGAAGAACCCTTTTAATTGTTCTTCAACATTGTTAAAAGTAACAATACCTTTGTCATTTGTTTTGCCTTGCAGCCTAACTTGGTTGTTAAATGAAATAACCGAAACCTCAACATCCGCAACCGGTTCGGCAGATTCAATAGAATTAACAAAAACAACAAACTGATTACTTGATTGCTTAGCAATAATTGCAAGATCGGAAATTGCAATCATTTTAGAATCTTGTATCCACCTGTCTTCATCGGAGCGGACAGTTACCGTATAAATTCCTTTTATATCTTTTCGTATTGTTTCGTTAAGATTAATATCAAGTTTTTGCAGCCAATTTCTTCCGCCGTTTAATTCAACTTTCTTTGTGTATAAAGAACGCCCGAAACTTTCGGTATAATAATATGGATTATAATATCCCCAAGAATCATTGTAAGTGTAAGAATAACGATCCAAGAAATGGATTAAGTTATTTTTAAATATTTGCGAGACTTCGATCTCTATCTTATCAACATTAACAACATTTGCCTGCAGATTTTTTTCACCGCCAAGCATTAAATATTTACCGCTCTTATCTGAAAAGTTAATTGATGGGTTAAGACTTACAAGTGATACAACTTGCTCGTATTCAAATTCAAGTTCGCCTCCGTATAAACCCGGCAGTCCTTTCTTTATCAACAGTTCAACGGTTTCTATATTTTCAAGATCGGCTTCAATTCTAAATGAACTTTCAGTTACGAAGAATTGCATATCTCGAATTGATTCAATAACAACATAATCTTTCAACTTTGTTTGATCGACCATTTGTGTTGTACCGATAATTATTGAAACCGTACTTCCGTCAAATTCAGAAGAGACTCCGGTAATTTGTAGTTTTGTAATTGGCGGTAACTTCTGCGAAAACGTTCTCGAATCTTGAAGCGGTTTTTTACCAATAACCGAGTTCAATCCTTTATCAATAGTTACTTTAAATTCCTGATCTTTTTCTGTTTGTTGAACTTCTCCAAAACTAACAGCCAATGTTGTATTGCTCTTTTGAGATACGATTTCGAAGTCTCTTACTTCTTTACCTTCTCTTAGAACAGAAATGAATTGTTTTAGTTGATCGGGGTTTACTGCATAATTAAAATTAATGTTTGCCTGAACTGAAAGTTCATAGGATTTATGAGGAATTCTTGTCCAAAAGAAATCAACTGACAGAACATCGAAATCGGGAGTGTAAAATTCATACTCGTCAAAATCCGGTGTAAAAGTTGAATTGAACAAAACTTTCTTCGTAATCTTAGCTTTATACTTTTGAATTGGTTCCAGTGGAACATCGGGAGAAAAAATTAATGTGCGCGAGTCCAGCCATTTATATTGACCGGGAATTTTCGGATCGAATTCAATAAACTCATCTGTTAGCCATTGTTCTAATTGATCTGCGGGGGCAAGATTTTCTGAAAACTCAACTGTAAATGTTGTGAGATTTTCTACTTCACCGGTTGGAGAGAACTCTTTTACTTTTACAGTGTTTGAAGGTCCGCACGAAAAGAACAATACGGTTATGAGAAATATAAATAAAATGTTTTTTTTCATAATAACCCCGATGCTTTTTAGTTTTGCACTAAGTGATTCAAGTACACCATTGAAAATAATCATTATGCAGTTTAATAGTGAAGTAAAAAATTTGATGATTTTTGTTATCCTAAACCCACAATGATAGCCATCTTAGCAACCTTCGAGGAAAAACTACATAAAACGCATACCCTTACCTTGAAGGTTTATCCCAAATTTGTTATAGAGTTTTTTAAAAACTAGTTTTACAAAATTTTGCCACCTAAATATCCTCTGATCCACCGTTTGGGGTTTAGATTGTATGTTTTTTTAATGACATAAAGACAATAATTTTATTATATTAATGTCAAATAATGCTCATGATTTTTTTTTCGTTAAAACAAAAATTAACAGGCTAATATTGAACTTATACATTCTATTTAAATTGCCATTATAATCAAAGCATGGGAAGTAAGGTAAATCCAAATATTAAAAAGAAATTAATCCCTCGACTTATAACAGTTTTTATTGCTGTTTTAATCTTCATGTCCTTATACCAATTTGCAAAGTTTTATTTACTCAGAGAGTTATCTGTTATTGAGTCTAATGTAATTACCATTATATTCGCCTCGGTTGTCGCTGCTGTTGCCGCTTACTTCATTATAAAGGATCACAATAAACTATTAGATGAAATTAATAAAGGGATTGCTGAAAGAAGGAAAATCTATCAGGAAAGTACACTTAATAATTCTATTTTAGAAGCCACACTTGAATCAACTATTGACGGAATTTTAGTAATAGATAGCAATGGAGAAATAACAAGAACAAATAAAAAATTTATTGAGCTATGGAAAATACCAGAAGATATTATTCAATCCAAAGACTCTCGTAAGTTATTCGAATTTATATCCTCTAATTTGATTAATCCTGATAACTTTTTAGACTTAGTAAAAGAGCTCAACAATAAAACTGACAAAGAAACACTTGGTACAATTGAACTTAAAGACGAAAGAATATTTGAGCAATATTCTATGCCTCAAATATTAGATAACGAAATCATCGGAAGAGTATGGAGCTTTCAAGACATTACAGATAGAATTAAAGCAGAGAAAGTATTAAGAGAAAGTGCCGAAACGTATAGAGCAATTTTTGAAAGTTCATCCGATGGAATGTTTTTGATGAGCAATGTCTTTATTGACTGTAACGATTCAGTCTGTACTTTATTTAACTGTACAAAGGAAGATATAATCGGTAAATCACCAATAGTTTTCTCACCGGAAATGCAGCCGGACGGCAGAGAGTCAAGTGTTTCTGCAAAAGAGAAAATAGAAAATGCTTTCAACGATAAACCGCAAAGATTCTATTGGAAGCATAAAAAAAAGGACGGAGAATTATTTGATGCTGATGTTTCACTAAACGCAATTGTTATTGGTGGTAAAAAAGTAATTCTTGCAATTGTTCGGGACATTACTGAAACCAAACGAGCACAAAATATTCGCGAAGTATTATATCAAATCTCCGAAGCGGCTTATACTGCATCGGATATGATTGCTTTATACAAAAAAATCCATGAAGCCGTCAGTTTACTTATGCCGGTAATAAACTTTTACATTGCAATTTACGATGAAAAAACCGACATGGTTTCCTTCCCTTATATGGTTGATGAATTTGACCCGCCTTACCCGCCTAAAAAAGCAGGGAATGGTTTAACGGAATATATTTTACGTAAGGGTGAAGCAACACTAATTGATGAAAAATTGGATTTAGAACTGCGTGAAGCCGGTGAAGTAGAACTTATCGGAACTCCGACTTTAATTTGGCTTGGTGTTCCGCTTAAAGTTGCGGGGAAAACAATTGGTGTGATTGTAGTTCAGGATTATCACAAAGCCGATACTTACGGTGAAGAAGAAAAACAGATACTTGTGTTTGTTGCAGAACAGATTGCACAGGTAATTGAAAGGAAACGTAACGCAGAAGCAATAAAGAAATTCTCCGAAGAACTGAAAGAACTAAACGCCACTAAAGATAAGTTCTTTTCCATAATTGCTCACGATTTGAAGAATCCGTTTATTACAATTATGGGATTTTCCGATATCCTTCTTGCCGATTATAATGAATTATCTGATGAGGAAAGAAAGTATTACATAGAAGAGATGAAAAAATCTGCAGACCTCTCACATAATTTACTTCAAAATCTATTGCAGTGGTCGCGTGCTCAAACAGGAAGAATTGATTATAATCCGGAAAAAATTAATCTCATGTCGGTAGTAAAAGAAAATTTCAATCTATTAGAAAAGACTGCTGCAAATAAAAACATCAAATTTATACACAAGATTTCCGAAAATATTTTTATTAATGCCGACGAAGCAATGCTTAATACTGTTCTTCGCAATCTATTAACAAATGCTATCAAGTTTAGTTATAAGAATAGTCAGATTACACTTGCCGCTGAAAATTACAATGAAAAGGAAATTATTGTTAAGGTAGTAGATTCGGGTGTTGGGATGAACAAAAACAGGGTTGATAGTTTATTCAAATTAGATACAACCAACACAACTCCCGGAACAGCAAACGAAGCCGGGACCGGTTTAGGGTTAATCCTTTGCAAAGAATTTATTGAAAAACACGGCGGCAAAATTTGGGTTGAAAGTGAAGAAGGCAAAGGAACCATATTCAATTTTACTTTGCCGAAAGCCAATAATTAACTTTGCCTTCTAAATATATTACTTCTCGCTTATATTTA
>OMKS01003006.1_pt1 | contig 13697 bp, 9 predicted proteins | sample 1674721 | NCBI WGS metagenome assembly OMKS01 (sample SAMN06264996, study PRJEB25208) | sediment metagenome | isolation source: hot spring sediment | place: USA: California | collected 2014-09-02 | reverse complement strand
TTCCGTCGAAAGCAACAGGCATATTTCTTCCACGTTCCAAAATGGCATAATCCCATAAGCCATTGAGGTTTAACCACTGGTCGCGCACCAGTTGCGGACGCGGATACTCGGGCAACGGATTGGCCGGATCGATTTGTTCAGCCCATTGAGTTTTAATACGGTCCCCGGCAGGTTGCCAGGATTGTGCTTTGGATACAGTAAAAAGCCCGATAAAAATAATGGAAAAAAAGAATTTCTTCATAATAAATTGATTTTATAATTGATTGTATAATTATTCTAAAGTTGTTGGCCCACTTACCACCAGCGTTCCGTCGTCCAGTACTTCCATGTGATCGATAAACACCACACGGTTTTTACCGGTTTCGGAAGTATAACCATGGTAAACACAAAGCATCTCTTTGCCGTCGGGCGACCAGGTGACGGAGTTGTGCCCGGTACCAGTTACAATTCCGCCCTTGTCTGTGTTTTTCTCGAGCACCGGATTGTTGGCTGCCTTGGTAAAAGGTCCCAGCGGATGGTCTGACGTAGCATATCCAACAGCATAATGTTCCCCTCCATAAAAGTTGGCCGAGTACATCATGTAATACACATCATCATTTTTGAAGATATACGAACCTTCGGTCCAGCGGCGATTAACTTCGCCTAAGGTCACCGAGCGGCTTTCCCATTCAGTCTGCGGATCGTCCATGGTAACAGGAGGTCTCAGCAGGAGCACAGGTTCCCCGATCACTCCTGAAAAATCGGGTTTCATCTCCACACCATAAATCCAGCTCTCCTCAATTTCGTCGAACAAACCCTGGTTGCGGGCCCATTCGGCCAGCTCGCTTTCCACCGGATTTTTATAACAAACCCGGGAGTAGTAAAGGTAAACTTTGCCGTCTTCAAACCAAACATTGGCATCGATAATCGGATAGCCCGGGTCGAATATGGGACGGTTATAAAGGTCGGTGTACGGCCCGGTGGGAGTATCGGAAACGGCAACGCCAATCATGAAATTTTCCAGTTCATTATTGGGATTTTCCCGCCAGTCGGCACTGTAAAACAGATAAAATTTCCCTTCGTGTTCATACAGTTCCGGTGCCCAAAAATTGGCCACGCACCACGATGTATCGGTATTTCCCCGGTAAATACGTCCTTCGTCGTTCCATTCTTTCAAGTCGGCTGAAGAATACATTTTGAAGCCGTCTTTTACCCCGCCGGTGCCAATCATATAATACATTCCGTCAGAAGCTTTTAAAATGTACGGATCGCCAAACTCGACGGGAAGCGGATTGTCGAACTGCAACTCCTGTTTGTTTTGTCCGCAGCTGATGAGAAACAGTGCGGGAAGGATTAAACTAAAAATTTGTTTTATTTTCATTTTTGCTTTTTTTACCAATTTCTATTTTTTTACCGCAAAGGTGCTCAGACGCAAAGAATTCTTTACAACTTTTATTTTAATTAAATTCAGGTTTATTCCATTTTTCCGATGGATTATTTTCATCAATAAAAGGCCAGCCGTTTTGCCACAACACTTCATCGAGCATCAGCACCCTTCCCTGCGGACTGTTCCTGTCCACGGCATGGTAAAAAATCCAGTCGTTTCCGGCATCGTCCTGAACGATTTCGGAATTGTGGCCGGTACCCACAAACCGATCGTTTCCGTGGATAAGTACTTCGTGGTGGTTATCCATCATACTTTGCCCGGTTTTGTTTTTGTATGGGCCGAACAATTTACCGGAACGCCCAACCACTGTAGTGTAAGTACTGTTCACGCCTTCGCAACAGGAGCCGATTGAAGCAAACAGGTAATACCAGTCGTCTTTTTTATGAATGTAAACACCTTCGTATGCTGTGCCGGCAATCTGCTGTTTTTCGGCGTCGGGTTTCAGCGAAAGCCCATCGCTTGTGAGCTCAATGGTATAAATTCCCCGGAAACTTCCCCAGAACAGGTAGTGTTTTCCGTCTTCTTCAATATAAAACGGGTCGATGGAGTTTTGCACCCCGATTTCGTTGCTGCGAAACAATTTTCCGTGGTCGGTAAACGGACCTTCGGGCGAATCGCTGGTGGCCACACCTATACCGCAGGTCCACTCGCCACCCCAAACCGACATGGAATAGTAGAGCACGTATTTCCCGTCGATGTAATTGATATCGGGCGCCCACAACCCGCCGTTAGGTTCGAAATCGGGACGGGTTTCGTTGGTAAATGCAGTCCCAATAAATTCCCAGTTCACCAAATCTTTCGATTTATGAATGGGCGTGTTACGGATATCCTCGGTGGCATAGAGATAGAAAAAATCGTCTTCTGCCTTTATAATTGTCGGGTCGGGCAAACTCTTAGCGACGACCGGATTAATATAGACCGCTTCATTTTCTATTTCGTCCGTTGTTTCCGTTTTTTCCTTATCACATGCGAAAGTTAGTTGTGACGCCAGCAGTCCTGCCAAAACCAGCTTCAATATTTTCATCTTATTCAGAATTCTTAATTATTATTCTTCAACTATTATTTTTCCACCAAAACAGGTGTAAAAAAGTTTTCGTCAATTCTTATAATTTCCTTTCCGTCCAGCTCCTCAAAAGTTACGGTACTGATGTGCATGTGCCTCGGATGGATATTTTTTTTACTGTTGTGGGCATGAAAAACAATACGCAGGATTCCTTCCTTGTCGGTAAAAAAGGCGCTGTGCCCCACCCCAACCAAATCGCCCGGCTTTTGCCAGATAGGATTTTTCGCATACTTCTTCCACGGTCCTGTTATTTTCTCGGCCGTTGCAAATCCGATTCCGTAATAGGGGCTTTCGTAACTGTTGGCCGAATAGGTCATGAAATATTTTCCGTTCCGTTTTAGCACAAACGGGCCTTCGTTTAGGCGCGGCCACACTTCTTCCCACTCCTGCGAAACGTGAATGCATTTGTGCATGGTCCCGGGTTTAATTTCCAGCAGATTCTCTTCCAGTTCGGCCACCCAAATGTTCAGCCCGTCGTTGAACCGGTCGAAAAAAAGGTAAGGTGTTCCATCGTCGTCGATAAACAGCGAGTTATCAATGGCTTTTTCCGTTTCAATCATGGGTTTCTTCACTTGCTGGGTAAAAGGGCCTAGGGGAGAATCGCTTGCTGCCACACAAATGTGTTCATCGGCAGAATAGTACATGTAAAATTTTCCGTTTACAAAATAGATTTCAGGCGCCCAGAACCAGCGGTCGGCCCAAACATCGTCCTTGTGCAAGGCCAGGCCGTTTTTTGCCCCTACCGGCCCGCGCCAGGTGTATAAATCATCTGAAACATACACCTCAATTCCATCGGCGCCATGCGTACCATACGCATAATATTTATTTTCGTGAAGCAGGATAAATGGGTCGCCAAATGGGATTTTGGGTTTTGCGTTCTCTCCTTCTTCTCCTTTTAGTTCACATGCAAAAACGAAAAAAAATGCCAAAACCAAAATAACACTGACTTTAAAATTTTTCATCATCTTTTCTTTAATTATCATTCACTTGCGGAAATGCAGAAATTCTCAATCTTGCAGCTCCCATGGGAATCAAGGTAAGGTCTTCAACCGGTTCGGAAGTTTTCACCGGATAACGTGGCAACACATCCACCAATCCATGTTCATCGATTCCCCAGGAAGGAATTTTTCTCCCCCTGGCTTTTAGTTCAATGGGAGAGTTTTCAGCACTAAAAGGATAATCATCATCGGGCCAGGTTTTCCTGATTATTGAAAATGAACGCGCAGGATTTTCAGAATCAATAATTAAGCCGTAATTCCAATCACTCACCGGATTGATTTCATACGAAGGCCATTTTTCGGGGTCGGCACCTTCCTGCCATTTAGAGTCCCAAATAGCCGTTTCAGCGCTGTTCTGTTCTATGTACTCTTCTTCAATTTTCAAAGAGAATGTCAGAGGACCGTAATCCACAGAAGCGCTGTTCTGATTGACCTGCCAGGTCCTAACTCCCAGTTCCATTGGGAGATGAAGAACTACCTTGTCGCCATCAGTCCATTCACGTTCAATCCGAAAATATGAACCGGGAACACCACCAGCATTTATCATTTTTCCGTTTATACGAAGTGATGAATTACTGCACCAGCCAGGAATGCGCAAATAAAGAGGGAAAACCGTATTTTCAGGGGTTCTCAGTTCAAACCGGATTTCGTCTTCATACGGATACCTAGTATCCTGAATCAGAGACACTTTCGTTCCATTCCCTACTTTTGCCTGAGTTGTACAGGAATTATACAACACCGCCGCCAGGCCATTATCGTTGCTGGCCATTACCAGGTTTTGAGCATAGTAAGGAAGTGCATGACCATGATTATGCTGACAACAACGACTGCTGAACGGATTCATCAGAAGAAAAGGACCTGAATTATCAATTCCGGGAGCATGATTTTCACTATCGGCAGTTACCCCGTTGGGACAGGTAATGTACCGCAAAGCCTTCATATCGGTTGTAAATGCAGCCGTGAAGCTATTAAACAATACATCTTCGCAATTATCTGCCCATATCGGATCTCCGGTTATACGTGTTAAAATACCTGTAGAAGTCATTTGCTCTGCAAAACCACATGTTTCAGTTCCCTGTCGTGGGTCAATGTATCCCATACGGGCGTTTTCATCGGAACCGAACATGCCGCCTGGAACCTGTCCAAAGGTACGACGAATCAAATCATGATTGTTGTAAGTTGCATCCAGGTGCGCAGAATCACCGGTTTGCATAAAATAAGTAGCAGGTTCACGAAAACACTGTGCAATGTTCACATTGTGCCAGTTGGGAAAGCTTGTCTGTTGCACCCAGTCAGCTGTATTGCGATGAATTTTCTCAGCCAGTTCCAGCAACCATTCTTCTCCTGTGATGTTGTAAAGCCAGTAAACACTGTACAGGTTATCGCCGCCACGGCTGTTTTCCCAGTAACTGGATAGAAATGCCTCATCAGGAACAGTCATTTCATACCTGAAATAATTCTCCATAAAACCGATCACCCGTTCATCACCCGAATACTCATAATAATTCTGGAGTATAAACAGTACAATCATGTTTGGCCAAAAATCAAGATTACCCGTTCGACCATTCCTCATTTCGGGTCCAAACCACCCGCTCTCCTGCTGGCTTGCCAGAATGGCTTCAATCCAGACCATTGATTCCGCTTTCATTTCTGGCTCGTTAAACATAAAAGCCATGTCAGCGTAACCTCTCAACCAGTAAGGTACCTCCTCCCAGCCATGAGCTCCTCCCTGTTCGAGCCAGGCATTGTTTTCTTTTTCAAGCCAGGCACTAATTTCGCCAAGCTGTCCGGCAAGACCATCTTTTTGTAACTCCAGCAGTTTTAAAATCCAACCATCCGGATCAATGCTTCCAAGGGGTAGTTTTATAAAATGTGCCGGTTGCAGGGGCATGCGGTTACTTAAATAATGATCATTCCGGCTCAGCAGGTCAGGATGAGCAACCACTTTCACTTCAGATGATACCGAAAACTCGTTACATCCTGGAATTATGAGTATTACCACTAATGTTAAAATTAAAACCAATGTGATAGTAAACCTTTTGTATAATTGCATTTTAAAATATTTTAATGGACTGAATTACTGAACATTTTACATTTTTGAATTACTTTTCAATACCAAATCTATATACAGAAATGGTAGAATACTCTTCACCTGGCCGCAGAATAATAGATGGAAATTTAGGTTGATTGGGGGAATCCGGATAATGCTGGGTTTCCAGTGCAAATGATTCCCTGAAATCAAAGGTTCGTCCAAATTTTCCGGTATCGGAGCCATCCATAAAATTACCGCCATAAAACTGTATTCCGGGTTCCTGAGTGTAGATCTCCATTTTCCGTCCGCTTTCAGGATCCACAACAGTAGCTGCCCACGACATCACACCGTATTCCGGTTTATTCAGTACAAAATTGTGATCGTACCCCAAACCATGTTGCAACTGTTCGTTTACTGCCTGCATTTGCAAATCCTGTCCGATGGATTTAGCTCTGCGAAAATCGAATGGTGTTCCCTCAACCGGTGCATTTTGTCCTAACGGGATTAATGTGGAATCCACCGGTGTATAATAATCCGCATTGATGGTCAGCAAGTGGTTATTGATTGTTCTGTTGGCTTCGCCAGCCAAATTGAAAAAGGCATGATTGGTGAGGTTAACCGGTGTTGACTTGTCGGTAGTTGCTCTGTAAGAAATGACAACTTCATTCCTTTGGGTTAGCATGTACTGTACTTCAACCGAAAGATTTCCGGGATAGCCCATTTCACCGTCTATTGACAAATAAGAAAGTACCAGCGATGTGTCAGTAACTTCTTTGATATCCCAAACTACATTATGAAATCCTTCCGGACCACCATGCAAATGGTTCGGTCCGTTGTTCAGCGGAAGGGTATATACTTCACCATCCAGTTCAAACCGGCCGTTGGCAATGCGGTTTCCCACACGGCCAATCAAAGAACCGTGAAAAACCTCGGCAGCGTTTAAGTAATCACCGATGCTGCTGAAACCGAGAACCACATCTCCCGGCTCTCCGCTCCTGTCGGGAACACACAGGCTCACAATCCGGCCTCCGTAATTGGTAATGGCTGCCGAAATATTTCCATTCTTCAAAAAATAAAGGTCGGTTTTTTTACCATTTATTGCAGTCTGAAAATTTTCTGCTTTTAAATCAGCACAAAACTTTTCCTGAGCCGGCTGCTGACTGCAGTTCTGTAATGTTATTCCCAACAATCCTAAAATCCAAACGAATGCTAATTTTTTCATAACTATATTAATTTCCCAATGTTAAACTTTTAATTAAATCTATTTCTTCCTGTTTATACGGGGTACCATCGGGTCTGAAAATATCGTGGAACCAAAGTTCCGGCTCCGAGCCATCGGGGATGGGTTCATCCCATACGTAAATGGTATTTGATTTACCGGCCACAAGTCCCCAGTTAATGGCTCCAACATTTTCTTTTTTAAGTATGGGCATAATATTTTGGAACAGACTATTATGCTTGCGAGCCATGTATTCGGTGCAAACCAGCGGGCGGTTGTATTTTTTTAAGGTATCAATTGCATTTTGATGGTTTTCAGGGCCGCTGTAACTGTGATAGGAAATTACATCGGAATATTTAAGTTGAAACTGATTCAGTTCTGTTAAAGAGGCATTCCAAACACCTACCGATAATGGTTGCGAAGGCCTGATAACCCAACTCCAATCAAACATTTTTTTTAACAGGGGTAACGACTGATTTCCATAACCCGAATTACCGGGTTCGTTGTATAAATCCCACATTACAATTCGCTTATCTTCTTTAAAGGTCTTTAAAATATCTTTTACATAAACCTCAAGCTTGTTAATCAATGTGGTGTCTTCAAACAACAAATCACCCGGATCGCGAACCCATCCTGAATTGTGCACGCCCGGTTTGGGTTCAGGCTGTTTGCCTGCCTGGTAGGCAGGATTCCAACAGTCATCAAAAAAAACAAAAATGGTTTTTATACCGTGATTATCAGCAATGGTCAGATATTGCCTGATTCGGTTTTTAAATCCTTCCTTGTCCACATCCCAGGCTACATGGTGCAAATACACACGCATACAATTCAAACCAATATCTGCTGCCCAGCCAAGTTCCCGGTCAATGGTTTCCGGATCGAAGGTTTCGGCCTGCCAGGTTTCCAGTTGGTTGATGGCTGTACTGGGGTTAAAGTTGGATCCGCGAAGCCAGCCATGTTGCTGTTCCCATAATTTTGCCTGTTCTACTGTCCAGACTTTGGGAATCACTTCACTGTTTTCATTTTCTTTATTTTGATTTCGACATGAAAAAAAGAATAAGAAACTAACTAACAGGAGTAATAAAATTTGATTTTTCATGATTTGGTATTTTAAAATTTATCTGACAGGAAACTGTGAAATTCTGAGTGTTGTGCAACCATAAGGGATAAGGGTAATTTCTTCTTCAACCGGCACCATCTCATCTTCCATATACCAGGTTACCGGGATTTTCCCGGTTGAACCGATTACCATTTTCCAGCGAGGCAAACGCCGGGCTTTTGTTATGACTGAAATGGGTGCATTTTCCAAATTCCAGGGGTTCCCTGCAATTTCTTTATTCTGTTCCAGCAGTAAATTACCCTGGTCAATTTCTTTTTGAGAAAGTACATAGTTCCAGGCAGATTGCGGATAAACCTCCCAGAAAGTATCATCATAAACTTGCTTGGTTACTTCGCGCCAGTCTTCCTTAATTTTTAACGCATAAACAAGCGGTCCGCGTTCAATTCCCAAAGAATTCTCATACCAGCGGCTGTATCGAAAATCCATATTTAATTTTAGTTCAACATTATCGCCGGAAGCCCACTCACGGATTAGCACAATTATATTGTTTTGAATGGTCGGACAAATAACCTCTCCGTTGATTCGAACCACCGGATTTTCGCACCATCCAGGCACCCGAAGGTGGAAAGGAAACTTCACTTTTTTCTCTGTTTGAATTGAAAACCGGATATTTTCACTAAACGGATAATTTGTTTCTTCTGTGATGGTTACCTCTTCACCTTTAGCTACTTTTGCAGTAACTCTGGAGGCGCCGTAAACCAGTGCAGCAATACCGTTATCAGCAGTGGCATACCAAAGGTTTTGCACAAATTTTGGCCACCCCTGATGCATATTGGCCAAACAACATGGATATCCACTGGTTGTTCCGAAAACATTCCGGTGGCTGTGGTTATCGAAAAAATTTCGTTTTTCATCGTTTACAAGCACCTGATTGGCCTGCTGAAAATATTGCCTGCGGGTAAAATCATCGTTATGCTGGGCAGGCAAAACGTTGTACGTTATTTTTTCCAGATAATCAGCGTAATAAACATCGCCGGTAATAGGTAAAATACTCTCGAAACAGAACATCATCTCCACAGCCGAACAGAGCTCAGACCCCTGGGTTAGGTCGTTTCCATGAAGCCGTTCATCACCGCCATACATTCCGTTAACAAAACCATGAACTTCTTTCAGTGCAGATAATCCTTCCTTCACAGCATTCGTGTATTTCTCATCAGGATGATGCTGATAATAAATTATTGGTGCTTTTATTCCCTGTGCTACATTTACACAATGCAACTCCGGCAGCGGGTTTAATTTCCGAATGGTATTGTTGGTATATATTTCTGTCCAGTTAAACGTTTGTTCGTGAATGGTTTCGGCCAGTTCGAGCAGAAACTTTTCCCGGGTGATATTGTACAGCCAGTAAACCACGGCCAGATTATCGGCGCCGCGGCGATTTGCCCAAAATGTCCAGTGCCCGAGCGGAAAGTCGGGAAGCATTTTTTGCTGATACTTGAAATAGTTGAGCATCAAATGAATTACCCGCTCATCATCGGTGGCAGTATAGTATTGTTGCAAAACTTTCAGCATCACCATCTTGGGCCACCAGTCTTCGCGGTTACCTTGTTGTGTTCCCGGAATATGTTCATATCCTTCAGGCAAAGGTTGCGGACCAAAATATCCGTCTTCGCGCTGGTTTTCGATGCTCCATTCAATCCATTCCTGGGCTTTATTTTTCAGATTCTCATCATCCAGAATGTATGCCAGCGGAACCAGGCCGTCGAGCCAGTAAGGGCCACGCTCCCAACCGTCGCCGGTACCACCCAGCCAACCGTTGTTGGGGCCGCAAACCACATTGTAAACGCAGTCTAAGTTTCCGGTGAGCCCATCGCGCTGAACTTCCAGCATTTTCATTAACATGCCATGTGGTTTTATTGCTCCCAGAGGCAGCGCAGTATATGGCTGAGCAATAAGGGGTACCTGGTTGGTAATGTAATGGGAATTTCTTTTCCCATTGGAAAGTGCAGGCAAACTCCAAAAAGCCAGCAATACGATAATGATGCTTAATTTTTTCATTTTTATACTATTGATTCAATCGTACATAATGTTTCTGCCATTCTACTTCCATACCCTTAACTTTTTCAGGAAATTCCGAACCAAGGTTTTTTGTCTCAGTCCTGTCTTCAGCCAGGTTAAAAAGCTCCCAGTCGCCATCGCGCAACGCAGCAATTTTCCAGTCGCCGATGCGTAAAGCTTTACCTCCTTCGTGTTTCCAAAACAGGGTATCGTGTGTGGTTGCTATTTCTTGTCTGAATAACGGCAAAAGACTGTTCCCTTCAGGTGGAGTGGTTTTCAATCCATTTATTTCAGAAGGGTATTCTGCACCGGCCAACTCCAGGCAGGTAGGAAGAATATCAATAACATGTCCGACGCCGTGGTTGATGGAATTCTCTTTGCCCTTCAAGCCAGCAGGCCAATGAACAATAAAAGGTGTATTGATCCCCCCTTCGTAAGATTGCATTTTCCAGTACCGGAAAGGGGAGTTAATGGCGCCTGCCCAGTGAATACCAAGGTAGGGCCAGGTGCCTTCGGAACCAGGCCGGATCGTATCATGGCTGCTTATAATGTACGTAATTTCATCTCCGGTACGTTTATGCCCGGGGCGATCGAAACCTGGTGGATAGCCTCTTTCAGGTGAGGCACCATTGTCGGATAGAAAAAAGATAAGTGTATTATCGAGTTGGCCTGTTTCCCGGAGTTTTTCGACGATGCGTCCAATTCCCTGGTCCATCCGGTCAACCATAGCGGCATGAACCTCCATGTGGCGGGCTTCCCATGTTTTATGCCGGTAATCATCCCAGGCCACACCCGACTCATTCGCTGCAAGTGGTGCTGTTTCCGGATTAAACAGTCCCAACTCAACCATTTTTTCATATCTTTTTTCGCGTAAAATATCCCATCCTTCGTCGTAAACCCCATGGTATTTTAGAATGTCTTCTTCGGGTGCATGAAGGGGCCAATGGGGTGCTGTGTGGGCAACATGCAAAAAGAATGGTTTTTCATCTGTACTGAAACGATCAATAAGTTCCACCGATTTTTCAGTAATAAAATCGGTGAAATAAAAATCATCAGGAATTTCCGTAATGGCTTCCTCATTGTGAACAAGACTGAAGGGATCGAAAAAGTTTACTACTCCCCAAATTACACCCCAAAACTCATCGAAACCCCGGTTGGAGGGATAGGTTTCCAGTGGTGCATAAACAGTACTGTCTTTCCGGTGCGACAACCAGCGCAACTGTTCTTGGTGGTTACCAATCCCCCGGGTACGCGACAAATGCCATTTTCCGGTCATACCGGTATGATAGCCATTTACTTTTAAAATTTCGGCAATAGTGGCAGCATCGTTCGACAAATTCTGACCATTCAACGCAAGCCCAACCTGATGGGGATATTTTCCGGTTAACAGCGACGCTCTTGTGGGACAACACCTGGCTGCATTGTAAAACTGTGTAAAACGAATACCGTTTTCAGCCAAAGCATCGAGATGAGGTGTGTTGATTTCGCCACCATAACATCCCAAATCGGAATAGCCCATGTCGTCGGCCATAATGATTACTATGTTTGGTTTTTTAGAAAAAACCTTCTGCTGTTCATTTCCAGAATGACAGGAAATTCCAAGAACCGGCAAAAAACCAATGAAAATATTTCTTAACCAACTATTCAGCATTTCATATTCTATTCTTTATTCAGGCAAATAAATCAGGACATAATCAACTCCACTGCTGTTACCGATGCAGCCGGAAATTCAACGGGTTCATCGGCATTCAGATATCGTTCGCGAGGTTTAAGCTGGTCGCCCTCATCCCTTATTATTTCAAAGGCTGGATCTGCTGCCAATTCGAAAGCCTTTCCCGACACGATTTTCATATTTTCAACATCGATGAATGTTTTTATTGTTCGGATGCGACTGGTGTTTACAACGTGCAGATATACCTTATTTTCTGTTCGGCTGGCAGTAATATCCAAATGATCTGGTGTATTTTGCACTTCTATATAATTTTTGCCGGTATGATGTCGATACAAACTCATTATTTTTGCCACCGGCATCATAAACGACCTACCTCCGGGAACCGGAATCATAATGGCATTGACCTGCCAGCGTGTACCGCAAAAATCAGCCAGGGTAGCTATTTTAAGCAAATCACCATTTCGTTCATGGAGGTTCATTAATCGAGCATAAGACACTCCGGCTGCCCATGAAGAAAGCACTTCGCAACGGTTTCGACCAGGCAATGCATAATGGCACTCAGTTAATGCCAGCGGCATTCCTGTTCCGCTAACCTCATCTCTCATTTTTTTTATTTTTTCTTCATGAGGTTTATATCCATTCATCAAAATTTCCCATGTTGCAGCGGGGTCTTCGCGGTATTTGTTATCGCGTAAAGGCGAATTTTTCAGATGATGTCCTGGATCAAACATGTGATGAAATGCAATCAAATCAACATGTTCTCCTGTCTTATCGATCATTCTTTTCGACCAACCGCTGTCGCCCCAACCAATCAACTGAATAGAAGGATCAACTTTCTTCATGGCTTTGGCAAATTCAACGGTCTTTTGGGCTGTGGTATTCAAATCAAACCCGTCATTGCCATAGGATGTTTCGTTCCCTATCTGCCAGACTTTAATATTATGCGGATTTTCAAATCCATGCTTTTTTCTTTCTTTATTGGAAGGATTGTTGCAATAATCAACCCATGAAGCAGCCTCTTCTGCATTACCTGACCGGATATCACCTTTTGGTGTTGCAGACCAAACAGATTTTCCATCCGATTCAAAATTAACACTCATTAAAGGGTCGGCCTTGACCTGGTTGCAGAAATCCACAAATTCAGCCGTACCTATTTGATTGGATTCTATACCGTTCCATTGAATATTAAGCATTGGCTTCCGTTTTTTTCTGGGCCCAACTGCCTCCCTCCAGCGGTAATATGAGCTTAAAATGCCTCCCCAACGTATCATTCCGGGAGCAAGTTCTTTCGTTACCTGTACGACATCATCTCTCCATTTATCCTGTTTATGGTCCCATGCAGCTTCCACAGAACTATCGGTAACTCCAAGTGGTTCCATAAACTGCATGTATAACCAAGGAGACAGTTCAAATCTGGGAGTGGGATCTATCTTTATCAATGAAGGTTCAAAAACACCTTTTGCAAATGACATATTCACATTTGTGGCTGCAATCATCGAAGCACTTCCAACTCCCGTAATTTTGAGAAAATTTCTTCGCTTCATAGATTCGGTTTTTATTATTGATAAAGTTTTATCTAAAGTTTAAAACTTGCTTCGTTAAATCACCAGCCAGGCATTTGCTTACCTGCCTAAATTAAAAAAAGAGGTTGCCTTCATTTCAGACTGACAACCTCTTTTTCATGTCAAACTAATTAAAAAAGTTACTTATCTCCAGATTAACCTTTCTGATTCGTTCTTCTTCCAGCTTTATAACTTTTCGGTCGTAGGTAATCAATCCATTCACTTCCGATTCAACGTCGGTTGTTTGTGTATAAACTGCTCCAGAATACCCATTTGGAATAAGCTCTTTCAGCCTTTCTGCCATTTTTATGTAGGCATCGGTTGCTTCACGTGATGTTTTGTACTGCACATATCCCCAGTTCCGGTCTTTTTCCCACAGGTGATCTTCCATTACCAAACCGATACCTCCATATTCACCCAGCACATTTACCATTTCCGAATGGTAAATTCCCATCACCGGATTCGGATAGTTGTGCATGTCCAGAATATCGCCCACTTCATAGTGGTTTCCACCACTTGCAGTATTAACTAACCGGGAAGGATCGTAATTTTTGGTCCATTCCACAATTTCTTCGGTTTTAAACTGGCCCCATGCTTCGTTAAACGG
>OMKS01003004.1_pt1 | contig 13700 bp, 10 predicted proteins | sample 1674721 | NCBI WGS metagenome assembly OMKS01 (sample SAMN06264996, study PRJEB25208) | sediment metagenome | isolation source: hot spring sediment | place: USA: California | collected 2014-09-02 | reverse complement strand
TCAACCTTTTCACTTATTTCCAGCCCCAGCTTTTTCAACACCGTAACGTCGAGTTTCTCCGAAAGCATTTTTAATGGAACCTCGTAAATGGTAGGTACATTAATCGACTGCACCACAGCATCGGGATCAACGTTACAAAACAGCGCAACCTTTTCGCGTATGGTTGAATCAATTTCATGTTCGGTGCGCAAAACCAGTATATCGGGCTGAACTCCGGCCTCGAGCAACAACTTTACCGAGTGCTGTGTTGGCTTTGTTTTCAGTTCGCCGGTAGCCGCAAGGTAGGGCACCAGGGTAAGGTGCACCACAATGGCCCGTGAACCCAGCTCGCGTTTCAGCTGCCTAACCGATTCAATGTACGGAAGCGATTCAATATCGCCCACAGTACCGCCAATTTCGGTAATTACAATGTCGTATTTCCCTTTCGAACCTAATATTTTAATGCGACGCTTAATTTCATCGGTGATGTGCGGAATGATCTGAACGGTTTTACCAAGGTAATCGCCCCGACGCTCTTTGCTGATAACCGACTGGTATATTCTTCCGGTAGTCACATTGTTGGCCTGCGAGGTGGGTTCGTTTAAAAACCTCTCGTAATGTCCCAGATCGAGATCGGTTTCTGCACCGTCTTCGGTTACATAACACTCTCCGTGTTCATAAGGATTGAGTGTGCCCGGATCGACATTAATATAAGGATCAAGCTTTTGGATGGTAACGTTGTAGCCTCTCGATTGAAGCAATTTGGCAAGCGACGACGCCAGAATGCCTTTGCCCAGAGATGATGTTACTCCGCCGGTTACGAATATATACCTTGTTTCAGACACGTTCTGAATGTTTAAAATTTAAAAGCCACAAAATTAATGAATAAAACGTATCTGAAAACTAAATGGCCGATTGAAATTGGATTTGGTAAGAATAATTAAACGATGAAAACAAAAAATGATGGCAAGATGCCAAAAGCCGGAAACAGAGTACCTGAAGGGAACGTTGACAAACTGACTTAATTTACACATTTGTAACAAACAATATTTACAAATGTGTAAATTGTTGATTTTGTACGAGTTGTAATTTCAGGAATTCAACCGGATGGTGTAGGAATATGTTTTATCGCCTTGTTTCCCTTTTTCAGGTGAAGCCGTTTTTTGCGCCGGTGATACCGAATAACTGATTTTTTTCTGCCGTCGGGGTAATTTAAATTCAACCCGGAAGCGCTTTCTGGTTTTTAGCCTTACTCCGCGGTTTTTCACACTGCCAAACTGCACATTTTTAATCAATCTGACCGCCTCTTCGTCGCATCCGCCACCTATTCCTTTTTCCACTGTAACTTCACCCACATTCCCGTTGTCGTCGATTTGCGCAAGCAGCTGTACAACTCCTTCAATGCGCTTTTGTTTCGCTTCATCAGGATAAACGAGATTTGATTTCAGGTAGGCTTTAAATGCCTCTTTTCCTCCCGGGTATTCCGGTCTTTTCAGAAAGTTCTTTTTCGCATTTTTCATAGTTACCGGTAAAGAAACAAATACTTTTTTACAAGTAAAAGCTGTCTGCCCGAAGCAAACAGCTTTTCACCATTACCGAAAGCATGGTTTGCCGGCTTATTTAAACTCTTCTTTCAGCTGTTCTACCCACTTTTTTACCCTGTTGGAAGTCATGCGGGCCTGGTTTTCCTGGTCCAGTGGCAATCCCACAAATTCGTCGCCCTGCTGTGCTCTCGACGATTCAAAGGTATAACCTTCAAGCGGGGTATGGCCAACGATGTTACCACCGCAATCTCCAATAATTTCCGCCAGAATGCCTATGGCATCGCAAAAGTTTTCGGGATAGCCCTTTTGGTCGCCCAGTCCGAATATGGCAAACTTCTTTTCTTTCAAATCCATTTCCTCAAGGTCGGGCACAAATTCGTCCCAGTAGTTGGGCAACTCCCCGTCGAACCAGGTGGGAGCACTTAAAATAAAATTATCGTACTTTTCAAATGTTTCTTTTTCAATCTCCTCTGCATTTACCGCTTCAATATCTGATTTTCCCCATGCATCGATGATTTTTTCAGCTGCTTTTTTCGATTTCTGTGTATGAAAACTGTAAATAATAGCTGTTTTCTTTGCTGACTTTTTGCTCATTTTTTCGGATTTTTAGTACAAAATTAAATCTTTAGCTGCATCATAAACCCTCTTCATGTCGGGCAAAATGGCCTTTTCAAGAATGGTATTAAAACCTACCGGTGTAAACGTAGAACCTACCCTTTTTATCGGAGCATCGAGGTATTCAAATGCTTTTTCGGTAATAAGAGAACTCAGTTCTCCGCCAAAACCACCAAATACCTTGTCTTCGTGGGCAATTAAAACTTTGTTCGTCTTTTTTACCGACTCCAGTATCGTTTCCTCGTCGAGCGGTATAAGCGACCTCAAATCAATTACTTCAACACTAAACCCTTCTTCTTCAAGTTTTTTTGCAGCATCCAAACTCAAATGCGTTGCATTTCCATAAGTTAGAATGGTCAAATCCTTTCCTTCTTTTCTGATGCGTGCTTTACCAAACGGAACTTCAAAATCGTCGGGCACCACGGTTGCAGCTTTCGGACTTTGATACAAAGCTTTCGGCTCCATGAACATGGTTGGCCCTTGGGAACGGATGGCCGTGCGCAGCAATCCGGCCGCATCGTCGGCAAAAGACGGATAAACAATTCGTACTCCCGGAATGGAAACCAAAGCGCCCTCAATGTTCTGCGAGTGATAAAGCCCGCCACCGATATACCCACCCGACGCAAGGCGAATGACAAGATTGGGAGAAGATTTTCCGTTCGATCGCCAGTAGTCGTGACTGGTTTCCACATATTGTTCCATGGCCGGCCAGAAATAGTCGGCAAATTCAGCTCCTTCAATTACAATCCGAATCTTATTGTTGTACCGCGACATTCCATTTGCCGTACCCATAATAAAATCTTCGGCAATGGGTGCATTAAAAACTCTTTTGGGTCCAAACTCTTTTTGTAACCCTTTGGAAACATTGAAAATTCCTCCTTTATCTTTGTTGGCCATGTCCTGTCCCCACATAAATGTGTCAGGATTTTCGCGGAATTCTGCTTTCAGGGTTTCGTTCAGCGCAGTAATCAGTTTTTTCTTATCACCTTCTTTGCTGTGCACTCCGTCGGGATATTTATCTGCCGGATATGGTTCAGGCAAAACAAAATCGAAAATCGAATCCGGTGAAGGATCAGGAGCCTTCAGGGCAGCCTTGTGGGCTGTTTTAATCTCTTGTCTGGCTTCTTCCTCAATAGCCTGAAGTTCTTCTTCGGTAAAACGTTCATACCGCAGCAACATTCTTCTGTATTTTTCCAGCGGATCATACTCCATTACATAGTTTCTCTCCGATTCACTGCGATAAAGAAGATGATCGTCTGAATTTGAATGGGAATGCATACGCACACAGTTGGCCTGCACAATCACTGGTTTGCTTTCTTCCAGGGCATACTTTTTGGCTTCGGCCATGGCATTCATCGAGTCGAACACATCTTTCCCGTTACAGTGAATAATCCGCAGGTTTTTAAATCCTGAAAAGTTATTGGCCACCTTGCGCTGAGCCGTTTGGTCTTTCTTCGGAACAGAAATACCGTAACCGTTATCCTGAATCACAAACACCACAGGCAATTCCTCTTTGTCGGCGCCGTTAAATGCTTCGTAAACAAATCCTTCACTCACCGAAGATTCACCCATGCTGCCGAAAGCAACCGCATCTTCGCCGTAATATTTTATTGCCCTTGCAACCCCAACAGCATGCAGCGTGTGATTACCGGTAACCGAAGACATGGTGTGGATGTTCCATTCCGGCTTGGCAAAGTGGTTCGACATGTGTCTTCCGCCACTTGCCGGATCGGTTGCCTTGGAAATCCCGTTCAGAATAATTTCTTCGGTAGTTAATCCTGCCGATAAAGCAGAGAGCATATCGCGGTAGTACAAGAACATGTGGTCTTTTTTCTGCACAAACACCTGTCCCAAAGCCAGTTGAATTCCATCGTGTCCGGCATAAGGAGCGTGATATGACCATCCGATGGCCTGTTTCAAATAATTTGGTGCTTTTTCGTCAATGGCCCGGCCAATGGTCATCAGCCTGTACCATTTTTCGAGCGTTTCCTTATCGGTTTTCTTAATTGTATAAATTTTTGGTACTTTTAAATCTTTCATTTCTATTTCAAATTGAGCGGTTTGTATCAAATTGTTCGAGTAAGTCTGCAATTTTTCTCAGGAAGGCGCCTCCAAGTGCGCCATCTACCACCCGGTGGTCGTAAGAAAGCGACAGGAACATTTTATGCCTGATGGCAATAGCATCGCCTGTGGGTGTTTCAATAACAGCCGGAACTTTTTCGATGCTTCCGGTAGCCAGAATAGCCACCTGAGGCTGGTTAATTATTGGAGTGCCAATGATGTTGCGGAACGACCCGAAATTGGTGATGGTAAACGTTCCCCCCTGAATTTCATCGGCCGAAAGCTTATTGTTCCTTGCCGCACCGGCCAGCCTGTTCAGTTCTTTGGTCAGGCCTACCAGGTTTTTCTGCTCGGCATTTTTCATCACCGGAACAATCAGGTTTCCGTCAGGCTTTGCCACAGCAATACCTATATTAATATTGTTGCGCAGAATGATTTTATCTCCATCCACCGATGAATTGACCATCGGGAATTCAGCCAGAGCTGCCGCCGTAGCTTCAATAAAGAAAGGCATGAAGGTAATTTTCTCTCCGTGCTTTTCCTGGAAAGCATTTTTGTTCTTTTCGCGCCAGAACACCAATTCAGTTACATCGGCCTCTACCACCGAAGTTACATGAGGTGAAACCTGTTTCGACATCACCATGTGGTCTGCAATCATTTTACGTACCCGGTCCATTTCAACAACCTTGTCGCCTTCACCGGCAGTAACCCGAGGGGCAGCTTTCCTTTCAACGGTTGTTGTTATTCCCTCTGCAGTTTCGGCTGCAGGTTTTTGCTCTGAGGTTGATGGCTTCTTCCTTTTTTCGAGGTAATCCAGAATATCCTTCTTCTGAACCCTGCCATTGGCCCCCGAACCCTCGATGGATTCCAGCTCTTCGGCAGAAATGTTTTCTTCTTTGGCAATGGTTCTCACCAGCGGAGAATAAAAGCGGTTTGACATTTCCCGGGAAGGCGTTTTCCCTTCGTCTTTTTTCAAATCATCCTTGCTCTCTTTTTCCGAGTCATCCTGCTTTTCGGAACTGTTTTCAGGAGTATTTTCATCCGGTGTACCGGCATCTTCCTCATCTTCATCGCCGGCAGTATTAACAACAGCAACTACTTCACCCACAGGTACCAGACTGTCCACAGCATGCAGAATTTTTTCTATCACACCATCTACCGGTGAAGGAATCTCCGAATCCACTTTATCGGTTGCAACTTCAAAGAGCATATCGTCTTCTTCTATGCTATCTCCTTCTTTCACAAACCATTTTGTTATAGTGCCTTCCTGGATGCTTTCACCCAGCTTGGGCATTACGATGTTAAATTTTGACATATTTTGATCTTTTTAGTCTTTTTTTGCTATATTCACTTTATTAAACACAGTAAAAATTGAAATGTTCACATTGCAATTTTTGTTAATCTTTCCTTAAAATTTGCTTCACATTTCAGACAGGTAATTTAATAAAAGAATTGATTGAAAAAAAGAAAACCAGAAAGTACTTCTTTAGCGGGGGAGATTTTACTTTGAAATTACAAAATAGTTGTTGTTTACATTTGTAAACCACCAATCAAATCCCCAACAGAACCCAATTTGTGCCTTTCCAGATACTCCTCAATACCACTTATAATCTGCAGCGGAATAAACGGGTCTTTAAACAAAGCCGTACCCACCTGAACGGCAGAAGCACCGGCCAGCAGAAATTCAATAGCATCGGCAGTATTCATAATACCCCCCATCCCGATCACCGGAATTTTTACAGCCCGCGATACCTGCCAAACCATGCGCAGGGCAATGGGTTTTATAGCCGGACCCGATAAACCGCCGGTAACAGTTGACAGCAATGGTTTACGGCTTTCAGCATCGATGGCCATTCCCAGAAATGTATTTACCAGCGAAACACTGTCGGCTCCCTCTCCTTCCACGGCTTTGGCAATCTCAGATATATCGGTAACATTGGGCGAAAGTTTCACAATAAGTGTTTTGTTATATACCCTTCGCACCTCGCGGGTTACCGCTATGGCTCCCGGACAGGTGATTCCGAAAGCCATTCCGCCCTCTTTCACATTCGGACAACTGATATTCAGCTCAATAGCCGGAATTTTTTCCAGTTCATTCACTTTTTCCGTCACCTCTATGTACTCCTCCACGGTAGAACCGTTTACGTTTACAATGAGCGGAGTGTCGTAATCCCTGATGCGGGGATATATATTTTCAATAAAATAATCAATCCCCTTGTTTTGCAGTCCGACTGCATTCAGCATTCCCGAAGGCGTTTCTGCCATACGCGGATAAAGGTTTCCGTCGCGGTTGTGTGGAGTGGTGCCCTTCAGAACAATGCCACCCAGTTGAGAAACGTCGTAAAAATCGTTAATTTCTTCTGCAAATCCACAGGTCCCCGAAGCCAGCATCACCGGATTTTTCAATGATAACTGATGAATTTTTATTCCTAAATCTGCCATTTTAAATCGTTTATATTAAAAACCGGACCTTCGGTGCACACGCACAGGTTACCCTTTACCGTAGGTTCGATGCAGCACAGACAAACCCCAAAACCGCAGGCCATCAAATTTTCGAGCGATACTTCACAAAAGACTCCGGCTGCTTTAGCTTTACCGGCAACTGCTCTCATCATACCGTCCGGACCGCAGGCATATATTCTGTTGTAATTTTCCAGGTTGGCCCTCAGCAGCGGGTGATCGGTAACAAACCCTTTGGTACCCAGCGAACCATCTTCGGTGGTAAGGTGAATATTGCCAAAAACAGTATATGCAGTGGTATCGACATGATCGGCCGCGCTGCGGGCACCGATAACAATATCTACATTCCTGGCAGGCAGGCCCGACTCCCTGGCCAAAAAAAGCATCGGCGCCAGTCCGCTGCCACCGCCAACAGCCAGTATTTTTTCTCCTTTTTCAGGATATGTAAAATGCTTTCCGAGCGGATAAATCAGGCTGATTGGGTCGCCGGACTTTGCCTCTGTAAGTTTTTTTGAGCCCCGGCCCAATATTTTTACGATGATGGAAAGCACATTTTGTGCATAATCAACCTCAAAAACCGAAAAGGGTCGGCGCAAAAATATTTCACTAGTGTTGTTAATGTCCACATTCACAAACTGTCCGGGTTTAATAACCGGCAGAGGATGAGGAGACTTTAACCGAATGAGATAATTGGTTGGGTTTAAAGGTATATTTTCGGCAACAACAAATGTGGAGACAGATTTTTTACCCATGCTTAACTGATTTACGCGCAAATATAATTATTATTTACTGTACTATACGCATCCTTAAAGCAAGATGTAAGATTGCTTTGCAGAAAAGAGAGTGTATATAAAAACAAGAACCGCCAAACATCTTGTGACGGTTCCTTCTTTTGCCTTAGTAATCTTTGATGGCTTTAATTCCGGGCTTGTAAATCAGGTAAGCTATAATTTAACTATCATCCTGTCATTTTTAAATTATTACAAATGTAAAAATAAAAAATACAACTTCGTGTACAAATGTAAAATATTTTTTATGTTGTACAACATGCTTTGTGTCGTTTGTAATTTCATACCGGATCATAAGAAACAAAAGAGCCGTCGGAATAGAGCAGAACAACTTTTTCAAGGGTTCTCTTCTGCTTTCCAGTATTCGTCTTTGAAGTTGAAATCTTTGTTATATAAGGAATTTCCGGCTCGCTCTTCAATTCATCTATTTCGGCAGATGATTTTGCCTCACCCATAACCATTGGTCCTTCCCCGGTAAACAACCACCGGGCATTAACCCTGGGAAAAGCGAGCAGAAATTTCTCGATAAAAACCGCCCCCGGTTTGTTGCGGCCATTCAGGATATGCGATATATTGGAGCGCTGTACGCCAAGTATATCAGCCAGTTCACCTGGTGTTATACTTTTGTAATCAATGAATTTCTGTATGCGCTCTTTCATTTTGCCTGAGTAACCACAGTTAATTATACAAATGTAATGTATTGCACAATGATATCCAAAACAAAAAAGAAATATTTTAATGTACTTTCGAAAGCTTCTCCATCATCTGTATTTCATTTTTTGCTGTAAAACTCCAATTCTGCTGAAAACAGACGTTATAATTTACTTGCAATATTATTCAATATGAAACTGATTATCAACAATATAAATATAAATAATTGTTGTTTCTTGCAAATTACCTGAACAAATTACTATTTTTCTATAAATTACATCAAATTTATTATTTTAATATACTCAATGAATGAACTTTATATTATATTAAGACACTAAATTCAATAACATGACAATTTTTCACTCTGAATTTCACAGGCTCCTCTCCTCCCCTGGTTCATGTTCTGTTTTTCTTTTTTCCAAAAGCTGCGTTTGTACTAATTTGTAATGTCTGTAGGAATTATTGTTTTCGACCATGGTTTTACTTTTGTAAAGCATTTAATATTTACTGTTGAAAATAGTTAAATGTACATTCAAGCATTTTTCTCCTGATACCCCATGTGGTCAAAGATGATCTCTCTTTTACAGTTTCCCTGTCAAATATGATTTAATGGAATTCTTTCGTTGGACTGTTGGTTTTTCTTTCTTCTATTTCTGTACCTTTGCCCTTGATTTTTGAAATATTTAATTGTCGGGCAGTTAAAAATGTCGTTTTCTTCAATTAAAAAACTGATAAAGAAATTATTATGCGATTACAATGCTGTTTTGTTTTATGTTTCAACTAGTTTACAAACTGATAATTTGAGGTTATGCGATCGTTCCAGATTCTTTTTTTGGTTCTTTTCTTTGTCATTTTCATTTTGGGAGCCTCGGGTTCACTGATGAACCTGAAAACCATTGCATCAAACCAATTTTTCCGCATATTCCGCCCTGTTTTCCACATTTTGCATACCGGTGTTTTGCTGATGTTTCTTTTTCTGTATATCTATCCCAATCAACCCCGTGATGCCTCCAATTATCCGTTGTACTTCTATTTCAATATACTCCTGCTTACCGTATTTATTTACAATATACCCTCGGCAGTCTCCTACCTGTTGCATCTAATTACCTTCAGAAAAAATAAACCTCCACTTATTCCCCTGTGTGGTTTAATTCTATCGGCCGGACTTGCCACCGGATTGATATACGGAACTCTATGGGGAAGCAGGCAAATCAAAACAGCAAATATAGAATTGAACTATCCAAACCTTCCTGCGGATTTCGACGGATTCCGTATAGTTCAAATCTCAGATACACATTTCGGCGGCCTTATTCAACCCAAAAAGCGAATTGCCAAAACCAAAAAAATAGTGGATGAAATCCGGCCTGATATCCTTCTTTTTACAGGCGATTTGGTGAATAATTTTGCCAGGGAATTGGAGGGCCTGCAACAAAATTTAAGTTTACTGACCAGTGATTATGAAAGCTTTGCCATACTCGGAAACCACGACTACGGCGACTATACCAACTGGGATAGTGCCGAAAAGAAGCAGGCCAATTTCGATGCCATACTGGAAGCATTCAGAACATCCGGATTTCAGCTGCTCAGAAATGGACATACCTGCATAAACAAAGGGAATGATTCCATATTTCTGGCCGGAGTAGAAAACTGGGGACATCCGCCTTTTCCGCAGTATGCCGATTTGGATGCTGCCCTGGCAGGCATTCCCGAAGATGCATTCACCATTCTGATGACGCACGACCCGGCCCACTGGGAGAGTCAGGTAGCCGGCAAAGAGGAAATTGAGCTAACCCTTGCGGGGCATACTCACGGGTTGCAGTGGGGAATCAAACTGGGAGGTATTCCATTCAGCCTGGCAAAACTTACCCGTAAAACCTGGGGAGGTTTATATAGCCAAGGCCATTCACAGCTCTATGTGAATACCGGTTTGGGAACCGTTGGTATGCCCTGGCGGTTGGATATGCCCGGTGAAATTACGGTTATCACCTTAAAACGAAGTGAAATCGATTGAAAATAAAAAATCGAAATAAACGCTTTTCATCTCCGGCAAATACGAAGTCCTGAACCCAATGTTTGCCGGGGCATAAAACCGTAAAAAATTCACATCAGCTGTGAGCTCAATCCCCGCAGAGGAAATGTCTTCGCTAAATGTACTTGTAATGTTTCCGTTACGGTAAAAATTCCCTTTCAGCCGGGTGTAATCGCCATATAACGAAGCTTTTATGCGGCGTACGTAAAGAAAATCCCAAAAGTTCCAGTCGGGATAAAGCAGCGGCATTTTATAATCAGCCCCACCGGTGTATGTGGCAGTGGTGTTAATGCGGCCCCAGCCCCGGGCATATCTCACCACATCGTTAAATCCAAGTGTTCCATTGGTTTCCTTTTCCTGAGCACCGGCATAAATTTTCACACCATGATTTTTCATGAATCCCGGTAAATAAAGAACCGTTTGCAGGGCTTTTAAATTTCCGGCGCGAAGCGTACCGGCAGGTGAATGCCGGAAAGACCCATCGAGTACAATACCAAAATCGGGATACACATCGAGGTAACTTTGCCTGAGCAACTGGTGAAAATATACGCGGTAGGCAAGCGAGTGAAAACTGCCTTCCACAAATTGTTCAGGAGTGGAATCGTGGTGTTTGTAAAAATTAAAACCGTATTGAACCTCCGGCTGGAACACCCTGCTGAAAGGACCTTTCCCAATTTGCAGGGGCAACCGGGCATTCAGTCCGGCAGTGGTTTGACCCCATGTGTAGCGCAGCAGCGAAGTATCCTGCCTGATAACATCGCCCTGGTTATTCACGGTTTGCTGAATCTGGTTGTACTCCGATGCCCGCGCTCCGTGGGTAAGTTTCAAGTCGAAAACCGGGTACCATCCTTTAAAACTGTAATCGGCGATAAAACGACCGGTTTTCTCTGTCAGGTCCCATTTATAGCCCAGCACAGTTTCTGATGTCCCCAGGCTGTTCTGCGACATCAGGCTCACACCGGGAAAGAACTCATAATCATCTGTTTCAATAAAAACCGGGGCCCAACTGTGCAGGTTAAAAAGATGGGGCACTTTTCGGTATTCCTCTGTAGGATAACCCACATCTGCCGAGTCAGAGAAAAACGGGATGCCAATTTCCTGACTGGCCAGCGATTCGGCAAGCGGATAACTGGCTGGTGGCACATCATTTAAGGAAGCTACGTTCCCGTGGGTGGCCGGAATTTCCATCAACCTGAAACCATCCGCAGTGTAATCACTCATTACAATCCGTTCTCCGCAGGGGGAAACAGCAGGAAATTCCACGCCAAACCTCGGCTCGTAAACCCGTTCCACTCCCTGAGTTTTAAGATGAAAACGATACAGGCTGTTTTTTCCCGACCATGAACTTATGAAGTATAGCCAATCGCCTGACAGCCGCAGTTGTTTCATATCGCCCATTTCACGGTCAAGCAGCACTTTCATTTCGTCCGTTTCAAAATCAACTGATACCAGTCTTTTTCCTTCATTTGAAAGAATAATGGCTGCCACACTTCCGGGGCCAATCCATTCGGGCGAGAAAAAATAATTGTTGGCTGGTGTTTGAAAACGATGCAGTAAAATCCCGTCGGGTAATTGGTACACCGATAAATAAAAGTTGCTTGAAAAATCGGCCTCTACCACAGCAATTTTCGTTTTATCCGGTGACAGAGCCGGACTGAATGCTTTAAATTCCGGTTTCAGTTCCATTCTTCGTTGCGAATTGATATGGTACAACCGCAACAAAGAACGTCCGCTGTGTTGCCAGCGAAGGTCGGGTATTTGCTCCGACCAAACAATCCATTCGTCCTTGTAGCTAACCGATTCACTAAAAATGGTTCCGGGAAAGATTATTTTCTTTTCCTGTTTGTTTTTCCTGATTTCTACAAACGATGGAATTTCGTTAAAAGCGGTTTTAAACGATACCAGCACCGAGTCGTTAACAAAATAATTGTACAGATAACTGGTATAAAATTTCCCCTTTTCAGTCTGAATTTTATTCGGCACCGATTCGTAAAGCAAGTCTTGCCTGTCCCAAACCTTTTTTAGGCTGTCGAAAACCGAGTGATAGTTCTTTGCAATATTTCTTCCCGTTTGTTCTTTTAGTACCTGCCTCATGGGAAACACCGAAAGTGGTTTCTGTCCGGTGCGGGTAAGCACGTTTTCCCAAATCTGACTGCCGTGCCTCGCCCTGATGTTTCCGGCCAGATAATATCCCAGTTTATAGTGGTTGGGTACAAAATCGCGGTACGAACCCAAATAGGCTTTGTCGTAAGAGAAGGTACCTTTTTCAACCACCTGTGCCCGGTGTTCCATCAAAAACGACGGATGCCGGCCTCGTCCGTAGTTGCTCAGGGCAGTTTCGGTAACCACAGCGTCGCCTTCGATGAACCACCAGGGAAGGTAAGCCCCAAAAACCAGCGCTGTTACCTGTTCGCCCAGCAGAAATTTTGCCCAGCGGGGTAAATTACTGTTTACCTTATCAATCTGAACAATATGCCGGAATTCGTGCAAAGCCAGTTGCTCGAGCCAGTCTTGCGGATAAATGGCCTGGTGTGGGGTAGTATAAAATTCGGCACGTTTGGGCGCCCAGGCAACCAATCCGTTCGACTGAATGGTTTGTGTATGCAAAACCACCGGAAATTTTTGCGGATTGTGTTTCAGACTGAAACTGCCGTAAGGGTAAACCGTTTCCAGTTTTCCGGCCAGTTGTAACGCCTGTTTTTCAAAATAATCGGGATAAATCAACTGGAAATTTTTACTCTGCAACTGCCGCCAGTGTATGGATGCCGGGTCCTGGCCGGTTTGGAAATACTGTGCTGAAGTTTGCATAACCACAGCAAAAAGCAATATGAGAAGTAATCGTTTCTTCATGCTTCAAAAATAATCATTCCTGAAAAGTAACAACCGGAACTTAAAAAAAGAAAAGGCCGTCCTGAATTTCATTCAAAACGGCCCTTATCATTTTAATTGATTGATTTTCTAAACTTCATTTACTCCCTGAATTTGAGAAACGGCAGCACCACTGAAAAAAGCAGCGACCCCAGCAAAAAAAGCCGGTTGAGCCTGAAAAAAGTCTCTTTTCGCAAAAAAATCACGTAAATAGTGGCAAGCAGCGAAAGGCTGATGCCTGATTCAAGCAAAAAATTAACGGTGTTGTTCATCACTTTCGGGATTTTCGTTTTCCAAATCGCGTTTCACATCTTCCATCAGGTCGTCAAAATCGGAAAGACTCATGTTGTCTTCTTTGGCAAAAAAGGAGACCATTTCTTTGAAAGAACCACTGAAATAGTTGTGCATGAAATTTTTCATGTACAAACGGGTATATTCTTCTCTGGCAATGAGCGGATAATACTCGTGGGTTTTGCCGTAGGCATTATGTCCCACAAATCCCTTCCTCTCAAGAATTCGCACAATGGTGGAGACCGTATTGTAAGCCGGTTTTGGTTCCGGCATTTCGGCAATCAGATTTTCACAGGAAGTTGTTTTGTAAGTTCAATTTTTTCGGGGGTTACTTTAACCTGCATCGCAATCACCTCCACCCCTTCGGCAACCGCTTCTTTAAGGGCAGCAGCATAACCGGGATCAATTTCTGAA